>Ga0208957_1000140_pt1 | contig 60199 bp, 88 predicted proteins | sample RifOxyA1_FD_184029 | JGI IMG/M metagenome (GOLD analysis project Ga0208957, IMG submission 184029) | Groundwater microbial communities from Rifle, Colorado - Rifle Oxygen_injection A1 (SPAdes) | ecosystem: Environmental > Aquatic > Deep subsurface > Groundwater | place: Rifle, Colorado, United... | reverse complement strand
TATGCTTTCGTTCACCTGCCCTCGGCAGGGACCATCACCTGCGACCTCATCGATGCCACTGACAACAGCACAAAGCTGGGTGACAGTATCGTGGTCACCCTGGGTGCCAAGGCTTCGACCAACTACGCCATTACCTTCACCGGGACGGTTTCGGGTTCGGCCGACACCGACTATTTGGTTCCCGAGGATACCCTCGGCTACCAGATGATGGGTATTGATGGCATCATCGACGATGCCAACCCCCCGCTCCTGTCGGGTGGGCTGCACGGCCTCACCATTGCCTCGAACCCGTGGTGGGTGTCGCAGGTTTTCGGTAACTCGGGATCCAAACGCGACCTGTCGCTGTCGCTGATGCAGGATCCGCTGTCGGCCATCTCCATGAATTCCGATTTCACGGAGAAGGACGTTGAGTTCATGCTCTGTAATTATCCCATCCGGGATAAGTATGTGAGCCTCCTGGTGGCTGACAAACGCTTTGTCAACACCATGACCCTGGACGGCGGCTTCAAGGCTGTTGATTTCAACGGCACGCCGCTGGTTCCCGATCCTCAGTGCCAGCGCGGGTCGATCTACTACATCGTGCCCGAGGCCCTGAAACTCTACCGGACTTCTGACTTCGACTGGATGCAGAAGGACGGGGCGGTTCTGAGTCGAGTTGCCGGGTATGATGCCTATGAGGGGATTCTGTTTGGCTACATGAATATGGGAACAACGGCACGAAACGCTTTCGGTAAACTGGAAGATATTACCGATTAGTTCAGCAAAACTGCATGTTTGGTTCTCTTGACTGAAACATGCTTGACACGGCGGGCACCCCTATGCTATCGTTGGCATGGGGGTGCCAAATGTCAGAGAAACGTTGTCCGCACTGTGAGTTGGTTCTTGATGCTGAGGTAGGATTTGCAAAGGGCCAGGGATGGTGCCGTGAATGCCACAAGGCTTACTGGCGTGCAAATCAGCAGCGTGAAAATGCCCGGAAGCGTGAGTGGATTCGGAAGAATCCTGAGCGCCACAAGGCGGTTGTTAAGGCAAGCTACGAGAAGCACAAGGCTGCGCGCAAAGACTACAACCGTCGTTATTACCTACAGCATCGTGAACGCTATGCTAAGAACCGTAAACGCTGGAAAGCAGCTAACCGCGAGCGCCTAGCGGTTTATGACAATACCCGACGAGCTAGAGAAACGTTCCGGCAACCAGGAGGTCTCAAGGCAAAAGAGTGGTTGGCAATCTTGAACATGGCTGGCCGTCGTTGCATTTACTGCGGTAGCGGTCAGCAAATTGAGATGGACCACTTAATCCCCTTGGTAAGGGGCGGAGAACACACCAAGGAAAACGTTGCTCCCGCGTGTTTGGCATGTAATCGCGCAAAGGGTGCAATGACGCGAGAAGAGTTCGTTGAGTTTCGGAAGCGTTTTTTGCTGAACCCGCCGGTTCATGGCAACTCAACTATCCAGCCCTACCCAGATGCGGCGGTAAGTTTGGCCAGGCTGGAAGAGAGTAACGAAGATGCCCACTAACAAACTGATCAAAACCGATTCCAGCATTGGCTACGGCCCGAGCTGGGTTGGTGTTCGCGCAGACACCAGCGACAACACGCTGGTTTACAACACGGATGGTACAGAGCGCGTGGTTGTCACCACGGCGCTGACCCAGACCCTCACCAACAAAACCCTCACGGCTCCCGTACTGGGGGCTGCGACGGCAACTTCTATTAACAAGGTGGCCATCACTGCTCCGGCTACCTCAGCGACGTTGACTTTGGCACAGGGCAGTTCCCTGGTCACGGCTGGCGCATACTCTCAGACACTGACAGCCACAGGCACAACGAATGTGACGTTGCCTACAACTGGAACTCTGGCTACGCTGGCCGGGGCGGAAACTCTGACAAACAAGTCTATCGTCGCGCCTGCGGGAGCAACCTCGACTGGCTTGATGATTACCAAGCGGGTTCTCTTCACGGAGAACGCAGCCAATACCGTCCACACAGGCACTATTGCGCTCCCAGCTGGCGCATGGCTGCACGACATTCAAGTCACCAACCAGGCTCTGTGGGGGGCGGCTTCGGCAGCCTTGGATGTCGGTGACACGGCTGATCCCAATGGCTTCTTTGCAGCTGTAGACTGCAAGGCAACTGACTTGCTCGTTGGCGAAGTCCTGTCGATGCAGAACGACAGCATGTGGGGTGGCAAGGAAGGGGCCTATATTGTGGCGGCGACTGGTAGACGCGGGCCGACTTCGACCAACTTCGGCCTCTACTACGCTGGGGGCACAAACATCCTTGGCACGATGACTGTGGGCACTCCTGGGGCAACTACTGGGAGAACTATTATGTCAGTCACGTATTCGGTTGGCGAAGCCATCGCGGCGGTTGCCACTGGTCCGTAGTTGACATTGTAATCAACCTGTGATAGGCTAAGGGGGCTGGCAGGAAGGCCAGCAATTCACCTGACCAGCCCCTTTCTTTAACCGCTGCCGGTTGGCAGCAAACCCAGGAGCGTATGATGGACATCACCGTTGACTCCCTTAAGACCGAACTCGAAGCCATGAAGAAGCAGCAGGCGGAAATGGTTCAGAACCTGAATGCCCTCGCCGGAGCGATTCAGCTTGCTGAGTATTTGATTCAGAAGGCTGAGACTCCAGCTAAGGTTGAAACCCCTGTTGAAACAAAACCCGAAGTTGGCGCAGACTCTACCATCCACACCGAGGCTGACGTTGCTACCGCCTAAGGAATTCACTGACAGGCTTCAGCGAGATTTCGCAGGCCGATTGCGTCTGCGGTGGAGTTTGGCTTCGGGGCAGTGGGTGATTGAGGAGAAGGTGGGCAGGGCTGCCCCGCCAGCCAGACCTGGCACTGAGATGGAAGACCGCTGGGTCAGGGCCAGGGATGGTTATGTTCTCGTCCTCACCATTGCCCCTGGAGATAGAGAACGTTGCAGCAAATGTGGTGGCACGGTTCGATTGCCAGTTTACGACTTCCGGGAGACTGCCTGCCAAGCCTGCGGGAAGCTTACCAGGTCTTGTCACTGGCAGTTGAATGACCAGCTTCTCGAACACCTCCGTAGGATCGACCCTCTCAGGGATGGCCCCCGGCGAATGGCAGCCGAGGCTGATGCCGCAACCCGGGCTGCCGAGGCAGGTCGCCAGCGGGATCACAGCAACCAAACCGAATCAATCCTCAAGGATGCCATTGGCCAGATTGGTGGGTTTACCACTATTGGCTACACTGGCAAGGAAATCTACCAGGAGTAAGTAACCATGCCACAGTCTTCTAGTGTTTATGTCAATGGCGCACGCCAGCCCTATGCACGGGAGGCTGTGGGTACGCTCACGTCGTCCAAGGGGCTGACTGCTGCAACCTACAATGTGGGTTCAGGGGTCGGCTCCACCTATAACCACTATGATCGGATGACCCGCCCGCAGGAGGCTGTCATCCAGGTCAAGACTGCGGCGATTAACTGGACAGTGGATGGCACAACTCCCACAACCTTGGCAACAACGGACGTGGGGTTCGTGGCTCAGGTTGGGGACTTCATCATCCTCCAGGGGACGCAGACTGTTGAAAACTTCCGGTGTATTAACACGGTTGCCTCTAGCGGGGCCACCATTGAAGTTGTTTACTTCAAGTAGGGGAGGGGGTTAAAGATGAGTCTGACATTTATTCCCCGAGCCTACATCAATGGGAGTGGGGTTGCCTTGGGGAGGATCCTCGCCCCTGACGGCTCTGCGGCGGCTCCGAGCTATGGGTTTGCGAGTGAGCCGACGATGGGGTTGTACCGCGTAGGAACGAACGCTATGGGCGTTGTGATTAGCGGGTCAGCCAAAACGATTTGGTACCCTGGTGTAATCGCCAACTCTGTCTCTACATTGACTGGCTCCGCTACAACCTCCGCCTTCACCCTCACCCAAACCCTGAGCACCACTGGCGTCGTTGATGGCGTGTTCCGCATGGCCGTGACGAATACGGCAAGTGGAGCGGGGTCATACATCGCTGCCTTTTATGGTGGCGCGGCGGGGGCGACGAAGCTGTTTAGTGTGGACATGAGTGGGAACGCCGTGCTGTCTGGTGCTGTGACAGCAACTTCGTTTTATGGTGGCTCGGCTAACGGCTATTACTGGGCGGGTCGCTCGCAATTCAAGTCTTCCGCCAACGGTGCCATCGAAGCCCTCGCCAACGATGGGTTGAGTTTCTCCGTTTTCAATTATGGGCCTACGACTGGAAACACTCGCGGCAGTTCCGCGTGGAATAACGGCCTAACTACTATCGACATGGCCACGGCGACGGGAACGGGCACCGGCACGATTACCTCCCCGACCACGGCGATTCCGGCGAACTCCTACGTCGTTGGGATGACCTGTAAGGTGACGACGATCTTGGCGGGTGCTGCCCTCACGACCATCAGCATCGGTGACGGCACCGACCCCGATAAGTGGGGTTCTGGCATCGCCATTGCCGCCGGGACGACGGTCAACTTTGGCAATCACACCGCAGCCCCGTCCTACTACGGCTCGGCCACGTCCATCGTCATCACCGCAGACGCAGGCGTTCTCAGCACGGGCGTCCTGTCCTGCTCACCCATCATCATCTCGGCTACGCCCATCGGCTCATAGGAGGCAGTCATGGCACTCACGGAACGCGCACTCATCGGACTCTTGCACGCGGCGAAGGTGGCCGGTGTGGACCTCGCCACGTATCAGGAGTCGGTGTTGGAAGCCGACGGCCAGCACTTCGCGCAGTTCGCGGACGAGGCAGCGGTGGCGAAGAAGCTCGAAGCCTTCGACAAGGCCGACCCGAAGGCGACGAAAGGACAGATCCTGGCCGAGGCAGCTAAGGTTGAGATTGAGGTTACCGAGGATGTGAAATGAGATTGCTGTGGGTGCTGCTGTTGGCTTTGCTTCTGATGGCAACTCCGGCAGCAGCCCAAGCCCCCGACCGCCCCGCGAACTGGATGGCCATTACATTCGGTTCCCTGGCTGGGGCTGACATCGGCATGAGTATGAACTGCATGGGAGCAGGAACCTGCAGGGAAGCCAACCCCCTTCTGCGCCCCCTCCAAGATCATCCTGCATTCTTCGGTGCAGCCAAGGCAGGCTTCAACACAGCAACTGTCGTCGGCATCTACAAGTGGACCCAGCCCAAGTCAACCCGCCGTTATGTTGCCTTGGGCACCCTGATTGCTGTGCAAGCCGTCGTCGTTGGCCTGAACGCCAGGCAGCTCAGTAAACAACCCAAACCCCGGTGAGATCCTCCCATGGCTGAAACCCTCGGCACACTTCGCACCAAGGCCCTTCGGTGGCTGGATGAAACAGACAACACCACCGAAACCTACGATAATGTCACCGAGGCCCTCAAGCTTTCGCATCGGCAACGCTGCACCGAGAATCTCTACAGCTTCATGCTTTGGCGGCAGCCTGAGACTTTTACCCTGGTTTCGGGGCAGCGTCGGTATGTTCTCCATCCTCAGGTTGGCAAGATGCTTTACGTCTTCGATAGGACAAACAACCGCTACTTGGTTGAGACTCCCTGGCGAGAAGTCCAAGCATCTGATGTCAGGTGGATGACCGACACCACAGGCAAACGCTATGTTTTCGTTGAACCTTCGCCAGTTGCCACCCAGAATCCTGCAGCCGGAACCATCACGGTGGTGTCATCCTCAGCTGGCGACACAGGTTCCAGCTTCAACCTCACCATCACAGGCACGGTTGATGGCGTTGAAGTCACCGAAACAGTCACGCCCTTGGGACTCACTCCGGTGGCTACCTCCAACACCTGGGACATCACATCTCTCATTGCTGTCAACAAAACAGCCGCTTGGAGCGGAACTCTTACGCTGACGCAGAGTTCAACAACCTTGCTCACCCTGAGGCCAGCCGAACTGAGTCGGTCTTATCCGCAGATTGAACTTCTCTGGCTTCCGCAATCCGCAGATACCATCGAATATCGTTTCTACCGCAAACCGAGGGGTTTCACGAATGCCAGTGATGTTCCCGACATCCCTGACGAATATGCTGACATCCTGCTCTGGGATACCCTGATTCTGATGGCTGCTTACGATGGTGAAATCACCGAGGCACGGTTGTCGGCCTGGGTTGACCAGCGTGATAAACTAGCCACTGCCCTGGGTCAAACCTACCTTGAAGGTTCCACGATGGCTGCCGAGAGCCGAATCATCCGGGACATCGAGAACGACGATACGTGGTGGTAACCAACCATGGGTGAAGTCATCACTGTCAATCAGGAAGACTGGGCCGAAGGGGTTAATACTTCTCTGGAGCCTGACCGGCTGCCCCCGAACGCCAGCCCCCGAGGACGGAATGCTGTCTTCTTTGGAGTGGGTCCGGGCCAGGTTGCGATTCGTCGCCGGAAGGGTTGTGCCATCGGGAACGTAACGCCAATCACAGGTTCGCCTGCGATTCTTGGGCAGTATGCCTACAAGAAGATCTCCGCCGGAGCCATCACCCAGCAGCATCTGTTGGTTTCAGCCGGGGGTAGGCTTGATATCTTGGCCTCCGGCACGGCTTCCGCAGCCGACAGTGGCACCCCGGCTCCCTTCACGGCTGGAACTCTCTATCCACAGTTCACAACCAGCAACAACCTGTGCTTCATTGTGAATGGCACGGATGCCAAAAAGTTCGATGGCACTGACGTTAACACCTTTGGCATCACCAGGCCCACGGTTGGAACGATGGCAGGCGCAGCCGGAGCGGCAGGCTCCCCCAGTGGCACCTACGAGCTTCGTGTTACCTTCGCCAACACTGTCACTGGCCATGAATCCTCGGCCTCTGACACAGCAGCAGCTACGGTTGCCGTCACCAGTGAATCCATCGATGTCAGCGATGTCCCTGTTAGCGCAGACGCTCAGGTAGACACCCGGTATATCTACGTCCGCAACACTGCCACGATGGCGGTGTTCTACCGGGCGGGCACAATCGCAGACAACACCACCACCACTATCAATCTTGATTTCACCGATGCCAGTCTGATCACCCAAGCTCCTGACACGGCTGAGAATAATCCGCCACCGGCAGGCGTTCGCTACATCGCTACCTACAAAAGCCGGGTTTTCCTGGCTGATGACTTCAACATCTACTATTCTGGTATTGAGAAGCCTGAAGCCTTCGACCCTGACAACTACGAGCCCATCAACCCCAACGATGGCCAGCTAATCACTGGCATGATTGCCGCCTTTGAGTGCTTGCTGATCTTCAAGAGCAGAACAGTTTATGGTCTCTTCGGTGAACCAGGAACGTGGGAACTCAGGGTTCTCGTGCCTGACATCGGTTGTGAGTCGGCCCGGACAATCGTGGCGGCTGAGGGTTCAGTCTATTGGTTGTCAGCGGTTGGTTTGGTGAGGATGAGTTCCTTGGGGGTTGTAGACCCCATCGGCCAGCAGTATCTTTCCACAACCTTCTCCCCCGATACTCTCAACTACAATGCCTTCCCTGGGGCTTGTGCAGCTGTAGACTCAAACAACGCGATGGTTCTGTTGGCGGTGCCGGAGGTTCTCCAAACCCGCAACACCCGGATTATCCCATTCAACTATCATGTTGGCAGGTTCTGCTCAGATGCCTGGGATCCCTTTGATGCGGCGTCAATGGCAACCGTTGATGATGAAACCACCCGGCAGCCGTGGGTATTCTTCGGTGGCTACGCGGGTCAGGTGTTTCAGTTTGGGAATGCCTTCCTGGATGGGGTTGCGGATTCAACCACGAATGCCGGAACCCTCACATCCTCAGGCTCCACAACCACCTTCTCTGACTCAACCGCCACTTTCGATACCACAGGTGGGGGGCTGACCGACCGCACGGTTATCTTCGTCGGACCCTCCAGTGAGACCGTTCGCCGACGCATCACAACCAACACGGCAACCCAGTTGACGGTAACGCCAGCATCTTCCAACGTAACCACCGGCTGGACCTACGTGATTGGTTCCCCCGACTGGCAGTGGGATACACCTTGGTTGCTGGTTAGTCCCCGGTTCTGGAAGAAACGGCTAAAGCATGTCTTTACAATGCTTGATGCCAACTCAACGGTTTATGTCGATCTTCTTCATGACTTTGCCGAGACGGTGGCGCAGACGCTTAGCTTTGGGGCTACCTCAGGCGGCAGCCTGTGGGGCACCATGCTGTGGGGATCCAGTGTGTGGGGTTCGGCCCAACCGTTTAGCTCTGCCAGGTTGAGGGTTGGCAGAACAGCAACCTCTGTCCGTATTCGGGTGCGATCCCGGGAACCCCTGAAAGCCGTCACACTCTACGCGATTGGCATTACAGGTGAACTCAAAAGCGACAGGATCCACTAATGAAAGGTCCGTCTGAGGCGCTTGCCCGGAATATTCTCCAGATTACCGATCAGGTTCAGAGAGCTGTGCCCTTTGCCCGGTTTGAATACAAGTCCGTGGTGATGGGGACGGCAGGCACAGACCAGGCTATCAACCACAACCTCCAGCCCATGAGGCCGGATGATGTAGGTTACATTGTGGTCCAGCAATCGGCGGCAGGTTCGGTGTTTCAGGATTTGACTGCAACCCGTAGGGCGTGGACTTCTTCAACCATCTACCTGAGAAGTGACACTGCGAGTCTCCGGTGTATTCTCTTGATTTTTACCCCGGCAATCACAATGCCCACCTTGATTGAAAACCTCTAGGAGTTCCCATGGCTATCACGGTTCCCTATAGTTTCACCAATGCCACAGCGGCGGAGGCTCCTGAGGTTAATGCGAACTTCGCCGCCATCATTGCCAAGGCCTTGGATAAGAGTGGTGATACGGCTACAGGCACGATTGCTTTCACAGGTGGATTCAACATTGGATCGGCCACGTCAGCGATTGTTGTGGGCAGCCAGGCAACGAATGACCTTATCCGAGCAGCCTCAGCCACCACGCTTGGCCGGATTGCTACTGCCAACAGCTCGGTCTTGGCAACGAATGGTTCAGGGGTTCCAGCCTACACGACAACCTTGCCCACGGGTGTTCAGGATAATATCACCCAGCTTGGAACTGTCACAGCTGGTGTATGGAATGCAGGGGCGGTGACCTCCAGCGGGGATGTGACAGATAGTGCAGGAACCTTGGCAGCTGTCAGGGCTGGCGGTATTGCTATTACTTCCCAAGCTGCCTATGACATCATCTACGCCTCTAGTTCATCTCAGCTGGGCAGGTTGGCAAAGTCGGCAGGGTTCCTGCAGTCTGATGGAACAAATGCCCCCACGCTGGATCCAACCCTGAGATCCTACAGCGAGACCAAGACTGCTCCCTCTATTGCTACGGGAGTGTTGACCTTGGATCTCAGCCTCGGTAATCACTTCCAGGCTTCCCTCAATGCCAACATCACGACCCTGACGATCTCTAACATTCCGGCCTCTGGCAAGGCGGCTTCGTTTGTTCTCGTCTTGGTGGCAGACGGGACTCTGAGAACTGTAGCTTGGCCAGCAGCGGTGAAGTGGGCCGATGCGACAGCCCCCACGATGACCTCCACCCTGAACAAAACAGATGTCTTCTCCTTTTTGAGTTATGATGGCGGAACTTCTTGGCTTGGGTTCATCATGGGGCAGAACCTGTAGGCGGAGGGCTGAATCGTGATTGCAACCAGAATCGGACAGCGGACGCTCCCAGCTATTATTTCCTGGAGTGGAGGTTCGCATAACTTCTCCTCCTCTGCAACCAAGGGGTTTACGCCTGCTACGTATGTCATCACTGCCAACAGGCAGATGACCTTATCAATTACAGGGAATGCCGGTGGTGGTGGGGGTGCAGGGAACAAGACTACGCCGACATACTCTGGTGGCGGAGGTGGAGGTGGAGGGGCTGCCAACTACACAGGTATTAACGTAACCTTGTATCCAGGTTATGATTATACCCTAGTTGTGGGTGCAAACGGGACGGCTGGCGGTTCAGGTGCGGACGGCAACCCTGGTGGTGAAACTTCCCTCTACGACGGTAAGGATTCGACTTATATCCTGAGGTTGGGTGGGGGTGGCGGCGGGGCCGCCGCTGCGTCAACTGGTGGCAGTGGAGGTTCTGTTATCACAGGCGCAGGCGGAGTTGCTGGTGGGGCCGGTGGCAACGGTAGTGGAGCCTCAACAGGTGGTGCTGGCACAGGCGCTGCCGGGAATGCTGCAGGTTCTGGTGGCGGTGGTGGTGGTGCCTATACTGGTGGCGCTGGAGGTTCAGCGGGAGGTGCAGGTGGTGGCAGCACAGGTGGAGCAGGCGGTGGTGCAGGAGCTGCAGGCACAGACGGCTCTGGCTCTGGCGGTGCTTCCAACGGCACTGGCGACGACGGTGGCGGCGGCGGAGGGGGTGGTGGCGTGAGTGCCTTTAACGTAGGCGGCGGCGGAGGGGGTGGTGGCGGCACCAACGGCACAGCAGCTGGGGGCCAGGGCAGCATTGGTTATGGTGTCCTGACGTTTGTAAGCTTCTAACTCGGGGAGGTTAAGATGTCGAATGGGTTTACGCTGGGGAATGGCTCTGGGACTCCGGCTGGTTGGACGAAGGCGATTGCAACCGTGGGGCTGCCATCGGTAATAGCCCTCATCTTGACTATCTTCCTGATGTGGAATGTAACGAATGCCCATGAGGCTCAAGCAAAGGAGTTAGAACGTATCACCACAAAGGTAGAGCAACTCAACCAGCTTGAAGTTCTCATTCGCATTGGCCGACAAACCTGCGTCAACACCGCCCCCGATGCCATTGCCCGCCTGCGCTGTCTGGAGTAAACCCATGGTTGACCGAGACATCATCGCCCAGCTGTTGGAGACCGAGGGAGGGTTTGTGGATCATCCCAATGATCGCGGTGGTCCGACCAACTTTGGCATCACCCAGGCAACCTTGGCATGGTGGCGCAAACAGCCCGTCACGGTTGAGGATATTAGAAGCCTCAGCAGGCGGGAGGCTGTAGAGATTCTCCAGTCGCAGTATGTTGAGGCTCCCGGCTTCGGCAAACTCGATATCCCCAACTATCTCAGGCATCAGTTGATTGACTTCGGGGTTAACAGCGGACCCACCCTAGCAATCAAGAAGCTTCAGAGTTTGTTGGATGTCACCCCGGATGGCGTTATCGGACCCCAGACGATTGCGGCTCTTGAGCATGCCAACCATCAGGTTCTCAACAACCAGCTGGCGGTGGCCCGACTCCTGATGATTGGCAGGCTGGTGAACCGAGATAAGTCGCAGGCGGCTTTTGTCTATGGCTGGATCACCCGGGCCTGTTCCTTCTTCCACTTCTAGGGGGTTAGGATGAAAACCAAAGTCTTGCTGGTGCCAGGAACCTGGAGCAGCTTTAGGTCATCTGCCCCAGAATGGTGGCAGCCTGGTGGTAGCTTCTATGAGTTCCTCCGAGGCCAAGACTTTGATCTCATTGGAGAAGACTGCCCGTGGACGTGGACTACGGATCTCAATGGGTTGTTCTGGCAGCGGGCCCATCATACCGACTGGCGCTCGGCAGGTTTGAGTCTTCAGCAATACTTGGTTCCCCCAGTGACTGGAGCCAACCGTGAATCCTACATTCCCATCCGGGACCGCAACCTGATTATCCACAGCCATGGGCTGCAACCTGTGTTGTATGCCTGTGCAGGTGGTCTTAGGGTGAATGCCATAATCACCATCGGAAGCCCAAAGCGTGAAGATATGTGGGAGGTTGCCCAAGCTGCCAGGTTGAATATCCATCGGTGGGTTCACATCGTTGATCCCTCGATCTGGACCAACAAGTGGGAATGGTTGGGTTCCTTGTTTGATGGGGAGTTCAAGTGGCCTCCGAGGTGGGATCACCCTTTGGCCGACACCAACATCCAACTGCGCGGTATTGGCCACTCAGGGGTGTTGCAGGATCCAGAGAAGTTCGCGCTGTGGTTGGACAACGGTTGGTTTGACATTCTCAAAGGAGTATGATATCATGAAACTCACCTTTACCTGGAAGAAGTTAGGGCAGTTGGCCAAAAAGTATCTCCTCCCCCTGGCGCTTGAACGCCTGCTTGCCAAGGTTGAAAAACCCTCCGACAAAGGTTAGGTAACCTCCATGATGAGAGCTGCAACCGACCAAGCCATGTATCGGAGCCTGAGCCAGGGGGCAAATCCCTTCCGGGATCGGAAGAAGCAAGCTGAGGGTGGGCTGGCTCCGGTTCAGGCAGGCATGGCTTCCCCAAATGGGCAGCAACGTGGTGGGTTTATTCCACCTGAGCAGGCTCCAACTCCGCCAACCGCTGACCTTGCCGCTTATCGACAGCAGGGTCAGGGGGCTGGTCAAGACATGAATTGGATGGATCAACCTGGTGCGTTGACCCATACGCAGACGCCTTCAGCTCCAACCCCGAAGTCCTATGGTGACCCCTATGCCTATTTGGGTGGGGCGCAGACCCGGGGTGGCAGCGGTGGCCAGACAGGCCAGGCAATCGGTTCCCTGGCTGGCGGAATCGCTGGGAGCTTCCTGCCGGGTGTTGGCAACGCCATCGGTGGCATGCTTGGTTCTGCTGCTGGCGGGATGCTGGGGGGTGCCTTTAATCGGCAGGCAGCCTCGGCTCCTACAGACTTCTCGGTCTCTGATGCCACCAATGCTCTCCGGGGGGCCTACCAAACCTACCTCGGCCGGGAAGGTTCTGATGCGGAGATTCAGACTCATCTGGCTAACCAGGGTCTGAAACCTGGCGGTCAGTGGGTTGGACAACAGGGGATGGCTGGAGTTCTCAACAACATCCAGACCTCACCTGAGGCTTTGAGCTACCAACAGCAGGCCCTCCAGAAAAGCCTGCAGACACAACCCCAAACTCAACCCCAACCTGATGTTGCAACCCCGGTGATGCCCCAGCCCACCTCAACTGGAACAAAGGGCGGTTTCCGGGATCAACTCCAAGGTTTCAGTGCAACCAAGCTGGATGACCCCAATCACAACACACCCAAGTATGTGTTTGCCAAGTTGGCCCAGAACTTTGATGTCAAGGATCCTGCCCAGCGTCAGCAGCTCCTAGAGGCATTGAAAGCAGACCCTTCAGGCTACTTCAAGGATGCTAGCCTGACCGGAACCAACGGTGATAAGCTGGTAATTGGTGGTATCCCTCATAAGGACTTTGGCGGGATCTCTACCTTTGACGTGATTAAGAATGCGGCTGGTGGTGGGGAAGGTTGGCAGTGGGGGACGGGAGAAGCAGGTTCTGCAGCCCCTGACATGATGGGAGACTCCAGCTTGCCCAGTCCCTTTACAGCTGGGTTGAGTTCGGGCTTGCGGGGAACCGTGAATCTCCAGGATCCCAACTACGCCAACCAACTGATGCAATACCTCATGCAGCAACTTGCCCTTGGTGGGGCCTTGCGATAGGAGTCAGTGATGGCTTTGACAGGATTGACTTCGCTGACAACTAAACCTCAGCAGCAAACGGCTGGCTTGCAGAATCCTACCCAGATTGGGTCTACGATTACCCCCGGTAGCGAGGGTGGAAACTTCTACGGTGGGATGTCTGCCGCCGACGAAGAGGAAAAGAAGCGGCGGTTGCAACAAACGCAGGCGGCTCCAGCTGGTGGAGGTCAGGATTTTGCCCGCCCCAGCCAACAAGGTTCAGTTGCCCCGTCTTCCCCCGTTACCTCCACAGGCCAGATTGTAGCGGCGGCTCCCACTGGAACGCCTGCTGCCCAACCTCAGCCTCAGCAACCAGTCCAACCTCAGCCTCAGCAGCAACAGCCTGTGGCGAGCCCGGGGGCAGGATGGATTCAGATTGCTGGTGGTGGCTGGGTGCCTCCGGGGCATCCCCTTGCGGGGCAAGCTGGGGGGCAGTCTCAGCCTGGCCAGCTGCAAGCAGCCATGCAGCAGTTCCCCGGTCAGGGGACTATTTCAGCTCAGTTGAGTTCACAGGCTCAGACGTTTGCTCAGCCGGTGCCACAGGCGGCTATCTATACACCTGGGTCGATGCCTCAGCTTCAGGCGATGGGACAGCTTCCCCAAGACAACCTTCCAACCTACCAGGGCTATCAGGTTGGGCAGTTCCAGTCTCCTGATCAGCAACAGTCCCAGAACCTCACCAATACCCTGATGCAGCGGGTGTTGGCTAACCCTGAGTCGATGTCACCCGAAGTCGTGGCCCAGCTGAAGGAAACCCAGAAGGAACAAGCCCTCAGTATGCAGGATCAGCTCATGCAGCAGATCCAGTCATCGAATGCGGGTAGGGGTTTCAGCCAGGGTGGGAATCTGGATCTCCAACGCCGGAGGGTTGCTGACGACACCATTGGAAACATCCTTGAAGGCCAACGGGGGCTGGATGTCGCGGCTGCCCAGACTAACATGGCTGACCGCCTGAATGCCCTCGGAGCTGCTGAGCAGTCAATGACTGGGCAGATGGGTCGGGAGACAGCTGGCTACCAGACACAACTTGCAGGTCAGCAAGCCCAGGCCGGACAGAACTACCAACAGTATGGGTCTCAGGCTGACGCCACCAGATTCGCCCTCGAAAGAGCCTTGCAGGGTGAACAGCTCAAACAGTCCTGGGATACGATGGCCCAACAGAGGGCAGCGGCCGAGGAAGCCAATCGTCAGGCAGCCGCGCAGTCAGCTCTTCAGGCTCATCAGGCTGGATCGGAAAACCAACGTCTGGCAGCTCAGCTGGCGCTGGAGGAATCTCTGGGCCGAGGTCAGCTGGATCTCAATACCCAGCTGGGTCAGCAAGGTCTGGGCTTGGAGTCGCAGCGTCTGGGTGAGAATGCCCGGCAGTTCGACCAAGGCTACAACCTGGATATGCTGAACTTCCTCAACAATGCCTCGATGGGTCGGTATAATCTTGGTGTAGACTATGCCAAGCTGCAGCAACAGATGATGCAGTATCTGGGGGGTGCCTAATGGGCTGGCTTGATGTATTGCCAAAGACGACTCAGCAGGGGCTGACATCTACCCTGCAGAAGGGTGCGAGTGGGAGTTTCTGGCAGACTCCAGCTGCGGCAGCCCTCATCACAGGTGGTCTCAGTGGGATTGGTGGACTGTTCTCAGGCATGGGCCAGAACAAATCCCAGGAGGCTCAGCTCCAGCAGTCTCTGGCTGATCGTCAAGCGGAGCGAGACCAGCAGCAGGCGCAGTTTGAAGCAGAGATGGCTTGGAAGCAGCAGCAGGCTGCCATGGAAGAGCAACTGTCGCGGGATACCCTTCGGCAGCAATCGACGCAGCTGGATCCTCTGGCTCAGCAAAAAAGCCGTCAGCAGAATGCTCTCCGCAATGCCATCACCATGAATGCCCAGAACTTCCAGGCCCCGGCTGGCATGGAGGGTTTTGTGCCCGGTGGGGGCTTGAAGATCCCAGCTGGCGGCTGGGGGGCTGATATTCAGCAGATGATGTCTCCGGCAGCGTCGTTGGCGGCGGAGCAGCAGTTTGCAGGGAATGTTGGGCAGTCGCCTGATATGACTCCCTTCTACGGCCAGGCTCAGCAGACTGCGCCAACGTCAACGGCAGCGCAGCCATCATGGTATGAATCCAACCTGGCCAAGGCCAAAGGAAGCAACGCGGCCCTGTCGGCAGCCTTGGGTGGCCCCTCGACCATTGAGAAAACACGCAACCGTAAGTGGCTGGGATCGGCAACGAAGTTGGCCCAGAATCTCCGCAGCCAAGGAGGGAGTTAACCATGGCTGGTTCATGGCTGATTGGACTCGGAGAGGGTTTGAAAGGTGCAGCCCAGGGGATGGGAACCTATCATACCCTGAAACAGCAAGCCTTGGAGAATGCCCTCCGTCAGCGACAGCAGGAGGAGGCTGAGAAGCAGCAGGCTGAGGAGGCAGACTTCAGATCACAGAGCCTGGGCATGCAGCGCCAGGGGTTGCAGCAGAATGCGGCTCAGGCCGCTGAGGCTGCCAAGCAGAACCGGCAACGGCTGCAGTTGGACTTCTACAAACAGATGCCCGGTGGCGAATACCCTGCTGAAATGGCTGAGGCTTTTGATCCCGAGGTAAGACCCTTCGTTGGGCAGACAGTTGATCGGCCTGATCAAGTCAGTCCGTGGAGCGGAGTTGAAGGTGAGCAAGGTCCGGTTGTGGACAGCTGGAAGAAGATGTTCAGGATGGAGACTCCGGCTGACCAGAAGCAGCAGATCGAGGCCAATAAGTTGGCTCAGAAGATGGCTGAGCTTCAGTCTGATGATCGCTACCGAGCGGTTCAAGGTGAGAACGCAGCCCTCAGAGCGGGCGCGGCAACTACACAGGCTGGCGCAGCGTGGGAACGAGTTAGGGCCATGCAGGAGATTGCTGAAATGCAACGTCAGGCTGATGCCCAAGAACGCCAGCGGCAAGCCTATCTCAAGGCATTGAGTCAGGCAACTGACGAAATCATGAAGGACACAACCGCTCTGATGATGCGGCGTTCGCAGGATCCTAACTTTAACCCTTCAGTTGCAATTCAAAGGCGAGCCCAAGAAATCATGCAGGCTGAGTTTATGCAGCCGGTGGCAGCGCACACCCCCGCAGCTGGGGGTCAACCCAAAGCTGTGAACCCAGCCATGCCCAACCTCAACATTCGTTAATCGTTATCGTTGCTCTAGCCAAAGAGGTCGCCTGTGCCCATCACTAAAGCTGAACTGGCATCCAAGATTCGTAGCTCTGTGCCCGCCTTCGCTGGCCGGAGTGATGATGATCTGGTTTCAGAGTATGTGAAGTCTTATCCAGATCAGGCAGCTGGCATCACTGACTGGAGGCCTTCAGGTCAGGCGATGGTTGGAGGTTTGCCTGACATCGGGGGGCAAGCGAACATCTCATCGACGCCAGCCGGACGTGTTTGGCATTCGCTGGCTGAACGTCCTGTGTGGGAGGGATCGCAATCACAAGCGGCAGCCAAGCAGATTGCTTCCGCCATGGAAGCAAAGGGGATGAATGTCCCTACGCCGTTTGGCGTCAGCATTCCTGCGAGCATGGGTTTGGGGTTTGCAGAAGCAAACATGACGCCTTTGGGGTTGGCTACCTTGCCACTGATGGCAGGCAGGGCTGCTGTGCAGGGGGTGGCTAGTCTGGGCAAGTATGCTCCTGCAGCCCTGAAAGCCCTCCGAGGCCTCGACATCGGCACTAACGTTGCTTATGGTGGGCAGGGAATTGCTAATGTTGGGAATGCCGTCAGCGATACCAACAAGCCGGTAATGGAGAGATTGGGTCAGGCAGGAGCAGGCCTGGCACAAGCGGGGATGTCGGTTGCTGGGCTGCATACACCTATTGTCAACAAGGCTGACCTGGCAACCGGAGCTACGCTGTCGTCGGCTGCCGCCCGAGAAATGCCGACTCCTCCGCCCGTGAGGCCTGTTCCGCAGCCGCTTGATCCCACCCTGCAGGCGATTTTGGCACAGATGCCTCCAACTCCGCCCAGATCCCAACAGCTGGCTCTGCCTCCAGCTCAGCCTCAGCGGTTGTTGTCGGGAAGACCTGAGGATGTTTTCTACGGAGGCCCTGGAGGAGTGAGCCAGGGTCCAGCAGGCTTGTCTGAAGCTGCAGGCCCTGGGTTTGTGGCGGGTCCACAGGGGACTGTGGCTCCAGTTCAGGGAAACCTTCAGGGAGCCATGCGGCAGGCTGTTGGGCAGTCACCCGAAGGTGCCTGGATGATGCCCCCGCCGAAGACCTCTAGACTGGACCCAACGCTGGAGGCTCAGCTGGGCCAGCCAGCGCCTGCGAGAGCCCCTCAACCGCCACCCCAGCCTGCCCTACCAGCTAGGCCTCCCCAGAGGCTCCTAGAGGCAGCCAGGGGCCTTCCTGAGGCCGCTACGGTTGCGCCTCCGTCGGCAGTCAAAGCCACCTACATCGGCGACATGGGGGACGATGCCAACCCCATCCGCCTCTACAATATCACCGAGGGTGGGAATGCAGCTCATCCGGTGAACTCCACCGTCAGCGAGAAGACCCTGATTGAGATGGGGGGGACTCCTGCTCCGGCGGGCGCAGTTCCCACAATAAAGCCTCAGCCTGAGGCGGGTTTCATCAGCCCCCGGCTGGTGAATGCCATCGCTGGCGGAGCTGTCGGAGCCGCAACCGGAGCCGCATTCGGCGAAACCCCTGAGGAGAAACTCGCCGCCGCCGCTATGTTGGGCACCATCGGGGCCGCAGGCGGTGCTAGCCTGATGAGGCGTCAGCGGCCAGGTGTAAACGTCCCCAGTCTACGAAACCTTGCAAAGGCCCAGGCCAACGTTGCCCCCAGAGTCCCCAACCCTCTGCCGCGCACTGCTGGTGAACGTCTGGGGGATCAAATCTCAGAGGTCATCACTGACACCTACCAGCCCATGAACACTGGGCAGAAGGTTGTCCTTCGTAATATCGGCAAGCGTCTGGGGCAGAAGGTTTCGCTCTCAGCTGAGGATGATGCCTACTTGGAGATCTATCGCCAGATGGGCGGGGGAGAACTCCGCGAAGCTGATGTTCTGTTCCCATTTGAAGATATGGTTCATCAAGTCGAGGCTGCCGGGGCCTCCGACCGCTTTGCCGACTACATGAACCTCCAAGGCATCAGCCACGCTGCCGAGACGACCTTCCCTGAACACGTTCAAACCTTGCTGTCACAGCATCGGAAGGCCCTGCTGGAGGAGGCCAACGCCCGGTTGGCTGGCAGACTTGGCAAGGCTGCCGACTACCAGGAACAAGCCGCTGCCTTCCGCAAACAAGCTGACGATCTCGTCGAAGCCTTGGATGCTGGAGAACTCCTGCCAGAGGGCTGGAATCCCCAAACCCTGGCGGCTGACAGGGCTGCAGCCATGGCGCAGTTCTCACCTGAGGAACTCACTCAATTCAAACAGTGGGAAACAGCCGTCCGCAATCTGAACCAACGCAGTCTGGAACTCCTGGGGGAGGTTATCAAGCCTGAGACCCTAGCTCGCCTGCAGGCCCGAACTGCTGACGATCCCCGCTACAACCCGCTGTTGAGGATCCTCGACCACGAAGACGCCATCCGGTGGGCCATGAACAACAGGTCCAAGAACACCGATGTTGTCTCCCTTGATAACGTTATGAACTACCTGGAGGGTTCCAGTAGGCCGACGGTTCACCCCTTGGCAGCGAGTCTGAGGCGCTTCCGCGCAGTGGTTGATCGTGTCGAGCGTAACAGGTCATCGAAAGCTGTCTTCAAACTCCGCGAAACCTTCGACGATGCCCCTGAGTGGGATATGCTGGTCAGGCCTGTTAGCAAGCAGTCTCCCCTGGAACGTGGCTGGGCTCCGATGCACTTCTACGACCAAGGTAAACGCATCACCTATCAGGTTCCCACTCACATCGCCCTCTCACTGAAGGGCATGACTGATGGAGACATCCAGCGCGTTGGCTGGCTCTACAAGCTTCTCCGTGGCTCAGCCAAGCTCTCCAGGTTCTCGGCCATCATGGGGAACCCCGCTTTCATCATGGCCAATACCATTCGTGACCCCGGTGACGCTATGTTGATGGCCAGGGGGGTTCACTTTACATCTCCAGCTGACCAGGCAAAGTTTGCCGTGGAACTTGGCAAGGCATGGAAGGATGTTCTTGCCAAGGATCCCTCCTATGTTGCTGACCTGCTGAAGATCGGCGGCGGAAACTCTGGCATGACGACTGCCTTGTTCCCCAAGGCCATGGGGGGAAGTGTCCTCGACCAAGGGATGATTGGGCAGGGTCTCCGGGGGATGGGGAATGTCAGCAACGCTTCGGAGATGGCTCCTAAGCTGGCCCTGGCTCGTATCCTCAAAGCCAAGGTTGATCCCAAAACTGGCAAGCGTCTGTGGTCCGACGCAGCCATCGCCAGTGAAGTCCGCAACATGGGTTCGCCTGACTTCTGGCGTAAGGGCTCCATCATGGCCTCGCTGGGGGATTGGGTTTTTCTGTTGAATGGTTCCATCCAGGGTATCGCCAGGCAGTCGAAGTATTTCCACCGGCCTGAGAAATTCGCTGAGGCTCTGCTGGGTGCAGCCGGAATCGCCACTGCCACAGCTAAGATTGCCAGCTCTGTCAAAGACTCTGATGGCCGTCCCTCCATCCAACGTCTCAGCACCGACGATCTGCTGAACTACATTGTTATTCCAACCCCATGGGATCTGACCAAACAACCCGATCCCCGCACTGGCAAAAAAGAACCTGGCTTCCTCAAAATCCCGATGCCCTTTGGCCTCAAGCCCTTTCTGATTCCGCTGCAGATGGGTCTCTATAATGCCATGGGCCTTAGGAAGGAAGACCCTGAGCAGATCCTGCTCTCGACCATCTCAACCCAGCTCCCTGGGCAGTTTAACCTTCAGGCCGACAACAAACTCGGCAGCTTCTTCAAGGGAGCCGTGGCCTCCTCAACACCTATCATCAGAGCCGGTGTTGAGCAGCTGGCTAACCAGGACATGGGTTTCGACATCCCCATCGAACCCAAAGGCATGCAGCGGGCCTATCCGAATCCAGTTGATCGCTGGGATGCGGGCACCAGTCCTCTCGCCAGGCTCATCAGTCAGGGCCTGGTGGCAGGCCCAAAGGCCCTCGGCGTCGAGTGGGAAGGTGTCAGTCCCAAGCGTATTGAACACCTGATGAAGAAAACTGGCACACGCTCTGGTGTGTTGGAGCCTGTTGCCAAAGGTTTGGATACAGTCATCGCCAACGCAGCAGGGATGCCCACTAAACCAACCCCGAAGTGGGGCGAGGATCCTGTGGGAGCAGCCCGCGCTAATCCCATCCTGGGGATGTTTGCCCGCCGGGTAGTGGGCACAGGCGTTGACCAAACCAAACGCAATGCCATCGACCAGCTCTACGACCTTTACGGAAAGGTGGCTGACACCAACGCCGAGTTGATCTCCAAGGCAAAGGAACGGCCTGAGGAACTGGCAACCCTCTGGCGCAAGCCTGAAACTGCCCAGCGCCTGGCCATCTTCAAGGTCATGCAGAAGATCATCCCGGAGTTTACTAAGATCCACACGCAGAGAACCTATATTCTCAATCATCCGGCTGTGCCCAACCGCGAGCAGATTCTGAAGTCCCTGGATGAAACCGAGGCCAGGATGTTGGATGCGCTTGCACCACAGCTGGAAATCTGGACCGAGCAGCTCAAGAACCCTGGCAAGATGAAACCTCAGCCTTGACAGCTTGAGGCTAAAGGTCTATCTTAACAGGGGGAGGATAAAGCCTGCATGACCTTACCTAAAGACCGTCTTGGCCGGATTTTGTTTGTAGCGGAACCCCATCGGCCCTATCACGACAAACGGGCTTGGAAGCTGATGCTGGCAGCAGCCGCAGCCTTCAAGCCCGATGTTGTTGTGACCATGGGGGACTTTGCTGATTTCTACACCGTCAGTGCCCACAGCAAGGATCCCCTGAGGGCCCTCAAGCTAGACTGGGAACTGGATGATGTGAAGGTTGGGCTGGCAGAACTGAAATCCCTGAAGGCCTCAACCTACATCTACCTCGGAGGCAATCACGAGGATCGTCTCCGGCGGTATGTCCAGGATAAGGCTCCCGAGCTGGGGAACAAGCTGACGGTTGAGCGCCTGCTTGGCCTGACCGAGAACGGTTGGCAGTATGTCCCCTACAGATCTGACATCCGCCTCGGTAAGCTCTACCTCACTCATGACACCGGCAAGGCTGGTCGTTATGCGGTCTTCCAGAACGCCGACACCTACCAGCATTCGGTCGTAACTGGCCACACCCACCGCCTGGCCTATACTGTTGAAGGCGATGCCACAGGGAAGTCCAAACTCTCAGCCTCCTTTGGCTGGCTAGGCGATGCAGCCAAGGCTGACTACATGCACAGCATCAAGGCCAGGCGGGATTGGGCCTTGGGTTTCGGGGTTGGCTACCATGATCCCAAAACCCAAGCCGTGCATGTTGTTCCTGTTCCCATCATTGGTTACCGATGCGTGGTTGAGGGCAGGCTGTATTCCATCTAGCCAGCGGAGGTTGCTGTGAGTCTGGACAAACTCCTCATGGAATGCACGGTGGCCCTAGCTGAGACCGAACTCAATGAGGCCTACATCCGCAAGGATGCCGCTAATACTAGGTTCTATGGTTTGCAGGAACCGGGCAGAGTGTGGGTCAATCCCGTCACCGCCGTGGTTGACTACCTCCTCCATGAGATGATTCATGAAGTCCGGCCAGGGTGGTCGGAGGCCACCGTCGCCTCCATGACCACCCGGCTGATGCACCGCATGACCGATGAGCAAATCAGGGAGTTCCATCGCCTCTACCAGAACCGGAAGGTTGTCCGGGCTGGGGTTGTGGATGCTGATGGCTAATTGTGTAATCAATCCCGAGATTGGTTTCTCCACAGTTTCTGCATTGGACTCGTTCTCCGTTGCTGGGTAGATAGAGAACTGAGACCGGGAAACAAATCGAGTCAACGGTCATATAATCCCCCAGCTTGGCCTGAGTCCAGCCAAAGAACCCCCTACATTTTACACAATACACACTAAACCAGGGTTGAGTTTCCTGCATTAGAGTCTCCGCCTGATTTTCTGCCCCTGGGCCTCCATGCCTGCCTCCAGGGCTTTTCTGATAGTGTTGTCAGAAGCCCCTCCCCACCAAGTTCCCATGCCCTGCATCTGAGCCAACTGCTGCTGGCGTAGAGCTGCCTGTTGCTGTCCAGCAATGCCCTGCGTCTGCTGCTGCGACTGTTGCCGGAGTGGGGAGTCATAACCTGTGAGGGCCAGGTTCTGCTGGAAGGATCCAACAGAAGGCCACAGACGCTCAGTTCCCCTGGCTCCCCCGTAGAGAGCAACCAACGGTGACTCTACAACTCCAGATGTATTCAGTGTTTGCATCATTTGCAACCGTGCAGCCCCTGGGCCATCCCACTTAACTACATCCCCAGGTTCTAGTAGTAAACCTGTTGGCTGTGCTGGTGTTGAAGCCTCAACCTGACGCAGCTGGGCAATCAACCGGAGGGCTGGATCCCAGCCATCAGGGTGATCTGGTTCAGCTTGTTGTTGCTGCCGCCTCATCAAAAAGCCCTCCCCTCCTCGGCTTCCACAACAAGGGCATACCCCAGCTTCAGGTAGTTAATACAATCCGCAAACCTTCCCTCGATGGCTTCTGCCTGGGGCAGCTCAGGATGGCATAAGGCAGCGGTGATGCTATCAACGTGCTTGAGCCAGTAGGTGGCCAAGGCCTGGCCTGGTGTCTGCCCAGTTCTTTCAGCCACCCGCTTGAAGTTCGCCAGAACATCCTCACTCCCAATCGTATAGCTGGGGCGTTTGGATTTCTCGATTTCGTGGGCCTCAGCAAGAAGTCCGGCGGAGAGTTCATCGTATCTGTTGAGTTTCATTTTAGGTTTCCTCCTGGTTGGCATGCGACGGTTCATCGACAGCTGTTAACCTCAACTGCCACCCCTCATCAAAGTCCACGATCTCACACAACTCCATCATCACAGCATCAACCAGCCTGTCAGCCTCCCGCAGCATCAGATCCTCACTCAGGGGTTCCTGATTGTATTTGAACACCCGACGGATGCCATAAGCAATCCCCTCCTCCACAGCCCGACTCACAATCGTATATGCCTTAAAGGGCAACCCTTGAACAGCAGCAGTTGGCTGGTCAGCCATGCCAGATCTCCATTTCTCCCCAGTTGGGGCCGGTTTTGGTTTCCGTTCCGATGCTCAAGTAGTCTCCCATGCCCCAGGCAGGATCCAGTGGTAGGTAGGCTGAGGGTTTCTCTAACTCCTCCTGCAGCAGGCGGCATATCTCATCAACCTCATCCTCAGGGATCTCACACAGCAGGCTGTCGTGAACCTGCAGTCTCAAGTAAGGGGCAACGGCAGTGTGCCGGAGCCTCAACAGAGCCTCCTTCAGCAGGCCTGAGGCCGTAGACTGCGGCAGAAAAGCCAAGGCTCGCTTGGCATCCTCCCCCCACGATGCTACCCACCGGCCATCAGGATCCCGCTTCCACCCTCTGACCTGCCAGAATCTATGAAGGTAACCAAAAGGGTTGCGTAAATAGCCGTGCTTGTCGGCCATGGCAACCGTGTGTTCCTGCCAGACTTTAACCTCTGGGCAGATGTCGAAATACATCGCCTGGAGTTCTCTGGCAGCCTTGACGGTTGGAAAACTCTCCGGGTTGGCTTGGTTCATCCTCTGGGGGGTGCCACCATAGTTGCTCATGTGAACCACCCGCTTGGCAACGTCGCGGACACCGTTGTAACGTTTCTTGAGGTCGGCGTAGAAGGCTCGGAGGTCAGCATCTGAGAGTGTCAGGTCAGCAGGAGCATTGATGGTTCCTGCCCGGTGAAGCATGTGGCTGAGGACATAATCGTGAATGCCTAGCTTGGCCAACCGGATGTAGTTGGCTGAGCCAGCGAAGTAGCCTACCAAAACCGCCTCGATGGCGCTGAAGTCCGACTCACAGAGCCTATAGCCTGGCTTGGCCACCACCAATCTCTTGACTAACTTGGCCTCAGGTGTCGCCCCTCGGGGCCAGACCTGCACATTCGGGTTCTGCGACGACAGCCGAAGGGTTGAAGGATTGTGGGTATTACCCGTTACACTGATCTTACCATTACGCCTTACCAGGAAAAATCCTGTTGATGTCTCTGGGCAGTAAACGGTATCAATGCTGCAAGCTTGCTTGGTCTTTACTGCTGAACGTCGGTCACCCTTGGCAAACACAACCGTATAATAATCCTTACGCGTCTCGGTTTTTGGTCTGTGGGTTAACGAAGCTGTCACGCCGCAAACGTGCGCAATTGTTTGTACAGTTTCTGCGTTTGCCTTGTTGGTGCTGCCGTAGAGGAGTGCTGCACTTAGTCTGGTGCCATCCCACTTTAGCAGCTCATCTAGCCATTCTCTTAAAACAGTTGCGTCTAACGCAAGCAAGCGCTCAATGCAAAAGGTTTTGTTATCGCCAAGGTAAGCAAGCGCGGCCGACAGATCGCGGGAGGCAATGTCGATACAATGCCAACGCTTGTGACGCTCCCTGTACACAATACCAGCTTCACCCAGAAGCCACTTGAGGCGTGCGACTTTCCGTGTTTTCGCAAAGTTGAACCTCACACGTTCGCCCTCAATGTGACCATCTGCCTGGATTGCAGCTGCGAGGCGTAGTGTTGTCAAGTTGCTGTGAGGATTGCCTTGAAGATATCCAGTCAGAGGAAGCAGCGCGTTAACAGGAAGGTGCTCAGCTGCGCATGTCTTTGTATAAACACGTCCACCAGATGCCAAATAGTCGTAGGGCAGTGTGTGGTTTCGTGTTACCAGCTGGTCTATTCGAGAACTCTGTAGGCGAATTCCGGCATGTTGCCCTGAAAACTGATGCAGGCAGTTAATCTGTTCAAAGTGGAGACTACTATCATAAAGTTGCCACTGGGCAATGGAAGCATTTGGGCTTAGTAAGTCCAGTCTAACCCATCCTTTGGGAGTCAACACCTCATGGTCTCCACTTAGACAATATGTAGTGTGAACCCTGCCATCCACTCCCACACCCAACCCGCCTTGCCACTGCTGCTGGCCTTCATCCCAGTTGCCAATATACCCTGAGAGAATCTTCTCCACGGCCCGGTAGCGCAAGACAAGGGGATACAAGGGATCGTTGGTGTAGGTCTTCTGGAGCTTCTTCAGGGCATCGTCATCGAACGTTGGGCGCTTCTCCTGTGACAGCACTGGTTTGTGTTTGAGAGCCCGCTGGTAGGCCATCATCTGGGTATTAGAGGGGGTAAACGCCTGCGTAACACCGTAGGCGATGGTGTCTACGGTTGTAGTTTCGATCCCTGCGCCGAAGCAGGGATTCGGCAGCTTGATGTTTTCCTTGGGGCCTTGAACACCCTCCAGCAGAGGGAGGGTCTCGTTCTTGATGGTCTTCCGGTTCACATGCGGCTTGGTAACATCCACCTCACCGCAGGCTGTACAAACCTTCGCTTTCCGTTTGCTGGGCAGCTCAAGGAGGGTGGCGAGAGGGTTCTCCACCAAGGCCCGGTCAGCGGCCTTCTTCTGCTTGTAGATCTTCACCTGGCGAGCTTCTGTCGGTACAACAGCCTCAATCTCATTGGAAATCTCATCCAGCTGGACTGTCAGCAGATCCGAGGCCTCCCGTCTGTGGCCATCATGGAGTAAAACCCCAGCGGCTGACATCTTCCACAAGACCTCCTGATCCAACTCACAAACATGCCGGAGGTAGATGTCCCAGAGGTTGAGTTCTTGGAGGTCCTCGTGAATACCTAAATAGATTTTCAACGTTACGGCCGCATCACATCCGTTGTAGAAAGCCTGGTTGACATGCCCCAGGTGTTTCCACCGGGGTTGATCCCAAGCGTAGAACGTAGCCACGAAACCCAGGCCCTTGCGGAGGTCTGAATTCGCAACGTGCCAGGCCCACATGCCATCATGCTGGGGACCGTTGATAACAACCCCTTTGGATTCCACCCTGGGGCGGTCGTAGGAGGTATTCCACCCGAGCTTGGTTCCGGCAGAGCCCATCAGCTGGCGCACAGCAGGCATAAACTCCGCTGCCCAGGGAATACTAACAGCCTCATCGGGGCGGTAACTGAAACCTATTCTGGTAATCTCATACGACGGGTCGCTTAACTCAACCTCATCCTCATCCTTGGACTGCTTGCCGAGGGTTTCAATGTCATAGGACAGAACAGTCTCAGGATTGTTGGCAAGGGCTGCAGCATAGTCATCAACCCAGTGCTGAAACTCCATTGGAGTTGGATCCTCCAGGGTGAGGATCTTGGCAGGTATATGCCCATGCTTGGCAATATGCAGGGCATGTTGGATGTCATTCATCCACACCCCTGTTAGCTTCTGATTCCCCCTCATGAGGAAACTGGGGTGGAAGGTTGGAATCACCCAGACCTCAAACTCCGGGCTCCACTCCACATATCCTCGGCGGTTCTCCAGGCTGGCCCGGTCGAAGGGTTCGGGGAGGAGAACCTTTGTTGCAGTTGCTCCGAGGGCTACTACACACTTCGGCTGATGTTGGCGAATGGTTTCAGCCAGGTGGTGTTTACAAGAACCCAGAACCTGTGTTTCGTAGGCGGTTCCAGCGAGGGCATTCATCGGAGGTCGGCAACGGAGACAATTATCAATCAGGAAGTCTTCCCTGTTGAGGCCCAGACGCTGGAGCATAGATGTCAGCTGGAACCCTGCTTTGCCCACAAAGGGCTTCCCCTCCCTGGCTTCGTCCTCGCCCAGGGCTTCTCCCACTAGCAACACCCCGTTGGAACCGGAGCCAGCTGGCTCTGGCATGTAACCATCCGTGCTCCAGCTGAGGCCCCAGCAACCCCTACACGATTCCGGCTTAGGTATCACACTCTACTCCACAGATGCTGAGGTTGTTGGCCATCCCCCCAGGCTGCTGTCAATCAGCCTCCGCCAACAGGGCCTCTGTTGATGGCCACCTCAGCAGGAGGATTCCCGCCGTGGCAGGGAGGGATGGCGATTGTGTACAGTACCACCTTCAGTTCAGCTTGCTGGCAACGAAAGACTGAAGGGCCAACAACACTGCGGGATAACTGCTCAGCCCTTCAAACTTCTTCTTGCAGGTTGCACACACATGAACGGGAACTTCCTTGGCACCAACCTTGAGAATTGCCAGGGTTGTGACGATAGCCGGTCCCTCTTCTCGGCCACAGCCATCACAAAGGTAGATTGTCTTAACCATGCTTCACCTCAACCCACTTCGCGCCGAGCTTCTGGAGGAGCTGGGGAATCACTTTCATCAAGGCCCCAGTGAGATATGCTCTAGCCTCGGTTGCTTTGAACCCTGTGTGAAGGTTTCTTGATCGGAAGACAAAATCAACCCCGTGAACAACCTCGTGGGCCACCACAGAGGGGGCAACCGATGTCTCCGACTCTGCATCAAACCAATACTGGATGACATCTATGCCTTCTTCAGGATCCCGCTCCCAGCAACAGCAGGCATCGCCAAGGTAACCTATATCCAAGTCGCGGTTGTAGACCTTCTTGGAGAAGGCACAGAAGGTTTCCTTGGCGCAGTAGGCAACCCGGTGCTGAATATTATAGATCACCTCGTCCCAGTGGGCAATGTTGACTTCAACCTGATCAGACTTCGGCTTTGGCTTTCGTTTTCGTTGCTGGGATCTAGGCATAGACAACACTCCACTGGGGATCGGGTTGACGAAGGATGGCAACCAGGCTTGGAAAGGGAGCGCCAACAGGCCTACCTGCAGTATCCCTGACAGGCTCACCGTCGATCTCAAACACTACCCGGCCCCGGATAAATCTAACCTCGGCCTTGAAGGCTAGGAGGTTGTGGAACCATTTGGTGTCGGTTCGGGCAGGCAACAAGTAAACCACTGTTTGGGCTGACCCTTGCAGAATCGCTTCCTTTCCCTTTTCCAGGAACTGGTTGATGACCCTGCCGTAGGGTGGGTTGCACCAGATGGAGGTTGATATCCATGGTTCGTCTGTTAGGGCATCCTCCCTAAAACTTCCAGGGCCATACCATTTACTACACCGGGCATTCATGGCCGAGGCTGCAGCATCCAGGGTGAAGTGAAACTCCCCGTGAAGGGCCTGCCAGAGTTCTTCTGGCGTCTCCCAGTCGGCTCTGTTGCTGCTGAAATGCACACTAAGGTCGTGGTTAACGTCGGCCATCTTGAACCTCAGCAAACGCTGGCCTGTTGGTCTGCTTCCAATACTGCCGCCAGACCTGCTTGCGAACCTCCCTCGGTAGGTGATTTACACGCAGGAGGTTCTCCAGTGCCACCTTCCTCCCGGTGAACTTATCATACTGATCACGCGTGTGGCAGAAGGATGCCCCAAAGAAGATAGTTCCTTTGGAAACATCAGTTAGGGCTGCCCCGCAGATCTTCATCTCAGGGTTGTGGTCAAACCCAAGTTCGTAAGTTATCTCACCGATGAGGATCTTCATACAACCTCTCCATCACGTTCCACAAACTGTCTGCAATGTGGTAGCAAACACTGGCAATCCCAATTGCAGGAAGACTGATGAGAAACAAAAGCCCCCACAGCGGGGTCTTCAACAGGCGGAGGAAACGTTTCAACATCTCATCTCCGAAAATGGCAGAGGCGGCCGGAGTCGAACCTGGCACCCCTGGGTCCAAAGCCCAGTGCGCTACCGTTACGCAACACCCCCGCAAGGTTTATGTGATCAAAACTGCATCAGTTTCTTAAGGGTGTCAACATTCCTGTTGACTGCGCTACCGGCAATCGCACCAGCACCATTGGTGCTTGTTGTAGTGTCGCATCCACCAGTCACTGTGCCGTAACTGTAATCGTAGTGGTCTTTGTAATAGCATAGGTCCTTAGCGGCTATCCAAGTAGGCATGGGTTTCAACCTCAAGGCCTCTGCTTGTTGCGCATTCCAGCCCTGCAAGGCTTTCATTTGCGCCTTGTTGTCATCAACCTCCTCAAAAGGGACGCGCAAGCACCTCCATGCGCTTGCGATCAACACCTTCCAGATTGAGCTGAAGCATCATCTCCATCTTGGCTTTCTCCACAGAGTCAGCCAGCAGAAGAATCGGCTGGGGGGTCAGCAAGCGGGCAGGCTTGGCATCCTGTCGGGGGCTCTCAGGCTGTTCCTTCTCAAAAGCAACGCACATGTAGACGGTCATTGGTTTCTCCTAGTAGGGCCGTTCGGCTGCCTCGGCAAAACGCTCATAGGGGAGGGGCGCGGTTGCCCAAGTTGTAGATGACTGCTGCGCTGTTGGCTGGGGCACACACTCCCCTTGACGGTCATCCCACCCAAACTTCTTCTCCACCTCTGAGGGTGCAATCGAATATTCCTTGAGCTGATGGCAGAGTGTGTCGATGTCGGTGAACACCACCGTCTGACATCCCACCCCCACCACGAATCCATTCAACACCTGACGGATGTTGATTTCACGCATGTGTTTGGGCACTACATACTCCCATTGGTTGCAGGTTGATAGATGCGGGCGTGGGAGTTGAACCCACCTTTCTGGTTTATGAGACCAGCCTCTGCGCTCTGGCCGAGTCGCCCGCAGGTTTCTACACAGATCTAAACCTCAGGTTTACTTCCTTGCCCTGAAAAAGGTCACCTGCAGATTCGCCCACAGCCGTTTCGGCCGGGGGTTATTGGGATCGGTGTGATCCAAACACTTGTCGCAATCAACCCAGGGTTGACGACTCCCATCTGCCTGGACCGGGAAGTTCTCCATGCCCTTGATTTCCTTCCCGCACTCTTTGCAATAAGCTCGCCAGTCGGCTCCAGCCTCCGATGCCCGACCAACGGTAGCGTAGCAGGCATCGATGTATTCAGCATTGGTGCGCTGCCCGCTGATGCCGTGAGACTTCAGGAAATCCCCCAGAGGACTGCCCTCCCGCTTGGCCCACTTCTTGGCACTGACGTTGGTGAACTTCACATCATAGCCATCGGCAGGATCCCCCGGCTTGACGATCTTCAAGCTGGGAAACTGCATCTTGAGGTAACCTTCCTGGGTGGCAGCCGCGATGGGGGCTTCCGCAACCTGGAACAGATACTGCGCCTTGGGCGGCAGGAAAATGGGCTTGCGCTCGCCTGTGTCGTAGTTGTCCCAGTCAATGGGGTCGGGTTCACGCAGGTTGAGATTGGTGATGTCGGTCATGTTTTCAAAGCCTCTACTCAGTTGTTTACGGTTGCCGGTGCAGTTATTGACCGGCGCTGTTGGTCGGGGCACGGGTGCGATACCGGGGATTTCACGTCGTTCAGGCTGTGTCGAACTCCGCAGAGCCCTAGCAACCCATCTATCCCAGCCAGTTCCCCATCTTCCGGCACCATTGCCGGTGTGCTTCTTTACACCATGCCCCGTCATTATGGAGGGCGGCAGGGTAGGTGGGAATGTAGCCTACACTTTCACCTGTGATTGGCCGTGTCACAATCCTTTGGACTCAAGTGAAGTTGGTTTCAACACTCCCAGATGTCCCACCCCGCCCACCCATGTTTACTTGAGCAACCCAGCCTTACGCATCCGCTCGCGCAAAACATTAGTTGCTGTCGAGCTGGCCTGGTCAATCAAGGCCAACGCTTGAACCAAGCTCGCAGGTTCAATATAGGGCGGAAGCTTCCCGCCGTCAAGGGGTTTTCGATTGTTTCCCAGCCCTTTTGCCCCTCGGCTGATTTGATCTACGTAATCGCTCAGGTAAAGTCTATGGCGTTCCTCCTGTTTGGTGATCTCATCACCGGGAATCCCCATCACCCGGAAGGTGAAGTTAAACCAGGCAGGGATCTCAGATGTCAGCGCCTTGCCGACAACCTGCGGCCCCAGGATGGTGGCCTGGGTGTCAGCATCATCCCCGCGACGGGCACGGGCTGTCCAGATCTTTGTTCCAGGAAGCTGGAAACTCCTCTTGATAACCTCCCCAATGCGGTCTTGGGCGAGGCCATAGTTTCGACCGTGGGCGTCACGGTCACCACCTTGGTTGGGTTTCAGGCCGAGGTTGGTATCCCCACCGCCGAGGGCTACTCTCAGGCTATCAGCCATAGAGGTCATGCTCTCGAAAATCCACAGGCCAATGTCGTCGTTGTTGCCGGGAACCCACCGACCCGTCTTGTCGAGAACCTGTCCTTGGCGGATTGCTTGAAGCCAAGTCCACGGCTCTGGCAACAGAAACAGATTCACTGTCTCCACAATCCCCATCTCGATGTGGGGCCTGTAGACATCAATGCCGCCCTCATCAGAGGTGTAGAGTCGGGCCCTCAGCGGTTTCCCGGCGGCGTTCCGGCCGAAGAGAAACATATGCTCGGCCAACTCCGCTGACAGTGTAGAATTATGTGTTGTTACATAGCCGTCTGTCAAGTAAAGTTGGTCTGGGTTGCTAACACGGATACAAACCATTTCTGCCTGCTCAGTTGATGGGCGAATTGCTTTAATCCTACGCACGCGCTGAGCATTAGCCTGGGCAGACATGCAATAACCTGCAGCTTTTCGCCCCAAACGAAATGGGTTATACCCCGGAATGCTAATACTGATCCTGAAGGCAGGACGACCAACCAGTGTTTTTCCTTTATAGGTATAGGTTGGCCTTGGCTTCGTGGTTACATGGGCAATGCCCCCAAGGGATCTCACCAGATCAACCACGCCGTCACGCAAAGCAGGAGAGGTTGTTGCATATTCAACCTGGCCAGTTGTCAGTTTTCGCCCATCCTTTCGCTGACGCCCGCTTGTTGTGCCATCTGTGTCAAGCAAGCCTGCCAGAAGTTCTTTCCTGTCGGACACATCCGCAGAGAGGTAAGGTTCTGGAATATGCTTATTCCAGGAGTAGCAACGCATGAGCCCAAAACGCTCTAGGGTTTGTGTTACAGGATTAGTTTCTGAAAGCCCAACAATCGAGTAATCAATCTTCCCTTTGAGGTGAAGCTCACAACCTGCCGCCAAAACCCTTGCCTCAATCACGGCCTTCCTATCACTGTCGGGAAGACTGAGGGTAGGCGTAACACCCCGGAAACAGCCATCTCCTAGCAAGACGCCCATCAAATAGGGGTCCAAAGGCAAGACCTCATGACTATACCGTCGGACGGGCTGGCATAACGGCAGTTGCATGCCAGGTATCAGGTCTTTTGTCGGCAGCACCTGCCAATCAGTCGGAGGCTTTCTTACTTTCCACAGATGGTCTGGACTACACTGTACGATAGCACCATCAGTGGTTTCTACTTCCCAGACTTCTTTCTCCCCTTGAGGAAAAATTCCCACAACAGTCTGGGGGTTACCATCAACGCCGGAGATGGTATCCCCAAGTGTTAGTTCGGCAAACGTTACAAAGCCGCCAGGTGTCATCACCTTAGAGGTGTAGGGTTCAGCCTTCCCGTCACCGCTGTCACCAAAGAGGCAGATGGTTTTACCTCCTCTGGTGGGATCCAGCAAACTAATCAGCTTGTCAACCTGAATTAGGTCTGCCATTAGTTTGACACCTGCTTGAGGATGTAGACTCTTCCAGCGTAGTCATAGTCCCAACCCTTTGAGGCTTCTGGCACCAGCTCATGCTTGGGTTTGACTGCCCGGTGAAGACTATGCAGGGTATACTTCGCCACAATCTCCTGATCCTTCCGGGCTGCCAGCATGCTCTCCAGGTGTTTCTCCCCGTAGGCTACTCCAAAGCCTTCGGTCACAGGATCCCACACGATGTAGGCATACCTGGGGAAGGTTTGAGGTTTCTTTACCTCGCTGTGATCGTCATTCATTGTTGTCTACTCCTTTGTTGGTGGTTGACTGACGGTTGGCTTCTTTAACAACACTCTCGGTTTCGTGATGGCTCTGTCTGACCTCATAACCTGCAGCCAGTGGGTTATCCCCAATGTGTTCAAGCCAGCAGGCATTCAGGAACTGACAACCCTTTCCCCAGGTTGGCTCGCACATCTTGAAGTTCTGCTGGAAGGTTTTATTGAGGATCTCATCGCGTCCGGCTCGCAGTTGCTGACGCTCCTCGGCTGTCCAGTCCTCAGCTTGGAGGGCAGCCTCATAGGGAATCAACTGTGAACGCGAAGTTGCAATCTCAGCCTCTCGTTGGCTGGCCTGCTGCCACCAGTTCTCCACCATCTTGGGTTCCATGTAGATGGGCTGAGTCACCGGGATGGCGGCGTCAATGGCTTCCTGGCCAATGCAACCCAACCATGCCGGATAGCCAATCTCATCCGCCCTAACCCTGTCCCAACCCTTCCAGCTTGTAGGTCTCTTTGCCACCCACTGGGTTGTTGTCCCCATCAGGCTGCGCCAGGCGTAGGTGAACACCGACTCTAGACGATTCTGCTCTCCGGTCTTAGACTCATACCCTTTGTAGAGGGGCTGGAGGATGACGTGATCCAGATCCTCGCCGTAGATTTGCCTGACAGCCAGGGTAGTGGCCAACAGTTGCGGGGCCCGCTTCCACTGCCGGAACCACTCAGCCTTCACGGAGTTGGTGGTTTTGAACTCGACATAGGCAAGCTTCCCCGTGCGCCGGTGCCGGAGGATCTGGTCTGGCCTACAGGCAAACACGAAGGGGAAACGTTCATTGTAAACCAACTCACGTTCGTTGTCAACAGTTTCATACTCTTGGAGGAGGCGGTTGCGTGCAGTCGATCTATCCCACCCCCGGAGCAAACCCTCCAACAGCAGCATTGATTCCAGCTGAAACCATTCCGCCATGGTATCAGCATAGGGTTGGAAGTAGGATTTCGCGGCAGCCACCGCAGCCAGGATGTCGTCGCTTTCGTGGAGGATCCTGGCACCCTCATGCCAGCCTCCGCCAAAGCCTAGCTCCCAGCCGTAGGATGGAAGCCTGCAGCCTTCTCCGAGGTATTCATACTGGAGGTAACGCATCCGCCGACATTGGAGATCACACTCCCAGCGACTACGATCAAAGTAGATAAGGGGTTGAGTTGTTGAGTCAGCCACGCAAACACCTCCCGAGTTGTCGTAAACGCCACCACCAACCCAAGCCCTTGATGGTAACTACGGTGATGGTCTCACCAGGACGATTGGTTCTGGTTCCCTCAGGAAGACTCTGGCCTAACCAAGTTTCTAGCTTCTCAGCAGGGGCATTGTAGATAAGCAGCCGGTAGGCTTTAGCCATCAGCCTTCTCCTTCTCGCGTTCCTGCCGACAAAACTGACACTCCCGGATCCACCAGCCGTTGGTATCAACTGTCACCTTGGTGGTATCCTCCATACCGTAGGCAGTCCCATCAACCCTTCCGCAGGCCTCACACATCTTGTCAGCAGCCTGCTCAAGGGCGTCGGCCAGATTCTGCCACCATTCCGGGCCTTCGACATAGATGCGAAGCTGGGCAAACTTCTCTTTGATCTGGAGGATCTCACACTCAGGGGGAGCCAACCTCCAAACCTCCAAGAATGGATCTACCAACTTCTCTTGCCAGCCCTTGCCAACCGAACCTTTCCAGAAACGCTGGCGCTGTTCGGGGGTGGTGTGACCTCTGTTTTCGTATTCTTCGATTGTTGGCGGCATTTTCGCCCTCCGGTTTCAATTTATGTCGGCGGTCGGCGTTTGTCAAGCGAAGCGGCGGCGAAGGTCCGCTGCGCGGCAACCGTCATAGTTTGCGTCCCCGGAGGTTGTCAACAACCTCCCCAGCAGTCATCATCCGGCGATACTTCCGGGGACGGATAATGTCATCAGCTTCTTGGTTCCACGGTCGGTCGAGCAACCAGACCCCCTCAGGGGGCAGCCAGGGCTCAGCCAACAAACACTGCTCCAGGGTATCCTCCACCAAGACTGAGGCTCCAGCAGCAACCGCCAGAGCCCCCTTGGCGGGAAGGTCAACAGCAGTATAGAGAACAGTTGGCTGATAAACCCCCAAACGTTTCAGCCAGAGTTCCGTCACCTCTCTGGTTTTCTGGTGACGGGCGGTGATAAACACAACCTGTCGGCTGTTGTCGGCAGCTGCCCCCAGAATATCCCCCGCCCACGGCAGGGGTGCCAACCTAAGGCTGAACACATCCGACTGGATGATATACCTGAAGTTCTCATGCAGGTGATCAGGAATCTCAGTCCAAGGCCAGCCTGCATGTGTAGGGGGTGGAAGCTCTCGCCCAAACCACTGCTTGCAGCTGGCGATGGCTGCCGAGGTGAAGTCTGCCAGGATGCCGTCAATATCGAGGGCGATGATGGGTTTCATCAAACCGCTCCCCCCTTTCCGCACAGCATCAACAACCATCCAAGGAGGGTCAGCAGAAAGCCAATCACGGGCACCCCCAGGGCTGGACCTGTAGGTTCTGCCCCCTTGGTAATGGAGATGTTGTGCTGAACCTTATCCCAGGTGCGGATGGCGCTGACCCACATGGGAATGGCAAAGGCCAGAATCATCACTGCCATGAGAGTTGCCATGGTGAGCTCGTCATAACTCACCATCACGACTTTTGTCAGGCCAACAGGATCTGTTGTTGTCATCTCAGTCAGCCTTTCCCTCAAAGTGCTCACCCAAGGCCTCAGTCAGCCCTGGCCAGCCCTTCCGCATCCTCAAGGCGCCCACACTGGTCTCTTCTGGTTCCCAGCATTCCAGCCCGTGGCAAGAACAATGGCCGTCGTTGTTCTCGAAAATCTTGCCGTCACGCACAAACACTACGAGGGCATCCCCAGAGTAATCCTCGTAGGTATACCCTGCGTAAACAATCTCATCTTCGCTGGGGGTGTTTTCGTGGCAGTCAGCCTTAACATCTTCCCAACACGTCCACTCGTCGTAGTATTTTTTCATCTCAACCTATCCTTTCACAACAGCCAGGGGTTTCAACTTCCTGGTGATGGTAACCAAATCCATCTGTGCAGCCATCACAGCATCAATATCCTTGTAGGCTCCTGGGGCTTCATCCAGGTCAGAGAGGTTTCTGACTGAATGCACAACTCCAAGGGCATCCAACCGCTCCTGCTCACTCTGCAGACTTAGCGTGCGCTCAGCCTGCTTCCTCCCCATCTTCCGGCCAGCGCCATGGCTACACGACTGGAAGGACTGAGGATTGCCCAAACCCTCGACGATGTAGCTTGCAGTTCCCTGAGAGCCTGGGATAATGCCCAGTTCGCCAGCGCGAGCTCGGGTGGCTCCCTTCCGGTGAACCATCACGTTCTTACCGAAGTGGTTCTCCATGGCAACGTAGTTGTGAGGGATCTCCAAGATCTCCTCAACCCTAACCTTCAAACCATAAACAGCCTCAACAGCAATCGCTACCTGTCTGGCCATTGTCTGACGATTCTTAGCCGCGAAAGCCACGCAGGCCTGCATTTCTCCAACATAGGCCTGTCCCTCAGGGGTGTCAAGGGGTAAATAAGCCAGGTCCCAGTCAGGCGGAACACCAACCCACCACTTCTGGTTCATCTCCTTAGCCAGACGGTTGTAGTGATCCGCTACCTGCTTACCAAGATTGCGAGATCCTGAGTGAATCATCGCCCACAGATTGTTGTCATCCCCAGCCTGAAGCTCGATGAAGTGGTTGCCCCCGCCGAGAGTTCCGATCTGATAAGCAGCCCGGGAAGCCTCCCTGGTTGTGACATTTCCAGCTGGTTCCCACCCATGAAGCCCCTGTGCCTCTGCGTGATGGCTAAAACCAACCGGGATCAGCTCTCGGATGTGTCCCAAAACAGTAGTCAGCTGTCTCCGGGTGATTGACTCGGCTGACACTCCCTCAAACTGCATCGCCAGCATCCCACAGCCAATGTCTACACCGACGGCATTGGGAATCACAACATCTTCGGTTGCAAGGACTCCGCCAATCGGCATCCCATAGCCAACATGACAGTCTGGCATCAGTGCCACATGCTTGAAGGCAAATGGGAGCTGGCTCAGGTGTTGAGCTTGGAGAAGAGCTGCTTCATCAGCATCTTCTGCCCAGTTCTTAATGGGCAAGGCGTTAGGCTGGGTGTAAACACGCACGTTTGTTGTCCTTTCTCACATTTGTAGGTGGAGGTGGCGGTGGCTGCCTGGGCCAGAGTTCATCCTCCAGTTCCCTCACCATATCACCCAGGGCTTTAAGATTCCGACCTGTGACACAAGCCTGGTGATACTTCTCCTTCAGGATGCAGTAGGCAAGATAGGCGTGTTTCATGTCTGCAACCCTTTCAGAAACACTGAATCATACTGTATGTCCGCCAGATCCAACCGATTGTGGGTGAAGGTCCTTAGCTTGAGTGCCAGCTGGTGCTCATACTCGAACCCTCTGCCGATGGCATCTTTGGCGACCGCAGTCAACGCTGGGTAGTCATAGGCATCAGCAACATCCGTTGTCTTCCGGCAGCCATCCGAGGAGAGGGTGATGCGATCTGGGTCAGGGTTCAAGGCGTAGAATGACCTGAAGGTCGTCGGCCTGCCTGCCGGGGCTTCATCAGGGAACTCCTCATCAAGGTAACCCAAATCTCGCTTGCCGTGGTAGGCAATCCCGTCGAAACCATCAGCTTGCCCGATTCGCATGTTGTCAAACTGCCCCGGGGTGTCCTGATTCCGGTTGACCTGAATCCAGCCATTAAAGCCTGCCTGCTGCCAGAGATTCCGCAGACGCAAGTTGAGGCCTTTCTCTGGCATTTCGTTGCCAACCTCGACAGAATAGCGCAGACCCCGGAGAGTCTTAACGACCTCTGCGTAGAAATGTCCCAGGAATCTGTGCTCACCTGCGTCTGACCCAATCTCCACAATCAAGGCTTCATCGTCAGGGTTGGCAAACTTCACGCCGTCAAAGGTGCCAATCCTCCCCTGACCATACTTGATCCCCTGGATGTTGTTGCGGAAGGGGCCAAGGTTGGGGTCAGGCACCCACAGCATACCTGCCTTGGCATCGCTCCAGCTATAGAGTTCCCAGCCGGTGAGCATTGGCGTGATGCCAGCAACATTCATGTCGTGGACGAAGTTGTAGAGCCGCGCTAAGTAGGCTTCAGTGACTGTCCACAGATCAAACCTGTCATCAACCTTCAGCCACGGCATCCAACCAGCAATCTGCCCGGGGCCTCCGAAGTCCACAGCCCACGCACTCACCAGCCATGCCCGCGTGCCCGTGCAGCCCAGATCACGGAGGCGGTGGGAGAACTCCTCGGTGTCCAGCCGGGGGTCACCAATCGCTGTGTAGAAGCTCGCTGCAAGTTGATTGTGTGCAGGCACAGGTTGAGGCTGAGGCTGAGGCTCTGGTGTTGGCCCTGGTGTAGGCTGTCCTCCCCATTCCTGCCAAGTTCCGGTGATGCCCTTGGCTGTTCCCCCGGGGCCATAGACCACTAGGTTTCCATCACTCTGCATTACGGCACGGAACCGGCCATCCCCGGAGATGAGACTATCGCGGGAGGTCGAGGGTGGCGGAGGCGGTTCTGGTTCTGGCTCAGGTTCTGGCGTCGAAACAGGCTCAAGCATTCTCAGTTCCTCCATTGTGCCCATCCAAACACAGGCTTCATCAGTTGTCTGGGCTGTCCACGACACAGCGATTTGATTTCCATCTCGTTCCCACCGGACATCCCGGTCGGCTCCCAGGTGAAATCTCCTGAGGATGCCATCGTCAGCAAACCTGACAACAACTCCTTGATCTGGTTTCCCACCTTGGCCGATGGCGCAGTCGCCCCAGTCGGTGTATTCATACAGGCCTCTGGAGACATCAGCATAGGTCTCTGCTGTTGTGACAATCCTGCCATCCCAGGCAATAAACCGAAGCCCAAGAGGGCCGAACTCTCCATAGACAGTTTTGATAGAGCCATTCGGCTGGAAAACCTCAGCACGGTCCCTTGATCGAATCACATACAGTGATCCATCTGGACCCCAGGCGACTGCGTTTCTGCCGGGGGCGGCTCCAAAGTTTAGCCAGCCATAACCACCCCAAACCCAAGCAAAGTCTGTGCGGTTGACATTCGCAGTGCCTGCGATGCTGCCGGTTGGCCCAATCCGCAGACAGTCAAAGGCTGTCGCGCCAGGTGGAAATGGTATGGTGGCTCCATCAGGGTCAATAACGCCAACCCCCCATTGAACCCTGGCTGTTCTGCCATCTGGCAAGGTGTCTGGATAGCGACAACCCCGGAAGCGTTGAATGCGGTCAGCGATACTCATGGCAATCTCCTTGGCCGTTGATCCTGCTCATCCAGGAAGTTTGTTACGTAGGCATAATCATTACAGGACCACTTCCCGCCTGCGTCCATCTCGCAATCGTGGCGGTCAGCCAGCCACTCCCGCAGCTCGGCGCGGTGGGTCCGCAGGCGGTGGAGTTCGGCGATGAGGGCGGGGGTGGCGGTAAGTAGCTGCGCCTTTGCTGCCGCTGCGTTCCTCAGCCTATTGAGCGTGTCCAGGTGGGTCTCGCCAATGGCGGCATACGGGATGTCTCTGCCCGCCGCCACTAGTTCCTGTTCCAGCGCGTCGAGGTCCACGTCAGCCACGGTTGGCCTCCTTCGGCTCCCAGGCCCAGCAGCCGCCTTCTGTTTCGTCGCAGTACACGGCCGATTCACCCGACAACAGATCGCAGTAGGCAACTGGTATTCTGCTGCTCGTCATCTCTCGGTGCCAACACGTCTCGCACGGACCGCCCTTCGCCGGTTCGGACAGCAGGGCGTCGAGAGCGGCCTCGGCATCACTGGCCCACTTCTCTAGTTTCAGCACGCGCGAACCCATCGCCGCTTTCGCGTGGACTGGAATCGTCTGGTCCATCCGCATCCCGCGTAGCATGTTCGCGGTGGACTCAGCGAGTTCGCAGGCCGCCTCCACCAGCGCGGCCACCTGTGCGCGTTCGACGGGGGTCACTTCGCACCTATTACGTAGCGCGCCAAGCGGTAACTAAGGTCAGGATTATCGCCCCGTGCCTCTCGTAACAACTGGCGTCCCGAATTACGGGACAGCGCGATCCTATGCGTCGGCCTCCACTGGCCTGCGCACCGCAATTCAACAACCCAGACAGAACAGGTCACTTCGCACCTCCCCACTTCACCCCTGCGTCGTAAGGCGACGGCCCGTAGCCTTCATTCCGCTTCTTGGGCTGCATGGGAACAAACGGCCCGTAAGGACGCGCGGCCAGCGCCCCGCACGTCTCGCAAACCGGGGTCGGATTGACGCTGTGCATGGGCACCACGACGCGCCCGCCGCAGAGTGAGCAGGTTCCGATGATATTGGTCACTTCGCCCCGCCTTCCTGAATCCCGTGCTGCCGCTTGAGGGCGGCGATGTTCCTGCGCATGACAAACGACATCGCTCCATCTCCGAGGCTGGCCTCGATCCCCTCCAGCACGGCGCGGAGGGCGTCACGGTCGGCCTCTAGCGCAATAGCCCGCTGGATCGCTTCGTTCTTGGTCACTTCCCCACCTCCCGCTCCAGGTCGTCGAGCTTCGCCAACACATCTTCAACCACTTGCCGTTCGGTATCCAGCCCATTCCATCGGTAGTTGCTGATTGTGGAAGTCAGCCACGCCTCCATCCCCCGGAGGACGGCCTCGGCGCGGTCGGCGCGGGCCATCGCTTGCACATGCTCTGCCGCTCCCTTGACCGTGGACGGACTAACTGTGTCCAGCAATAGGATCTGCCGATCGTAGGCTTCCAGTAACACGCCGATGTCCATGTGTAGCCTGCGCCAGTAGGCAGACGACGGCGAGAACTTCGTCAGCTTCGAGAGCGTGGCGTGCCGCTCACGAATACCCGTCAGTGCTTCATCGAGGGTGGCGGCGACGGCCTTAGGGATGTCGAGCGATGGCAATCCGGGGATGCCACGACCACGCGGTTTCATGCGCCCTCCTTTGTCTCCAACGCAGCCATCCACGCCAGGACCGTGTGTGGGTTGATGAGCATGGGCACTTTCTTCTCGCGCCGTTCGTGGTCGTTCATCACGGCCCACTGTCGGAGGGGTTCCCGCAGTTGTTCCCATCGCTTGTTAGCCGCAGCCAGCTTCTCTCGGGCCGACTCGCGCTGATCGCAGGCGTTCGCGAATACCGTCCGATAGTGGTCGCGTTCCACCTCCAGGTCAGCGATAGCCACGCGCTCGGCCACCAGCGCATCGTTGCAGAGCAGCGCAGACTTGGCCTCGATAGCCAGTTCCGCCCGCGTCCGGGCGTGGGCCTCGCGTTCGGCGTCGAGAACGCCGCATAATTCAGCCATCCTGCGAGTCGTCTCTGCGACCATTTCCGCATTCCCAGATGCTCTTGTGCTCTGGCGGTCACGGTCGTATTGCATGTCCGCCAGCTTAGCCTTCGTCCGGGCGTGGGCCTCGCGTTCGCGATCCAGCGCGTTCTCGGCATCGGCGGCCTTGCGTCCCAACTCGCGGTAGCCGTCGAGCTTTTCGTTGATAGCACGATCCACCATAAACTTGTAGTTCTTCTGCGCCTCGTCCCGTTCCGCCGCCAGCCGCGCGTTCTCGGTCCCCAGCCTCGCGCAGCACTCATGCGGGTCCGGGTGCATCCGGTAGGGTCCACTGTCACCGCCGCATCGTTCACAGGTCATCTGTAAACTCCTTTGCTTTTACCCTCAGCAGTCCGAGGGCCTCCTCAACAAACGGCTCGGCAGGCCCACCATCACACTCCCACCAGGCCTGCTCCAAGCTTTTGATCACCGAATGCAGGCGATGTTGGAGACACCCCCAGCAAATGGCTTGGATGCTGCCGTCTGCGCTGATTGCACACTGACAAAGGCTCATTTTACTACACCCTTCCCTGTAAATACAACCCCTCATTCAAAATCAGCCTCGGCACACCCCAAACAAAGTGTCCACCCAGGCACATCGGTAATAATCTCAGCCGGAGGCCAACACTCTAGGCACCAATCACACAGAATCCACCCCTGGTGCTGGTCGCAGAGGAAAGCATCTGAAGGGTCACAGGTGTTTGACCCACACTCCACCATTGCTTCACAGTGGTGGGCAGCACAGGGATGGCTGTGAACACCACACTCACAACCTCCGCCGCAGGGTTCAGGATGCTGGCTCATCCCCACATCCTCTCGCGCTCGGTGCGCCCCATCCAATACCTGAATGACTCCTCCCCCAAATAACCCACATCAAGAGGATTCCTGATCTGCTGCCCTTCCTGGTGGGCACGGATAGCAGACAGCCACCATTTCTTGAGCCACCTCAGACGATGGCGGAGAACTCTCATAGCAAAACCTCCCTTGCAATCTCAGCTTCAGCTGCCTGCCGCTGCTTGTGTGTCGCAGCAGCTTTTACCCCAGCCAGGGAATTCAACCTCTGCTCAATCAACCTGGAATTCTTCAACTCAACCAGGATTGATTCACAGACACGAACCCCTGTGCCGGAGTGTCCAAATCTGCCTACTCTGCCACCGGAGCATGACAACCCCCGGCAGCGATCCTGTTGAAGGGCAAGAAAACTCTCAAGACCCACCTTTAACCTCCCGCAGCTATCCCCTGAGTCTCCTCAGGTGTTAACTCCCTGGCCAGACCCCTTGGAGGCTTCACATCAGCTGGGTGATACCTCACCAGAATAGCTGCCGAACCGCAGTATCGACAGGCTGCAGGTGGAGTCTCTCCACCCCATCTCCAATAGACAAGAGTACATTGATCGCACAAAATCTCCTGCCAGTGCCAGGGTTTCACTTTGCATTCTCCCAAGGTTTCGCCGCCCCGGAGGGCTTTCGTTTTCATTTCGCTTGACAATCGAAGGCGGCTGGTCTATCTTATCTGGAGCCGACCTGCCGCGACCAGCAACCAACAACTGCAACGTTTTCCTCAACCTCTGCCCCGACCTTGGCGACCAACGATGGCGGCTGCCGCGTCGCCGACCTGCCGTATAATATCGGCAAATTTCGGCCCGGTGTCAAGCGAAAATCCGGCGAAACCGGCCCAGCCGCCTGCGCTGGGTCACACCCTGGAGGAACCTCAGCCTTGTCAACCTACGAACCCTTTCTCTTTGGCAATGACTACCGCGCTCTCCCTCGCTCCCCACAAACGTGGGTCATTGAGAACCTTCTGCCGGTGGGAGGCCTGCTGAACATCTTTGGCCCACCTAAGGGTGGTAAAGCGGCAGCTTTGGATACTCCTCTGCTAACGCCAGATGGTTGGCGCACAATTGCAGACATTCAACCAGGAGATTCTGTCTACGGTTCCAACGGTTTACCCATAACGGTTGTAGCGATCTCTCCAACCTACGTGGATCACCAGTGTTACCGCATCACCTTCGATGACTATACCTCTGTTGTGGTTGATGCTGGGCATGAATGGACGGTTCGCTCTAAAAGCAACCACCTGCCTTGCACCCTCACGACACAAACCTTGGTTGACCGGGGAGTTACTACTGAAAAAAGCAGCCGCTACCCCCGTAAACAGTGGCAGATTGATCTTACACAGCCGATTTTGTTTACAACGGCTGCTGATCCTTTGCCGATTGACCCCTACGTCTTGGGAGCATGGTTGGGAGATGGCACCTCATGCGATGGTTCTATCACCTCCGCAGACCCTGAAGTCATTGAAAACATCCAGGCCTGTGGGTATGTTGTCGCCAAGCGCCCAGCTAGCCCCTATACCTATGGCATCAAAGGTCTAGCACGACAGCTTACAGATCTCGGGGTTGCCAACAACAAACACATCCCTGAAGCCTACCTGAAGGCCCCTGTTGATAGTCGAAAGGCTCTCTTAGCAGGCTTGCTTGACACAGATGGCTGGGCAGGCAAAGGAACCGCAACCTTTTACAACACCAATGAAATCCTCGCTCGCCAAGTTTACGATCTCGCCGTTCAACTTGGTTGCAAAACAACCTTTCATAACAGCAAACGTGCCAAGCTCAACGGTGTAGACTACGGCATCTGTTATGAGGTGAACATCCGCAGCCCGTTTCAGCTCTTCAAACTCTCTCGCAAGGCTGCCAACTTCCGCCTCAATACTGAACAATACCGCACCATCACAGCCATTGAACCAGTTGAAACTGTTCCAGTAAAGTGCCTGGTTGTAGACGCTCAAGATCATCTGTTCCTGATTGGCAGGAACTGTATCCCTACCCACAATAGCTGGGTGACGCTTCAGTTGGCAGCAGCTGTGTCAGATCCTGGAATCTCAGACTGGCTGACCTTCCCCATCCATACCCACGGACCTGTCTGCTACCTACAGCTCGACACCCCGAGAACCCTGTGGAGTCTCAGGTTGGATCAAACCGAAGCCGCAGGCATAGACCTCAGCCGGGTTGCCTTCACCGATAGCGAGAGAGCCCCCTATCCATTCGATATCTTGGGAACCGCCAGGGATCCTGTCTCAGCTGGGTGGACCTACCTCCGAGAGCAAGTCCAACAAATCCAACCCGTTCTCCTAATCATCGACACCCTCAGAGAGATCCACTCCGGGGACGAGAATGCCAGCGATCAGATGCATAATGTCATGGCAGCTCTCCGCCATGCTACTCACCCAACTGCCTTAGTCCTCATCTCCCACAGCAGGAAAGAAAACATGGCTGTCCCCGAAAGCCAGCGCACCAACCTCCTAGATGACAACCGAGGTTCTAATTACATCTCTGGCCGGATGGATGGCATCGTGAAGGTCACCTCAACCCGGAAAGCATCCCAACTTAGCTATCAGAGCCGGACAGTTGAGCGTTCGACACTCAAGTGTCACCGTCTACCCCCCGGTCTGTGGGTTGCCGATGGTGCTCAAGAGGAACCAATCATCCGGGCAGTTTTGGCAGATGCCTCTCTGACCTCATTAGCGGCCCGTGCAGAGGCTTTGGCTCCCAGGCTGGGCAAGACCCCCGAGGCATGCCGTTCGCTCCTTAGAAGGCGTCTGAGGGCCTCTGAGGGGCATCTGGCTGATGATACCGACACCGAACCCATCCCGGTGGTCTCATCAGACTGGGAGGCAGCCATTGCAGAGGTTCTGCCGGGCTCTACAGGGGTGGTCGCAGCGGGGGGTGGTCGCCCCGACCAGCGCGACCAGGAAAACGACCAGCGAGGCTGATGGCTGTAAGTTGTTGATTCTATTGGCGGGAGGCTGAAAACCTCCCGTCAAACCCCCCGAAAACCCCGGTTGGCTGCATAACCCGCGACCAGAGCCAAAACATGCAAAACAGGCCGGAAAACATTGAAGAAAAGCAATGGCCGGTCTATTAACGGCCAACATGTATATTAAGATAGTACATGCTGACCACCTCTTGTTTTTGCCTTGTTGACCGGTTTTGTACGGCCCGCCCAAAACGACCAGCGGAGGTTGGAGCTGACCCGTGTAGGGATTTCCTTACACCTCTCCTACTTCATCCTCAGCTTCGTTCCAATCTTCTGCTGGAGGCTCAACCCCCGGCACCAGGAGGGGTTTGACAGGTTTGCCAAACACCCGACCTCGGAGAAGGGATCGGAGGTATGCTCTGAGACTCCATGCTTTAGCCTCAGTGGGAGTCCACAGATGGCCCTTTTTCTGCTTGACCCTGGCCAAGCCTGCCTCAGCACACCTCTGGCTGCGTTCCTCTGCAGACAGGGAGGGGTGGCCATAACCTCGCTGACTTGTCCTATCTGGTTGGCCTGGTTTACGCCTTGGCACTGGAACAGAACTCCTGAGGCTTCCATTTTTGATTCACAGAATCCCACCATGAGATTCTAGCATCCTTGCCATAACCCCACCGGCAGTAGTCATCCCCGCCATCGAGGAAGATTTCAGTGCCGCTCTCTTGCTCACACTCGCAAGCAACCCAATCATGCCTGTGGCTACTCCAGAGGATCTTCCCGCAGGTTTCACACCTACAGACATTCAAAGGCTTGGGTCGGGGGATCTTTAACAGTTGGTTGAACCTACGTTGAGTGATGATGGGCATTAGACTACTCCTTCAGAAAACCCAACTGTCTACAACTTGAAAATCTGAGGCCAGCCAAGGACTCGAACCTTGCAGATGGCTCTGGGACGGGAGGTTTGCGCCCCTAAGCGGTCTGTTCCAAAACTGGCCAGCTTCAGCTTCAGATAACCAACACTGCCTCTGAAGCCTAAAGCTCTAACCAATAGCCCAGATTCAGCTCCCGCAAGTCTGGCTCCCTCATCACCAGTCTGGATGACTCCCCATCGGTGGAGAACTGCACGCCAACGGCATTCGTCTGCTTCCCGCTGAGGAAGTTCGACAACAGGCAGATCATCCAAGATGCAGCCAGTTGGTTCACAGCTGCTGTCTGGAGATCCAACCTCGCTCCACAGGGTTGATCAAACTCCCCGCTGGAGCCATCAACCAAACTCGGATAGAATCTGCGAAGGCCTTGGAAGGTTATGCGAACGCTTCCAGTATCAACTTTGGTGAGAAGGTTCTTTACTGCCACCCACCACCAGCCATTCCAGATAACCTGCCCGGTTGTTCGCTCATTTCCGGCATCCAACCACAGAAGGTTCTCATTAAAGCATCTTGGGATAAACATCTCAGCCATCTGCTGGCGAAACCTGGGAGAATCTGTGCAGCCCAAGACAAAGGTTTTAGTATTATACCCCCAATTCTCCTTGAAGCTGTTAACCTCCAGCATCTCCGTGTGGGCTGTGAAGGTAAACCTGGCATCAATCCCGGCAAACCTCTCGGCCAGAACCTGGGCCTTGTTCAGGCCCACATCCTCAGCAGTAAAATTCTGGCGGAGGAGGTTTCTTTCTTCAACCCGATCCCCATCCCAGAGATGGATTTCAACACAAGGAATCCTTCGTGGGAAGATCTTCAGCAAAGGCGTGAGAACCCTGGCTCCAGTCCCCCCACAGCCTACAAGATGGATATAACAGACATCTTCTAGGGCGTATGGGGTATAAACCCAACCGTTCTGCTGTTGCATTAGTCGCCTCCTCCGTGCCAACCCTGGTTCCCGGCGTCATCCCACCAAGGATGATAGCTGTTTGGCTTCTCGGTGCCAAGGTGTTGACTAGCTGCCTGCTGCCACTGAGACAGCGTATAGGGGCCGAGGGTTCGGTTTCCAACCCCACATCCCAGATTGGTGCCAACAACCATGTAAGTTTTCTTGTAAACCTTCTCCATCCACTCAGCAGGAAACTCAACACCTTCCAAGGGTTTCAGACTAACAGCCTGCTGGGTGATGCCATTTTCAGCTCCAGCCCCAGTCACCAACTTACTGCCATCCAGTCGGTGGTTGACTGTGTAGGAGCCAAACTGAAACAACCCCGACATATCCAGGTCCACAAACTCCTTGCCAGCTTTCGTTCTCCACTTGGATCTGGGAATATCCCAGTTGATCTTCCCCACAACGCCATAGAGAAGATTTCCCTGCTGGAGTTCATCGGCATCATCCACGCCAGACCAGAAAGCCTCCATGTTCACATGACTGTGAATCTGCATGATCTGCTGGCCAGAGATAGCTGTGGGATCCAACAGGTGATCCACCTTGGCCCCACTAACTTCCTGCTCAGGGACTTCAATCCGATACTGGCTGTCTTCCAGCCAGATTGAAACGAAAGCCTCTGACTTCTCCTTCTCAGCCACGGCTCGGAAGAAGGCCATAGTCTGAAACAGCAAGTCAGACGGAATCTTGGGCACCAGCAGGTGAAACCCAATCTGCCACGATGGGGGTCTCACTGGCAAACCCTCATCCTTGAAATCAGCCACCTTGATGACAGTTCTGCCGACAGCCGTAGTGATGGTTTTGAACACTCCATCGGAGAACAGCCCAATCTGGGTTGGCTTCTGGGGTTGGTCTTCAGCCGGAGCACCCAGGCTTACACCAACAAACATCTTCATGATGGAGGGGTCCATCAACAGATGGCTGATGTCGGGCTTGGGTTCAGGCTTCGGACCTGATCCCACAACTGGTTGGGGCATCTGTGGGTCTCGCCTGAAAGCATACTGACCCTTCCCGGCTGGTTCCAGCGGGAGATCATCATTCTCTCCCACGGTTCGCTGTTGAGGTGAACGTCTGGTTGCTGGAAATCCCTGCTCCTGCAGGAATTCATCCAGCTTTGTTCTGGACTTCTTCTTTCTTGCCATTGAGTGTCAACCTCCTGTTGCTGTTGGTTACTCCCCTAACTGGGAAAGCCATTTCTGAGGAGTGTCTGTGTCGGTGTAACCCTCCAACCTGCCGCTAAGAAGATCCTCCAACCTGACGCTAAGAAGATCATAGGGCTCCTCAGGCTTTGGGGCCAGACCGCGAACCCAGTTGGTGATACTATAGTTATAGAGCAGGTCGCGATTGAAGGGCGTTTCCCAGAAAGCAGGCTCAAGCTGCTTGATAGTCTGGGGAGTCAACCTTGGCCTGATAGCCCCACCCCAGCAGATTCTCCCGCTGTCGTAGACATTCCCCCAGGGCCACGGGCTGACTTTCATCGTTGGGGTCATCTCCCTCACGATGAATACAAAAGCATCAGCAAAAACCCCTGCAGTCCATTGAGCACCCAGCAAGGTTGGGGGAACCAGAACATCCAACGCCTGCTCCCCATAATGGATGGTTCTCTGGTGGGCAGGTTTGAGATAGGCAACAATCTGGGTCTTGCGGTTGCGCCCAACCAAAACACCTACACCTTGGAGCATATCAAGCCATTCGAGGGGTTCACTATCTACTGCTTCCTCTCGAATGTAAGCCAGCCCAGAGGCAAACAGGGTTTCGAGTTTCACATACCGGGAGATTTTGGCGTCTGTTAGGTTTGGCGGACTAATCTGCAACAACCCCACATTCGCATCTGATCTCCACTGTAGGTTCAAGCAGTTTGCCTCCAACTGATCAGCTGGAATGCCTGGAACCTTCCAGAAACCGGGTGTAATAGCCACGAAAACCTCCTTTAAACCTCAGGGGGTTGTTGGTTAACCCCTAATAGTTGGGCAAGTGCAACTGTATGCCTGTCAATCCAAGAAACTACCAAGGGAAGCTGGATAGCATGCAATTGGCTATTTCGTTGCCAACTTACAAACAGCTCGTTAAACCGTTGCTGGGAGGCTTCTTGCACAGTTTCCATTGTTGAAGGTGTGCGTTGGATGGCAAACACATAGGCTGATTTGATCACAAACACCTCCGCTGGGCGGGGGGAAGGTTGAAAAACCTAGATGTGAATTGTCTGTAATTGAGGTATTCAGGCGGTTTGTTGGAGTCATAACCTGCCTGAACACGCTGCCATCGCTGCATCTGAGCCTGTAGGGTTTGGATTTCAGGTGGCAGGTATTCAGGGCCTGTTCTTGGCAAGTTTGCCAATGTCCACAAGCCTTGAATAAACGCCTCCTCAGTCAGGAGATCAATCTCCAAGCCATCCTCATAGGTTTCAACAGCATCCACCCACACAGACACCTCCAAGGAAACATCTCTCCCACAAATGACGGTGATAACCTGTGGGAGTTAGAATCTGAGGCTCCAAGCTGGAGTCGAACCAGCTCCCATACACCACTCCCATTGTCTATAGCCAATAGGCGATGGGCCTCGTCAATGGCAGGTCACCGTGCCTGCTCCTGGAGCCAGACAAAGATTCCCAACAACCCGCAGCTATACGGCCATTGTTAGTTGTCTCTGTCCTGGGGCCTTGTGCGGGGTCGAACCGCTCCGACAACCAGTTGTTGTCGGCTGTGCCTATCACCCAAGGCCTGATTGCGCTATGCGATAACCTTCACTTGGCAATCATCTGTGAAGGTCTCAGCGAAGGCTGGGAACCCTCAGCCCTTCTCGCCACCACGCGGCTGCACGAACCGCAGGACATCCGTGTCCTCGACATCCACCGTGTAGGTGAACGCATCGGTGATGATGCCCTGCGCCACCAACAGCTCCTTGACCTCGGCGGCAGTCATGGTGTTGGGGAGAACGAAGGCTTCGGTGTGGTTCGGAACGATGGCTTTCATGATAGGCCCTTTCTGTGGGGTTTCATGCCCACGTTTACCTCCAACCCTTCATGGGATGGTGGCCGAGGGTAAGGCCTTACCCTCAACGATGCTGTGACAGCAGGCAACAGTGTCTGGTAGTCACAGAAGTTTCTTTAGAGCTGCAAGTGTCGTGCGACAGAACACAAACCGCAGAAAAGCGCAGAGTGTCTCTGCCTCTGTTTGGTATTGGCTTTCCCACTGTGACGCTGTTCTCTGGAAATTCCTACCCTCGGCTGGAGAAACAACCAGAACATTCGTGTCGCTGTCAACGAATGTGAGACTCTTGATGTGTGTGCAGGTTGCCATAGTGAACTCCCTAACGCTCAAGGATCAACCCCTGCTCGACAGGCTCTAGTAGGGGGGTTGAAGCATTATAAGCTGAGTAGTGGTTGACATTCCCAGCATCAAGGCCTGAGGCTTCAGGCTGAATCACAAACGCTTGTGGAGACTGGGATCTGTTGTTTCTTGGAACCTTACTCCACAGTCTGTTCTGCGCCCAGAACCTGCCCCGTGTAAACGCAACCTGATTTCGTCTCCGAGGAATCTGGCTCCCAACAATCAAGCCTCCACAGTCGAGGAAGGTTTTCAGGAAGGGTTTCCCCAAGGAAACAGCACCATTCCGGCTGTAGGTCTGGCACAGCCCACGAATAGCAGTCTCTCCAACCTCTGTCACCTTCAAGATTGTCAAGAGTGTTGCTGGCAAGTTTGGGTCGTCGGTGTTTTGCTTGCAGGCCAACCACAACAGCGCCCCAGGTTGGAATCTCTGCAAGTCATCCAAAGTCTGACACTGGAAATCAGTGTAGTTGGGAGAAACCTCGGGAGTCCACAGGAATTGTGCTTGGTGGCTGGGAAGGGGAACTGTTAGTGTAATCTCGGCCATCCCTCCAAAAGGTTGCCTGAGAGCCTCAACTGCGGCAGTCAAACTCTGCTGGTTGATATCATTACTGTAGCTGCTTCGGGGACTCAGCGCACTCAGCCAGTAGGTTTCACGTGTGTTAAGCTTAATACAAGCCTTCTGAGAGTTTGGGTCGTAAGTGCCCAACAAACCTGTGTAGTAACTCAACTGGTAACTGAAGCTTGTTAACGATTCATCGACAACTGTTGAAAGCTTCCGTGAGGGGATGTCAACAACATAGTCACCATGCTCTTCATCCCAACCCTCTTTCCATCGTCTCAGATCAGCCTGGGCAGAGGTTTCAGTTTCAGACACAACAGCCTCCCTTTAGTAACAAGGGTTATGAGGTGTTTCACCTCTGGGGCCTGTGAGGGAATCGAACCCTCCGACGGCTGGGTACAACCCAGCCACCGTCAACCACTGTCAGGCCTTTCTTACACTTGCTGCCGACGCCTACGACTGTTGGCTAGTTCACCTCGGTCTGGGGAGGATCCCACATTCGCAGGAACTCATCGGCGGAGATGGTTTCCGCCTGAGATTCCGACTGTGGCTTCTGAACCTGACTGGGCTTCTGCACAGGCCCCTGAACATCACCGGGCTTGAGGAAGACAGCTCCTGTCTCAGCCAGCACCTGATTTGCCATTTCGTCGAAGTCCCTCCTGACGCTGGGCTTGATGATGCACAGGAGAGCAACCTGTCCCACCAGGGTGGCGACTGCAAAGGCCACAGTCTCGGGCGGCAGAAACGCCTTCCCCAAGGTGGCAATGGCAGCAGTATTCAACACAGACTCCTTCATCTGTGCAGCGACCTCCTCTGCGACGTTGATGTCCAGGGTGACTTCCTCACCTGTTTCCGTGTTGCGAATCAAGATTCCCACTTCTGACCTCCTCTGGTTGACGGTTGACGGTTGGTTAACAGCTGCAGTCCAGATCCCACTCCTTCCTGATCAGTTCCCGGTAGAGTCTGCTGTCGATGATGCCGAGTTCTCGCAGATGCTCAGCCTCGCGGTGGTAGGTTTCAGGCTGAACCTGGTGCTGTTGGAGGTTTGGAAGCAGGGGTTTCTCCAATAGGCGAGGTGCAGAGATTGATTTGCCCCTCACCACAGCTCCTCATTATCCTCTGTGGGAGTGTTCTGCAAACTCTCCCACTCATGCCTGAGACGGGCTCCCCTACACAGAATCCAGAGGGTCAGCAGGCTTACACCCACCGAACCCCCAACGCCTGCGAGGAAGCCTTGCCAGAACTCTGACACCTTACACCTCCTTGTTGATTCCAACCCTGCGTTTGTAGATCATCAGACTGTCGTGGATGCCATACCACTGGGGGATTCTGACCTCTTGCGTAAGTTCCCACTTCTTAGCCAGTAGCAGGTGGAACTTCTCATCTCCAGTGCAGCCCCACCCACCTTCACCAACGTAAGCCACCCACTGGCCTTTGAAGGAACGCAGAGACTGAAAAGCCATTGGTTCACCGTAAGGTGGCCAGCAGAGAAACAGCGTCTGACGATCTCGACACTCCGGTGTTCTCAGCTTACTCACTCCACCCCACTGAATAGGGAAGTGTTCGACGTTGTGACCCCAGGGGTTTTCTCGCTGGTGAGCCAGATCGTAGGCAATGATGTCCCCGCCAGCAGCCTGAATCAGCGAGGCCCAGTAGCCAGTGCCAGCGCCGATCTCCACAATCCGGGGCAGGGCAGCGATAGCAGCAATGGCTTCATCGTTGGGGATGGCCCAACTAAACCTCTTGACCAACTCCCGACGCTTGGAGTAGGAGTTGAACTCACCCAAGAATGGCTTTGCTACCCTGTAGTAGTCGTTCACCGGAAACCTCCTGGAGCCACCCACAGGACTCGAACCTGTGACCTGCTGATTACAAGTCAGCTGCTCTGCCAACTGAGCTAGGGTGGCTTTGACTTACACCGAAACAAATATCCCGTCACCTTGAAGCTGATCGAGAAGGCTCAGGACACCCTCAATGGCGTCTACCCAGTTCTCGCAGTCTTCTGTGCCTGGGATGTTTTTCATGTTGAGACAGGCCTGGACTTCTGCCAATGCCTCAGCCTGTTGTGTGAGTAACTTCTGGTCAATACGGATGACGTGCATCTTAACCTCCTACCGAACTCCCCAGAGTCGATCCCCATCCCCCAGACCCCGGTAGACCTTCTCCCGCGACATCTTCATCAGTCTACCACCCCTGGCAATCTCTCCCACCCAGGCCCACTTCTGTGTGGGCACCCGGAGGGCATTACAGCCCTGCCTGGCAGCCCAGTTGGGGCTGTAGGCTTTCACCTTGACACGACCCCGGCGGGGGATGGAGATGATATAGGTTTTCAGGCTGACTGTCATGAGAAGTCTCCTATGATGAGATCCCACGGTCCCTCGCCGTGGCCGATACAGTGACGGCCGTCAAGTTGATGGCGAAGAAGGTTGTTGGGGCCAAGGGGCCAAACCTGGGAGTGGTTGAGACGATGGAATTCCTCTGCGGATCTGTATGGGGAGAACGTGCCTTCCCAGTAACGGTCAGTATTACAGATACCGTCTGCATTACTGCCTCGTTTGGTAATCCAGTCCAACATCTGGGCAACGGTAAGGGTTTCACCATTCTCGTCAGTGATCTCACCTCCGCTGGCCCAGAGTTCTTGCCAGCCTTTGAGATCGGCTGGAGTTTGATCCCACTCTGCATCCTCTGGCCTCCGCACATGCAGACTGAAACACCAGCCTCCACTGGACTTTCCGATGTGGAGGGGGTCATGATCCAGTCTGCCGCAGGTGGGACATCGAGACTCTGACGCCCAGTAGTAGTTGGTTCCCATAGCAAACCTCCCAGTTAACATCCAACGATTGCGTCTCTGTGTTGGCACCTGTAGGGAATCGAACCCTGAGGTCTACTACGATATAAACCTCTAAACCATCCAGGTGCAGTACGGAGGGCCAACCGCAGGCCCTACGCTAGAATCTCAGCGGCCATCCCGCGTAACGGCGCAGTAGGCGTTCCCATCGCGCTCGTAGCTCACCCAGCCTGCAACTTCCGTGCCCGGTGCCAGAACCAACTTCTGGTTGGCGGCCACACACTGGAGCCTGTAGTTCTGGGGGGTGGCAGGCTGGGCTGAGGTTGTCGGAGCGAATGCCATCAGCCCAACTGCTGCCACCAGAAACGCACACGCAATCCCGAGTCTGACCTGTGATTTCACTGAAGCCTCCTGTTGATGAAGTGTGTTGTTGTTATCAGCCTCAGACGTTCTGGGGCTGGGCGCTGAAGTTCCTGTCGCTGATCCTGTCCCGGAGCCGTTTCAGATTCCGGTCCTTGATGGGAACCACCGGGGGATGGTAGTCGAACTCCACATCCCGGCGGAGACTGGTCGGCTGATAGACGAACCAGCCATCCATCTTGGGGTTGCCTTCGTCAGCAACCTGAACGATGCAGTCTGAGATGACCTTGGCTTTCACGGTGAACCTCCCGTTTGCGATTGTTAGCTCTCTCACTCGAACTACCCACAGCTTGTAGGCAGCTCAGTCTACAGATGACACACACAACCACTGGCATCATGCTGTCGTCTGTAGGCTGAGGTGTCTCAAACTACCACTAGAAATACTCCGTCCGGGCCTGTCTCCGGCGCTGGGCAGTTACCTCACCCTTGGAGCGTCGGTCGCGTTCCTGTGCGTTCAAGGCTTCCCGGCAGTCAAAGCAAACCTCATCGAAGGTGCCGAACTTGGGAATGGTAACGCGCATCATCTTGCCTACCATTCCAAGGATGGGCGCTTTCTTTTCAACCGTGATGCGCTTGAGTTCCTTGAATCTCTTTGCAGGTGCCAGATCAGGAATGCGCGTTGCAGTCCCACACAGTCGGCAGCTGTGATGGGGAACGCCATCCACAAACAGGGTCACACCGAGTTGGCCACTGAAGCGTTCCAGTTTCTCAGGAGGCATTGATGATCTCCTCAGTGGGCTGCTCAGCGGGGGGAACCAAGTAGTAGTCTGACTTGTCAATCAGTCCCAGTCTGGCTGCACAGTCCCCACACAGAGAGGCAAACTTGAAGTCAGCGTGTTCCAGACTGATGCCACGGCCAACGGCATCGTGACAGGCCACGCAGGGTCGGCTGTCGTAGCGCGGGTGAGGATAGGGTTTGCGTGTCATTCCCAGTCTCCTTCGGGGGCTAGAAGCAGAACCTTATCAGCGAGAATGGTTCCTGGAGGTAGCAAAGGCAGCGGAGCTTCAAAGGGAAACACAGACAGATTTGTCTGTTTGCTGGCAGCGTATAGACAGGGGAAGATCTTATCTCGGAAAATGCTAGGAGCGTCTCCAATAAAAGCCTGTGCGTCTTCTCGCGTGTGGAAGACTGCCAATGGGCCACAGCTGACATTGGGAGTAGTCCACGCTGTTGTGGAATATTCCACAATACCAAAAGTGGGGGCAGAGATGGAATAGTAACCTCCATCTTCTCCCACTGTGACTGCCTTCCAACCCTGTTGGAGGGTTTTCACTCTCATGTCTAACCTCTAGCGTTGTCTGCCTCAGTCAATCATCCAAGCAGGTCCGGGCATCTCAGTCGGCTGTCCCGGTAGTTTTCTGACAACCTGCTTGAATCGTTCACCGAGGTGTTCACGAAGGGAGGCAGGTTTGGGTATAACCCTTGCCTGCCCCCTGGGGAGTCTCTGCTAGGCCTGGTCGATGAGGAGGGCCAGGTCCGCGATCTCCTCCGCCGTCATGGTCTCCTTGACGATCTTGCCGAAGGCAGTAATGGAGCCGTCACCGGGCTGCATGAAGAACTTGATGACCTTGAGGAGGGGGGACTGGGCCTGTTTCGCAACCATGAGCGCCGTCTCGAAGTGGTTCACTGTAACCTCCAACCAGAACCCACAGCAGGATTGCTAGTGGGAATGCCCTCGGACTTGGGACCGAGGCTGTGCATTACACCAGAGGACGCCAACTATGATTAGTGTCTCTGGTGCCCTCTGCTGTCATGCGTTGGGGTTGCAGATCTCCATCAACGCCTTGGCGTCAGTCTCGTATGCCGGGGAGTTGTAGTAGTCGTTCAATTTGAGGGCGCAGGCGTTGAGAGCTTCCAGGGACATGAGGGCATTCTGCAACATATCAACCTCTGTGCGAATTAACCGGCGAAGGCGTTCGGTCTGTGTGATGTGAAGGTCATGAAGCAGGGTGTATTCATCTTCTAGGTCTAGGGCCATGATGTTTCCCTCTCTCACCTTCGCGTGCCTGCGTTTGAGATACCTGGGAAAAGGGGCACGGGCGCGATGCCCTATGCCCCTGGGGGTTACTTCTCTGGTTCGGGTTCGGGTTCGGGCGCATCACACGCCGGACACCCATCGTGATGGAAGTGCAACGGCTCAGCATAGGGGCAAGCCTCCGCCGCGTGCTTAGGACAGAGACACTCGCCATCGGGTGAACAATCTGGACAATCGCCCATCGTGTGAAATCCTCCGACCGCGTTAGCAGTTTCGGCCTTACGGCCATCATCAGGGAGGATAGGTGGCATAGTGTTTGCGGGAGGTTTCAGGATTCGGGATGTAGTCACGATGACTACACCCCGTTTCCATCTGACGGAATCGTCTCGCCTGAGCCGTTCGGGACAGGCTAGAACGTTTCGTCCGCGTCAGCCTTGTTGGGAGCCTTGCCGAACTTGGCGCGGGATTCGGCCTTGTGCGCTTTCGCCTTGTCGCTGAGGCGGTCAGCCGGGACGGGCTTGAAGAGGTTCAGCCCCAGCTTCAGGACTCCCAAACCGGGCAGTTCCGGCAGGCTGATGTTGCCCCCGGTGGATGCCAGCACCTCGGAACACTCCGTCCCGCTGAGGCGCATCCCGCCGGTTGCGTCGATGGTGATCACGAACTGCTGAACCGTTCCGTCGTCCGCCCGGTTTGTCTGGATTCTCACATCCCCGACTCCCAGAACCTTGCCGGAGTCCAACGTGCGAGCGCCGATCTGCTTGGCCATCTGTCTACCTCCGCTACACTATGCAGTTGTCAATCGGCAACCCGGTCTCATGCCGGACCGCCGCGCTGCCCGAAGCCGTTGCATCGACCGTGCCAAGCGAAAATCGGGGCGAAACGGCTATGCCGCAAACATCGTGCCAACGGCGGAATGGAGCGCCAGCGCCATTTGAGCGTGGTCGGCTCAAGGCTAAGTTGCTGAAAACAAACGGTTTAGGCCGGATGGAGGTCTGGCTCCATCGGTGGAGCGTAGGCTCCATTCGCTTTTGTTTCGCCCGCCAGCCTGCCAGCGGGGGCACTTTCGCCGAACTTTCGCGGGGGTCTGTGGGTTGGTAGCGGCCAGCTGGCGTTCGGGGCTCCTGCGGCCAGCTAGGTGCCTTGCAGGGGCATCGTGGCGACAGGCCGGACCCGGCATCCGGCTACCGGTCGGCGGTCGGCCTAGCACTAGGTCAGTCAGTAGACTCCTAGTATAGTAACCCAGTCAACGATCCACAAGTGCAGTAACCTAGTGTAGACAGAGATACCCCAGGGGATACCCAGTGTATACCCTACCCCCACCTCGCGCGCGCTCACTCGTGTGTTAGTATATTGGAACTTCCAAGAATTTTTGTGCTTGCAATAAACATATAGTTGACATTCTCTCTCTTTTGTGTTATTGTTAATATAACACTCAGGGAGGGTGTGGCTATGACTACAGAACGCTGGCAGGAAGTTCCTGGCCTTGACGGTCGCTATATGGTTTCTGACGCGGGGCGAATGGCCCGGATCATTGGAAGGCCAGTGCTTGATCGTTATGGTATGGTGCGCGTTATGGTGCGGGGTGCATGGAAAACACTCGGGTTGCACAGAATCATTGCAGAGGCCTTTGTTGGGGTGATTCCCGAGGGGCATGTTGTTCACCATAAAAACCAAGACTTTCAAGACAACCGCGCTGAGAACTTGGAGATTCTTAGCAGAGAAGCCCACGCCAGCCTTCCCCACTCGCGTTACCAGCTTACGGCTGAAGACTTTGACTATATCAAGTCATGCCGCAGGCCAGGGCGTGGTCGGCGGAAGGCATCAGACAAACAGCCCACGTTACAAGCACTCTCCAAACAATACGGCATCCCCTTCTGGGTATTGCACAGCATTCAGCTGGGGAGGTTGACATACGAGTCGTATTTACACTTTGAGGAAGTTAGCTCTTGACATTATAGGCAGAACTGTGCTACATTCGCTTTAGGTCAAATGACCTACGTAGCGTCAACCTTAACCTTAGCTCCGGCCCCCGGCACAGTCGGCCCCTTATGTGGGCGACAACCCGGTAATAGGAGCAGGCACACGCCCAATACGATGAGGGGGCCTATGGCGTGTGCGTCTTCGATTGTTCCCAGAACGCGGTCATATGACCTCGGTTTAGGGTCAACCGCCAAGAGAACTGACAGAAGTTTGTATACATATTTCTGACACGGAGCCTGATGCCCACCTCCCCTGAACCGTCAACTGCCAGCCCCGCTCCCGCCGCCCGACGAGGGCGGGGCTCCCGCCAACCATCCACCGCCCTGGCAACCGCCAAGGCCGAGGAGAAGGCTGCCAGGCAGGAGATGATTCTGTTGAAAACGGTCTGTGGCCAGAAGGCCAAGCAGATTGCTGAGGAACTCGACATCAGTGTTGGAATGGTGAGGTCAGACCTGGCGGCTGCCCGTCGAGCTGACCTTCTGCTGGCCAGCCGAGATAAGATCCAGAGTCTGGTGCCCAAGGCCATCGCTGCCCTCGAAGCCCACCTTGAGGAGGGTGACAAGGATGTGGCCCTGCTTGTGTTGGAGGGCCTGGGTGTTATTGGCAAACATGTTCAAGTCCAGATGCTCGCTCCGACAACTGGACCCGGTGAGGTAACGTATGCAGAGTTCCGTGCCCGAGTCGTCAGCGCCAAGCCGTCAGGAGACCAGGCTAACCATCAGTCAAACACTGCAGGAGCAGTTGCAGCAGTTCTCCCCATCATTGACGCGCAGGTTGAGACGGAAGGAAGCCAGACGCCTGGCCCACGACGTTTGGAAGCGGAAGCAGTTTCAGTGGGATGACCAACAGACTGTTGGAGAGGACGTAGTATGAACCGCCCAGACTTTTCACAGACAGCAACCGGAGGCGGTCACATTCAAACCCACCGCCGTGACGACGGCCAGTGGGAAGCGACGACAGGCCTCCCGGATGTGGAGCCTGCCGTTGCTGCGTCGGAGAAGGATGCGATTGCTGCCGCCAACGCTGCCATCTACAAGGTTCTCAATCTTGGTGGTGAGCCCCGAGCCTGATGCCTGACGATCTCAGAATCCCCTTCGCCGTCGCCATCGAGGAGAAGAACCTCCTCCGGGAATGGTTCTATGAGAATCTGAGTCTGCCGCAGCAGGTGGCTCTCAAGGTTGCCTACGGTTGTGACCTCAGCGGGGATCGCCGGGACATCCGAGGCTGGAGTGAGCTTGACTACTGGGCAATGTTCCAGGAGTCCTGCACCTACGACGAATTGGGTTACCTGCAGTCAGTAATCCCAGTAGAATACACCCCCAAGGAATACCCTGAGGTATGGGGAATTGTTGGCGTTAGGGGCGGCAAGACAGACCGCCTGGCCGCCACCATCACCGCCTATGAGGCAACCTGTGGCGGTCATGAAGCATTTGCCCGGAAGGGCCGACCCCTTATTTGCTTCAGCGTGGCCCAGGACTTGCGGATGGCGAAGTATAGTCTCCACAGCATCAAGGGTGTGATTGAGGAGATGCCGTGGTTTGCCGGTTCTATCAAGCAGGTGACAGCCGACCGCATTGATCTCAGCAATGGGGTCACAATTGCCACCACCCCGCCAACAGTCAAATCCATCAGGGGTTACGATAGCCCAGTTGGTGTTATGGATGAAGTGGCGGTTTGGTATACAGAAGCAGATAGTGCCAACCCTGACTTTGAAGTTTACCGTCAGCTCAGTTCACGTCAGGCTTCCTTTGACTATCCCAAGATCGTTGGCATCAGTTCAGCCTGGGCTTCAGTGGGATTGCTCTACGACAGATGGCAGGCAGGAACCGAGGGAAGAAAAATTCGATGTGAGGATTGCAGGCATCACCCCAAAAAGGGGTGTCCTGTTTGTGCCTGTTTACGTGTGCCGCACGCGGGCAAACTTATTCTCCATACGACAACACCAGGCTTGGGGAATCCTCACATTAAGCGGGAATGGTTAGCGGTGCAACAGTCAGCTGACCCTGTAGCCTTTGCCCGAGAATACTTGACCCAGTTCCAGTCAGCCGTGAGTGGTTTCCTGGATGCCTTCAAGCTGGATGATGCGGTTGATCCTGCCATCACCGAGCGCAAGCCCGAGGATCGAAACGTCTACATCGCAGCCATGGATCCGATGTAGACG
>Ga0208957_1000138_pt1 | contig 60919 bp, 88 predicted proteins | sample RifOxyA1_FD_184029 | JGI IMG/M metagenome (GOLD analysis project Ga0208957, IMG submission 184029) | Groundwater microbial communities from Rifle, Colorado - Rifle Oxygen_injection A1 (SPAdes) | ecosystem: Environmental > Aquatic > Deep subsurface > Groundwater | place: Rifle, Colorado, United... | reverse complement strand
TTTCCAATCATGGGCGGTATAGACCGAGATACTTTTCCCCTCGTTTACTATGGCGTTCTCGCCCCATAATTCCTTTGCTTTTAGTAACGCTTCGTCACGGGTCATAATACCTCCAGGTCTATCCACATTCCACCTCTTGCTGTCTTTCCCAAATAATCCAGGTTCATTTTCAGCTTTCCTGCCTGGATAAGATCATTAATCCGACCCATCGTCCTATCTGATAGGTAATATTCTTTCGGTTCGTCATTGCAGTGTCTAAAAAATGTAATCATTTCCGAATTATGGTGTGAAGATATTTGTACCATATATATGCTATTTTTCATTTCAGCTCTTTTATTTTTTCGTCAAGATAAAACAGATAGAATAGAATACAGAATATAAATATAAATATTCCTAAATTTTCTTTGCCCATAGCGTAAATAATGCTTGCAAATATCATCCATAAAAAAGAAGCAAAAAGGCACATATTTTTCATTTCAACTCCACTGGTTCATCATTCCATGTCAGTTTACGCCCGATCAGTTTTTCGATACTGCCTTCGGGAAGCATTACTAAACAAGATTCTCTTTCTGCCACGCACCAAGTTATACCCCCCCTATATGGTTTGATAACATAAATATACTCCAACCCATTCTTATCCACCGCTACCCATGCCATATCATATCTCCTTTCAAAACGGTCTGAAACTAAAAAGTATATCTTCCCTGTCCTCTACGTGTGCTTTGTAAGATTTCATACATTCAACTTCTTCTTCCGATATGAGAGGAAGTTCACTCAACGGAACAGCCCTCAAAGAAAGGCGTTTTTTTAACTTTTCTATCTGGTCATAAAGATCAACCAGTTCTCCTACGGTCAACCATGTCACCTTTGTGGATGCCCCGTGTTCGCTGTTCTGCATAATACCTCTAGCGTATTCTTCAAGGTTCATTCTTCCTCCATTTCAAGGCAATAGAAACTTATCGCCCACAACATTTTCGCCGATCCAATTAAAAAGGTTGCTGGTTATCTCTCTACCGTCCTTTGGTAGATCGGGGCATTTCAGCATATTAGCCAGTGCTTTATTGGCTCGTTCGGCATAGTACATCCAATTTCTTTCTTTGCCATATCTCTCGACCACATATTGATCAACAGCCCTGCTCGAAATGGATCCTTCTTGTGAATAGATATCGCGTAACACATCAAATGTTTCTGCCAAAGTAAGACCGTACCGATGGCGGGCGTTATATAATGCCCTGAAATGAGAATAGTATATTCTTGGCATATCCCGTGCCATCCTGGTTGCTTTTCTATACCGTTGTTTTGAGCAAAATTCGATGAACATGACATAAGCATGTGCCATGTTTTCAATCGTATCAGGAGATACACCCATTTCGTCTGCCAGACCTAGCGTGCCACCCGTTTCATAGTGTCCAACAACTTTGGCGCACCATCGGGCTGCTTCCCATCTGCCAGTATCAGATGACTTATAGGCATCACAGGCTTTTCTGTATATCTGTTCCAGACGTGTTTGCTCTTTTCCTGATAAAGAAATAAAATTCATGGGTGTATCTCCTGATTCAATAGTATCCGATTGCGTTTCCATTGTGTAGTGATAAATGTCATGTTTCAAGAATATCGATCCCATAAATGGCTTTTACAAGTTTCTTTTTTAAGCGATAAACGGGGGTTTTTACGCCTTTGGTATCCTCTGTGACCGTTTCCATGTTGTGAGCGTCTATATAGCGAAAATCGCCCAAATAATCGCAAATTTTGACATTATTTACCACTATCTCAAACTTCGGTTGCAGTTCAAGGCGTATAATCTCTCCCGCACGTTCAAGAAGTTTCAATTCCTGATACCGTGCCGCTTCTTTTTTGCTGTCAAAGCAGATATCGCCAACTATAGTTGGCACTGCATGATACTTGCTCATTTGTTCCACCATTCATCCTTTCTGTTATCCTTATCGTTAAATTTGGTTGTGTTATAAAACCGCAGTCCCTTTTTTATAAGCGAGATCGTACCTGTCATATCTGCGTCCCTGCCTTTCAACGGAACCATCTTTATATTCGTATCTCCGTCTTTGGCAAGGGTATAGATCCAATCGGCATCAAACCCTATCTCGGCGGGACCTGAAACGTCCTGAATATCTGCTATGGTCTTATTTATGCCCTCCTTGTTCAAACTCTGGATGGATATCCCGCACACATTTGATTCCCTGCATATTGCCCTGAACTGCCGCGACCTGTTCTTCGCCTTTTCGTTATCATCCCTGCCGTCCTTTTCGTTGAAAAGATTCAGATAATCTACCAGAACAAGTTCTATCTTGTACCTGGACTTTAGGTTAGCCAGATCAGCCCGTACCTGGGAGGTGGTCAGAAACGGGGAATCGCAGATATGTAGATATGGGTTGTCAAGCAGTTGCAACGCATTGATATATTTTTCGTGATCACCGCTTTCAAAATAGCCGGACTTCAATTTACGGGGGGATGGTCCGCCCAGCATATAAATGGCTCGATACAACAACCGCTTTGTGTCCATTTCCATTTCATAGATAGCAACGTGTTTGCTGTATTTTAGGGCGACATCCAACCCTACCTGAAGAATGAGCGTTGTTTTTCCAACCGCGGGCGGTCCAACGATAAGCGTTGTTTCCTGCTTCTGCAATCCGCCTGTCACCCTGTCCCAATCATATATACCTGTTGGTATTCCCCAAACTTCCCCGGGATTCTTTATCCGTTCTTCCACTTCTCGATCCAGTTCCCGAAGTGGGTCGGTAACTCCTACAGCACCCCCAATGACCGTTTCTGTGCCTATCAACCCGTCTATTATGGCTGGAAGGTCAAGGTCGCCTGAATATACACCAGTGGCTATCTGGTTGGCAATAGCTAACCGTTTCCTATCCATTGCCCTGTCTTTTACTTCTTTGGCATAATGCTTGACGTTCAGGGATGATGGCACCTGGTTGATCAGTGCGGTAAGGAAAGCAGAACCGCCAACATTTTTTAGATTACCCTGTTTTTCAAGCATGGTTGTGAGGGACAGGAAGTCGATAGGGATATCATCGGAACGCAGGGCAAGGAAGGCGTCCCAAATGAACCTGTGCCTGTGGATATAAAAATCTTCCGGTATAAGATCGATGGTATCGAAACATTCCGGGTCGATGATAACGCTGCCGACAACTGCTTCCTCCGCAGCTCTGTCGTGAGGAATATCTTTTACGTTATTGTTCATCTTACGGCTATTCTGTGTTGATTACCACATCGTTCACAACGATATACTTCGTAAACTCCATCGTCCTGAACGAATATTTGATCTGTTGCGATACAACATACCATGCAGTATAAAATGATCTTCAATAATTTCTCAACCAATTTTCCTTTCCTCCTCTGCTAATGCCCTGAATTGTTTACCGCGTGTTTTCACATATCCGTTATCTATCAACCACTGCACATAGAGATATACACCCGAATGGGACTTGTAATTGAATTGGTATCTTATCTCTCGCATCGTCAATGAAAACCCGAACTCGCTCTGGAATTCGATCATGTACCTGTAAATCTCCATCGCTCTATTTTGGTTGAATGTTCTGCTCATTTCTCCTCCATTATTTCTGAAACGGGACGTAATCCCCGCTTTGCAAGTTCAATGTCTAATTTATCAATGCCCTTCTCGTTTTGTTCCCCTTTCTTTTTTCCAACCCCATTTTTCATCCATGACCTTAATATCGCATCTGTATATTTTAGACTTCGGGGGTTGTCTGCATGTAGGGCTGTTTCTGTAAACGCTTTGATTATCACGTCTGCCGGTGGTATCAATTTGTCAGGATGTCCACTTGGAAGGTTATCGGAAAATTCACGCCATTCATCAAGTAACATGCCTAAAAAGTGTGCATCGCTGGGTGAAATAAAAGCGTGCATTTTTTCATACTCTTTGAAAATTTTTGAAAATTCCTTATCTTCTTCTTTCTGTATCTTAATACTATCTTCATGTACCAAATTGGTACACCTACTGGGACTTTTTGGTACACCATCTGTGGCGGTGTCCATTTTTGGTACACCAGATATGGTTACCGATAATCCCGCTTTTCCAGTATCAGAATACACGTGTGGTTTATTTCGTACTCCTGGAGTGTGATCTAAAAGATAACCCTTTTTTGTAAGTACACTTAAATGGCGCATAAATGTTTTTCTATCTATTCCTAATTCATCCCCCATTCTCTCAATTGCCGCTTCGCAAACTCCATTTTGCATTTGACAATATCTCCAAACCCTCCCAAACACTGCCGCCGCAGGTAACCCAACGTCTTTCACAAGGCAATCTATCAGTGGGGTCCAACCATCTACTTTTGCCAGTATTGTTTTACTCATATAACCACCCCTTATATCTAATGGCTGTTCTAAATATTGGATCATTTCTCCAAGTATCTCGCTCAAACCAAAATAATAAGTTAGGAAGCCATTTGTTTGGGTCTTTCAAAAAATCACTTAATAGGTTTTCTGATTCCAATCTATTCATAAACCATTCAGTAATACCTATACCTAACTCATTCTTTATTTTCTCCCGCCATTCAAAATACCACATACCGCTTTTACTTAAGTTACAAGGAATACAAGTAGGCACTAAATTGTCAAGGTCGTCGCTTCCGCCTCTTGATCTTGGATTGAAATGATCTACGTGAAATTCAAAAGGGTCTAATTTATGTCCACAATACCAACATCTATTGTCTTTCGATTTTCTCCAAACCGCCTTTCTTATTTCTGATTTCATTTCAACTCCCTATAAAAAACCTGCTCATTGGAGAGATGGCTTTCGGCGCATGATGGCTTTTGGGTAATGTGCTGATAAGGCACTTGACCGAAAAACCATCTCTCTAACGAACAGGTTTGATATACCATCATGCTAGTTTTCACACTTGCGGTTTATCACTCCGCTCTCATATTATACATCATTTTTCATGGATTTCACCTATTTACCTGTACGGATATCCTGCACATATTCAGGGTATCGCCTTCATCCAGTTTGACATAAACAACGTAGGAATCGTGGACGTTCTCTATCGCCCATACAGCAGACAGTCCATGTCCGATAATAAATTCCTGATCTGGAAGAATGTTCCCGCCGGATGCGTGAAGGGCTATCTCACCAGGACTGTCAATATTGACCGTAAGAAGCGCACCGTTATATTTCTTGTCGATTGTTATCGTTCCATCGATCTGGTCGATCTCTATTCCATCACCAGGTGCAAAATAACCAAAGACACAGCGAACCCAATAGGTGTTGGTGTCTTTCATAAGCGGGTGATCGTTTTGAGCGCGGAACGCCTTTGGGAAGTTAGGGTTATCCTGAAGGTCTCCTATATCTCGCACAGTCAACGAAAACGCGACCAAAGTAAGAACCAAACATATAGACACACCAATTTCAAAGATATTCATTTCAATTCTCCTTTATATTATTAATTGTCATTGCGTCCATTATTTATTCCATTCATAGACTATTTCTGCTTTTTCGCCAGAATGTAATCGCCATGTCTTGCTATCAAACGATGGGATAAGTCCTGCATTCCACAGTTCGATTGCAGGAGAAAGGTCTATTTTATATTCAATATCAAAGAAGATTGATATATATGCCCAGACCGAAGCCCAGACCGAAGCCCCGACCGAAGCCCAGACCGAAGCCCCGACCGAAGCCCTGACCGAATCCCTGACCGAATCCCAGACCGAATCCCTGACCGAAGCCCAGACCGAATCCCCGACCGAAGCCCTGACCGAAGCCCCGACCGAAGCCCTGACCGAAGCCCCGACCGAATCCCAGACCGAAGCCCTGACCGAATCCCTGACCGAAGCCCAGACCGAATCCCAGACCGAATCCCTGACCGAAGCCCAGACCGAAGCCCTGACCGAATCCCATTTCTTTAGTAAGTCTTTGTGTCTTTTGGTAACTTTCTTTGGTTTACCAGTTAGAGGATTGACTATCTCTTTGATAATCAACGGCTCAACGATTCTTTTGAAATCAACTGTTCTGACCCATTCTTCTGCTAAAACACTATTGTCTATTGTATTGATCTTATCCACCGTAAACACACCAGTCAGCGGATTGTATTCAAAGCAATTTACTTTATCAGGATCGAGTTTATAGAAACTGATGATATGGTCGTGTGAATCAACGCCAACGTGTTCCATTTTGACCCGCTGGTTCCAATCAAAGTAATAATTCTTTCCGAACTCGTCTCTCGTAAAACTAAAGAAATTACACATTTCAATTCTCCTCAATATACAATGTCTGATTCGATTCTACCCAATAACCTATCTTACCTTCTGCGATCTTCTCGGCTTCTTCCAACGTTTTGACATCGCCTACGCTGTGCAGGTCGCCGTATGGTAGTTCGTTTGGTAATACTTGTTTGACGGTCATTCCAGCCCCTTTTCCAGTTCTGCCACGCATGCCCTGATAACGGCTTCATAGGTGGATTTCTTGCCATATTTCTCTTGTATCGCTTTGACCGTTTCTTTCAAGTTCCCATTGAAACAACCAAGTTGTATTCTCGTTTCTTTGTAATAGTAGGCAAAGCCGATGCGTCTTGATTCTCCGATTGGTCCAAAAGATATTATCCCTTCTGCGCCCTGAAGGTATGCGCCCTGAAGGTATGCGCGCTTTCCCTGGTCATCATTCCCTAACCATAGTTTGTGCAACCGTAATATTTCCTGAAGTTTATTTTCGTCCATCATATTCTCCTTAATGGCTTATTGTAACCACACCGCGTTTACGGCAATATCTGCACCTACAAGGCAGGTTATCTGTATCTTGTATTATCAAGTTATGATCTGGTCTGTCTGCTCTAAACCCCTTAAGATATTTTAGAGAGTGCCAACGCCATCTATCCTCTGCCCCCATCAAACATACTGGGTCTATCCACATAGAATGTGTTTCTCCGTCTTTTATTACCCATGTGTCTACATCTCCATTTTCGTGATTATACCTTTTTATACGGTCAATATAATCACGAAACGAGTTAATATAATAAAGGTTATCTTCGCCTATATCAATTGTTTCATGGCTGAACCAGCCAAGAACCCAAGATTCAAAGCGAACTTCTGAAATAGTTGGTTTTCTTATAATAATTCCAGCCTTTGATGCAGCCATCCGCAACCTTTTCTTGCTTTCTCCGTTATTGTCCGGCACATAAACATTGTGTATCTTTTTTAAGAAGTTGTCTTTGTATTCACTAAACCACTTTTCTAACTGCTCGGCGGTTTGTTCCTCCCTGAACATTTTTTCATTTGTGTAATTTTCTACAGCGCATGAACCAGGAACTTGATCTTGGTACTCAAAAGAAAACCTATATATTGGAAATTTTTTATATTCTGACATTGATAATATTCTCCTTATAGATTGGGGGGAAAGAGTGGAGGTCTCTCTCCCCCCCCCCTTGATTAATGTGTCTGCTCACAGCACCCCGTCAGGGTCGTTCCATTTTCGCCTCATGGATGCGTTTGGTGCATCGCAGACTTGTCCCTGTCAATAAGTTGAGAGGATTTGAACCTCTATCTCCGACTGCCGAAGGCATGCTACCCATCTGCCGATGGAACGGTTTGGTTATGCCGCTCAATTACACCACAACTTATTGAATTTATCTTACTCTTTTCTTTCTCAAAGATATAGTGATAAATGTCATAAAATGTTTAATCTGGTGTATAATTGTTTTTATTCAAAGGAGTTTATTATGCCACAATTTACATCTGTTCACGAACTGCTCACCTGGATAATCTATTCAGGCGGAGCAATGTTGGTTGCCTCCTGGATATTGGAGCGTATTCCAGCTTTCCAAAAACTGACCGCAGAACTCAAGAAATATATCAACATGGGGGTAAGTTCCCTGCTTGCCATTGGCGGATACCTGGTGATAAGTTATGTACCCGCTGAATCCTTTGCCGTCATCGATCCATTTGTAATTATCATATCTGGTATCGTGATCGCATATTCAGGGCAGCAGGCAGTACACAGAATCACCAAAGAATAAGCGTTCATAAATCTGTTCATAGGAGAGCGGTACAATGGCAAATGGTGAAGGAATCATTCAAACCGTCAAAGACCTGTTATCTGAGGATAGAGCCATAACCCAAAAGACCGCTCAAAGACTAACGCTTGAAATGATGCTGGAACTTCATAAGGCTGTGAAGTTCCAGGAAAATTCCATTTCAGATACAGGAAAGAAGCTGGATATAGAATCAAAAAGGCTGGATGCGCTGGAGCGTAAGTCGATCATCTGTTGGATAGAAAGGCATCCAAAACTGGCGATATTTGTTATAACCCTGACAATTATCCTTACCGCTGTTGTGGATCTGCGGGTGATATTAGCAAAGGCATTAGGAATAGACCTCTAAAAAAAAGGGGGGGTAGGCAAGGGGGGGGTTCAAGATTATAAATAGCACACGACCCATGTTATGTGGGATGTGTGCTTTTTTTATGCTATAATAATCCGTAGAAAATAAACGAAAATAAAGGTTACTTATGAAAGGTGGTAAAAAATGCCAAAAATGAGCAAGGATTTTCCAAGCCAGTTATCGCTCAGTGTGACCCATGAAATGCGGCAGCAATTGGTATCAATTGGATACCTGATGGGTTCAGGCGGTCAATATGCGGCATCTGTGCGCAATTTACTCCAGGATGCTATCTACCGATACATATCGGAATTGCCGGACAAAAAGCGGACCGAGTTTGATCAGATATTGGCAAACGTGAAGGCGCGGGAGATAATCTGATATGTTATCCAGGTTTGTTTGTGCGGTCTGTTGGATCTCTTTTCTTGTGCTTGTTTGGGCTGTTGTGTTGGGTTGGCGGGTATTCGATACTGCAACCATAACAGGGCTGGTGGTTTTCTTTTTGATCGGCATTATCAGCGGGGCGATCAGTAACATCGGTGACAGGGTAAAATAAAAGAGACTGTCATCCAGGCAGTCTCTTTATATCTATTGACCTGTTATCTGAATGTGTTACACGACATACACAAAAGACAGGTTGCGCAGGCGGTCAAATACTTCTTTGGCTGATTCTTTATCCTCAATAAGTTCTTCGCCTTTTGTGAAGATAAGTAATAGCGCACCATCCTCAATCCATTTTGTTTTAACCAATTGGTCAAGGTTTACCACTGTTTTCAGGCTATCTATATAAAGCAGGTTCATTTTATTATTCTCCTTTTGTTGATCGGTTAAATCGCTCTTCCTGTTCTTCATAGTCAAAGCGGGGGATATCCAGCGCAAGTTTGCGCCTGTTCACTTCAAGCCTTAACTCGTGTTCTGCTGCTTGTGTCCAGATAAGGGCGCGCCTAGCTTCCAGCATATAGGTATCTTCCAGTACCTTGTTTGCCCGTAGTTTGATCAGCCGTTGTTGTTCGATCTCTTTGGCTATCCTGTTGTCCTGTAGTTCCTGTTTTCCACCTTCCAAGCGCAAATTCAAGCCAAGAGTTACACCGGCATATAAGCAAACACCTACGAAGGTAAGGAATCCAAGGCAAACAACGGACAATATAATAAATGTCATTTGTCACCACCTCTCACCAATTGCAGCAAGGTCAATAAACATTCCTCTATGGTGTGGGTATAGTTTATTGCTGCGCATTTACAGGCGATGTTATTCTTGCGTAGTGATGATGCGACCCGTTCCATCCATGTTTCTGGGTCCTGAGACAACAGGGCGGCAAAGTAAATCTCCTTATCCCTTCCCAGGTCAATATGCCATGGTTCACCTACCATCAAAATATGAGGGTGTCTGATATGCAGGGCGCGCTTGAGGGGGGGGAGAGGGAGGGGGGGCTTGTCATGTAAGGGAATGCGTACCAATGCGATGTGTCCCAATTGTGAGATAACCTTTTCAGCTTCCCGCTGGAATGCGTGTTCGTTCACCACGTCGAAGCGGTTGTCATTGATCAGTTCTGTAACGTATTGATGCGCCTGCCTCAATTCCTCTTGTAATTCGTTATAAGATTTTCTTGTCATGTGCTATTTCCTCTTCTTTAATGTTTTCGTGTCTTTAAGATATTCGTTTACAATCAAATAATCCTCCTTCGATGTATAGCCAATTGATCGAAGTTCTTCAATTAGCGGGATTGACTCAGTATATTCCGCAAAAGGAAGCGAGTGGATTAATTCGAGGCTTGCTTCTCCGTGCTGCCCAATATGCTGATATGACATTATCATCCCATGGCTGCATGGGTATCCTTCAATCGCTGCAATTAAATCACCTTCTGGGAATTTTCTTATTTCAATATTAGCCATTTCATCCTCCAATCAATAGGTTAATAATATATGCCAGTGGGATCACAACCAGCACCTTAATAAGCCATGCTATCCCATAGCCAGTGAACCCGCCTAGTAATACTCGGCATAAGTCAAATAGGAACCGTTTCATGGGTTATAACCTTTCCTTGATCTTTTCCCTGAGCCGCTCTACCTCACCAGCCCAATACGCCAGCCCGTGAAAGTCTACGCTAACCGCGTCATTTTCAAGGCATGATTTAACTGCTTTCTTGGCATATTCCAACCTATCAAATAGTTCTTTAGTTTCCTCGTTCATTGCAACCTCCATTCATAGATATTGCCTTTACCGTCCACGCCTTGCCAGTTCAGCGTAAAGGTAGTGTTATCGTAGGCAATTAATAAACCTTCCTCAGTAGGTAGGAATTCAAATATATCGGCAAACGCGGCGATCTTGCGTAAATGATAAGCACGGACGCAACCGAAGCCGCTAAAATAAACATAATCTCCAACCGTGTTATAGGTAGGGCATTTTGTATACGGATCAATGGTATAAATATAGGAACGCATATTAAGGGGTTTCAGCGATTTATATACCACCTCACCTATTGCCCGATATGCACCATTCCTGGATATATGACCAATCTCTAATTGATTAAATTCGTTATCCATTATGTAATCCTTTCACCGGCTTACAATGCCAACCGGCGGGCGGGGTAGGGTTAATAATCTGTTCTAAGCATAATCAAGGCATTAACTTCTTGGTCGTCAACTATGCCGGATATTTCAATAACCGTATTGCAGACACCGTTATTAGGGCGTAGTGTGAACTTTACAGATGTATTTTTATCCATTCCTGAGACAATCCGAGTGAGCAAAGCGGGATCCACCGAAAAGGATATTTTCGTTTCGCCTTCTTTGTCAACTGGTTTCACCGCGTCAAGGTTTGGAAATGTGGCGTCAATTTGCTGGAATATATTAGCACCCGGTTTTGTTTCAACCTCATATATTCCTTCTATGTCTTCAGGTAAACCAGGAATATTATTAACCCAATGAGCGATCCATCCATCAGCAGCAGCTATACTGCCGTTAAAATTCACACCCATTAATGCCACCTTGGCGGGGTTTTTACTGGACGCTTTATTAATCCAGCTTAGAACCTTTGAAGCGTGCTTATCTAAAATTACAACCTTTGTGTCATCCATTTTATGCCTCCATTCTGATCTAATCCGGTCAAATAACCGGCTCATGACTACCAGCTAATCGCTTAACTGGTAGGGTATGAGCTAATTATTAACTAATCCATATCCAGTCTCAACCGTTTTCCTAAAGGCTGAATATTCTTCCCCAGCGTCTTTTTTAGAAAACGACAATGGGAACCTACTCATTAATTCGTCTTCTGTTATGTAATTAGTCTTTGCAAGGCAACCCGCATAATAGAACGTGCAAATAAGTTTTCTTGGAAAGACCGGATGCGGCCAAGTGGAAACATCGACAAATAAAGTACCATTATCACCTTCATCAAGGGATGAAATAACCTTCTGTTCTTCTGGTAAAACTATGAAACCGTAACCGTATTCTCTCATTGTAATTTCCTCTCCCGCGTGTACCATGCGCAGCCCGGATATGATCTAAAATAGCCCGAGCGGGTCCGACAGTGTTTTACTGTGTGGGAATAGTGGCAGTGTCCTATATAGTTCGACAATATCGACACTAACATAATTGTGCTTAATAATGCGCAGTGTATGAAAATACTCGCGCCGGTCATTGACGTACATTATAGTTTCGTCAAGGTCAAAAAATTCACCCGGTAGATAATCCCCTCTTATATCTGACCAAACTCTATAATATTCACAGTGATTTTTGATGGTTGGTTTAATTTTCATTCTAGTACCTCCATTTCTAATTCTGGTCATCCTTGCCAGATTGACCCCGGCTATCCTTATAACCAGGGCGGATCTGATAGGGATTATTCAGTCTTTGGATTATTATAATATTTAGCGATATTTTCCATGCTTTCAACTTCAGCTAGGATATAATCAGCAACTCCAGAATCGGGATTCTTATAACAGAATTGCATAAGTTCAGCAGCTGTTATCTTTAGAATATTATTTGACCTAGCCCTAGCTTGTAAATTTGCGATTGATCCATCAGGAACCCGCTCTAAAAGTTCTTTGGCTACTTTTACTTGCTCATGTGTATACTTCATTTTATTACCTCCAGGCACTATATGTTTGATCTAACCTGTATTCATTATCGGGTATAACAATTTAAAATACAATATGACAAATGACATGTTTAAATGTTCTAATAAATTGTCTGACAACACCACAAATTATATATAATATATAATGTATAATATATAATCTTCCTCTGATCCACCAGGAACCCGCTCCATAAATGATTACATAATAAGCATCCATAGAGTGGTGGCTGACTTTCTTAATTACCTGTCTGTCCATTTTCTACAAATATCCCCTATTTTACCCCTACAGCAACGCAGTATCGATATAGGTACATATCACCTATAACCCCTCATAATCGCTAATAATGCCCGTTTATTGCTATTTATAGGGTACTTATTGGTACTTTTGCCCTGTAATGGCTCATATATAGGGTACTGGTGGGCGGCACTGATCTAATGATGGTATAGATAACATGCTCAACGAGTAAATAAGGTTAGTATAAGAATAGTTATCAAAACCATAACGTATTATTTATTGACCCGGGCTGCTTATTGCGGGGTTATTTACTCGTTGAACCCAGCCACCAGGAGCACCAGGTAAAACATAGAACAAACGAGCTAAAAACGGTTTTCATCCGAACTTGGCTGAAAGCATAAGCGTCCGCCCACACAAACAATTCTGTAAAATCGCCATCTCGTTTATCTCCCCCTTTAATATTATTATCTTATAATTGATTATGGTTCGTGCATTATTAAGTATAGCGTTATGCGCTATATGTGGAATGGTGGGGAGTTTTGTGTTATACTATTTATGGATGCGAATTCCGCCTCAGACTTAGCAGGACACAGCCCCCATCAAACGATGGGGGTTTGTGGTATACTATAGAAAGCGGAGAGTGGACACTCTATCCCTTGAGAAACTCTCCATATTACTGAAAGTCGGGATCGTCCCGTGTAAGCAGAAATGCTTCTAGGTAATATGGGGAGTTTTGTGTTGCAATAAGTTATCAGATGTGATAAGTTAAATTCAGGTGTAGAATATAGATATGGAGCAAAGCGAATATCTGGACAAGCTGATGGAAGCTGGAAAAATATTGGGGGAATGGGACAGCAATAAGGTAAGCTGGCTGGACCCGGAATGGTTCTATACAAGGCAAATAGATATGCTGGATTTTCGTGGCGATCTGCGGATAAAGTCCAACCAGGATATATTATTTGGCAGGCATATCAGGATAATTACAGCCTCGCACGAATTCATAAAAGACGGATTCAGCGGCGAATTACAGATAAGACGATGTTGGATAGATCACCATGCTTTTATCGGATCTTATGCTTTGCTTTATAATTGTGTCATTGGACACAATTCCATTGTGAGCGTTGGAAGTGTTGTAAGCAGCATGGTAGTTCCGCCGTGGACAATGGTTGAAGGGAACCCTGCAAAGATCACCAGGAAATATACGGAGGGCAGATGGAAGAATATAGCTACATTGAAGAAATAGTATTTGGTGTATTTGGATAATATTTATATGAATATACGCAGTCTTTTTATGCTATAATAGTGTTACTTCTCTTCTCCTTTAGGCTTCGCCGATAAAACCATAGGCTTAACCATACGGCGACCCGGACAGAGTGACCGGGATCTTTTATTTCACCCATTGTCTAAAATAAAATACCGTTATATAATGGTCTTATGAAAACACAGGACAAGACCAGAGTTTACCTTTCGGGTGTTATTGATGGAATTACAAAACTAGACCTGGCTTCAATCGAAAAGGCTGCCGAGGTACTACGGAAAGCACGCACGAACAACAACAATGTCTGGATAGTTGGCAACGGCGGGTCTGCATCGAATGCTTCACATCTTGCCAACGACCTGACAAAGATGTGCGGAATAAAAGCCTTTTCTGTTCCAGACATGACATCGACCACCCTTGCCTACGGCAATGATAATGGGTGGCAGTATATGTTCGTTGATACCATCAGCAAACTATATCGCGACGGGGATGTTCTTTTTGCCATATCGTGTTCCGGTAATTCTCCAAACGTGGTTGCCTGCACAGAATTTATAAGACATCCGTTGATCGTTCTTACCGGAAACAACAAGAAGTGCAAACTGGCACAAAAGGAACCTGATGCGATCATATTCACCGAACACGATGATATAACTGTTCAGGAATCGATCCATTCAATTATTTGTCATGTCCTTGCAGTGGTATTGCGAGATGCGCTGTAATGGATATGTCCACACCTGTAAGGGTTGTGGAAAACGCTATGATTCACACGACAAAACCAACCCATGCGAGTGCGGGGCAGACAGGAGATGCGGCAATGAAGCAATTCATGGATATAATTATTGTTCCAGGCACGGCGGTCCCAATCCTGGCAACAACTACTGGGGACGTGGACGCGGTATGACATCCGGCGCAGGGAGTTCATTCCCACTTACAAGACTGGCATCAAAAATGAACGAGATGAAGAAGGATGGACGCATCCTTTCAAATCGCCATTCCATTGACATTATTTCCATGCGCATGGAACAACTTGCCAATCGTATCGACGTTAACGAAGCACCGGACAGGCTTGAGCAAATATATAAACTTTGGAATAAATATTGCGAAGCACTGGATACAGGGAAATCGGCTGATGCAATCATTTTCAAATCAAAGATAAGTGAACAGTTCGAGAAGGCACGCGAGGATTATGCCATTTGGGATCAAATGATGCAGGCGGTTGATATTCGCAGGAAATTGGTGGAATCGGAAGTGAAGGTCGTAAAAGACATACAAGCCATTATGACCGCCGAAGATGCTTATAACATGGTAGCTGAACTGCTTGCCGCTGTTATCGAAGCGGTTAATGATCCACAGATATTAAAAAGGATTCAATATGCTTTTACCAAGATTGTGGGAGATACCCCTATCGGAAATGATAATTCCATAGACGCCAACTTTGTTGAGGAAGAATAATGACGGATGATCTCCAGGAACTTGTCAGAAAAAAACTTTCAGAAGGGCTTGAAGAAGCCGTAAAGAAATTGATCGTTCCAGAACCCGTTAAGTGGATAGAAAAAGAGTTTTTCATTCCAGAAACAAGGCACGACCCGAAATTGCGGGGACGCATACAACTGATGGACTATCAGAAAGATGTTATTCGTGAGATATTCAGAAAAGACGATAACGGAAACTTTAGATACTCAATTATCGTTTGGTCAGACATAAAGAAATCAGCAAAATCGACAATAGCAGCAGCTATAAATGTTTACCGCGCAAATTTTACCGAGTTTGGTGAATTTTATGTAGTTGCCAACGACCTGAAACAAGCAGATAGCAGGGTTGCGCATTACATCCGAAGAGCCATTCAACTTAATCCAAAATTGCGTGATAAATTCAAAATAACAGGATATAAGATCACATCCCCAACAGGCTCTTTTATTGAAGCCATTCCAATTGACCCATCGGGTGAAGCAGGCGGTAATGCTGACCAAGTGACCTGGAGCGAACTCTGGGGATCCAACGAAACCGCAAAACAAAATATGTGGACCGAGCAAACCATTCCCCCGGCCAAGCACGGTAAGGCATTTCGTTGGATAGAGAGTTATGCGGGTTTTTCTGAAGAATCTGACTTACTATATGGTCTTTATGAGCTGGGTGTTAAAAAAGGTCGTTTGTTATGGCCTGATAAGTTGTACGAAGTAACAGAAGGTGATCCAACTCCGCTTGAACTATATGTGAATGACGAAGCGGGAATGTTGTGTATGTGGAATACAACTCCAAGATGTCCGTGGCAAACCAAAAAATATTACGTTTCGGAGGAGCAGATTCTTCCTCCCAACCAGTTCCAGCGCATTCATAGAAACCAGTGGGTCACGAGTTCGGAGACGTTTGTTCCAAGAGAGTGGATAACGGCGTGCCAACGCAAACAAGATGAATGGCCAAGTATCGATTTCAGCAGACATCCTGTAATAGTCGCCATGGATGCTGCTACCTCTAATGACAATTTTGGTTTATATGTTGCGTGCAGACACCCAACCAGAACTGATGAAATTTTGACACTCTATGCAAAGAAGTGGTCTCCAAGCAAGTATACAGGAAAAATAGATTTTGTTGGAACAGAGGAAAAGCCCGGTCCTGAAATGGAACTACGAAGGCTTATAAAAAAATATAATGTTATCCAAGTTTGTTACGATCCCTACCAGTTACATAGCATGAGTATGAGATTAAAGCAAGAAGGATTGGCGTGGTTCAAATCATTCAATCAAGGAACGGATAGATTGATTGCTGACAGTCAGTTACGAGATTTAATTCGGGATAGACGATTCTGGCATAGGGGCGAGGAAGACTTAATGGAACATTTTTTGAATGCGAATGCCAAGTTGGATGAACAGGACAGTAAGATAAGAATCGTTAAGCGTGCTGACAGATTGAAGATCGACCTAACTGTTTGTGCCTCAATGTGCGCGCACGAACTATTACGGTTAAATCTTGCATAATTTAGCGTATAATATACATAGTATAAATGTGCCTTTAGGAGGACACCATGGAACTACAGCCCGGACCAGCCCAACCAGTTTACCAGAAGCCATTCGACCCGATGACTTCTTATACACACCAATCCCATACACTTGGGGCATCAGCAGAAGTTATTTATCAACCGCCCGGCGCGAACGTGATCCGTTTTCAGGCATTGGCGCAGAATATCCGTTATACCCTTGACGGAACAATCCCAACGGCGGCAAGTGGATTCCAGATGGCGGCAAGCGCAGTTCCACTCACGCTTGAGTTAACAGAATCAACCATATTGACCGTTATTCGAGAACAATCAGGAGCAATTCTACAATACGAATTTGGAGAATAAATGAAATATAAGCCACAAAAACCATTGGTAAAGACGCGGGAAGCAACGCCAATGTCGCGTCGTACAAAAAAAGGGGTTGACCTGTTATGCCCCTTTTGCCATCCAACACATACATTAGCGCCTAACAAGCCTTCTGCCTGCGGTACTGTAATTCGGGTTGTTGCAACACAATATCTTATATCGGCACGAACCGCCAAGAACAAGGGTGTTATTTGTCTAAAATGTCACAAAGATAGCGGCGGAGATATGGCACAATGTCAGAACGGTTATATCCATGTGCATGACTGTGCGCCCGGGACGGTTATTATGACCCAACAGCCGGATTACAGCAAACTGGCAGAACTGGTGTTCAAACTGCCTGTCAAACTGCGGGAACAATTTGAAAAAAAGCTGGGAAGCGTGAAAGAAATAGCAGAGATCGATGCGGACGGTAAGGAAACAGGAAAGATACTTGGATACTTCTTTTATAAACCCGAATAGGAATGAATCATGGCTAATACACCCAGATTAATACCAGAAGATCAATTCCCGATTGATGCGCTCAAGGCGAGCAAGGTTGCCGAGCCGCCAATAGACAACGGGCTTGGAACGAACAACATACTTACATGGAACATCGCATCGGCGGCAGATACGATAACTCCATGGGGGTTGAGCGTCCCTTTGCGAGATAAACAACTTCGGGATTTCTGGCCGAGTGAATCGTTCCTTGCTGGGGCATTATCAAGCGTTTGTTTCAACCGCGCTTCGATGAACTGGGAAATAAGAGGGGTTTCAACCAAAGTTGAACAGGCAGTAACGGATATGCTCATGTCCGCCATCGGCGGTCCCGATATTGGGTGGATACCTTTTGAAATGCGGGGAACACAGGATCTTTACGCAACGGATAACGGCAGATTCATTGAACTTATACGCGACCCGGGCATGGATGCAAACAGCAGATTCAAGAATGAAAAAGCCCCAGTGATCGGAATAAGTCACCTGGATTCAAACCAGTGTATGAGGACTGGAAACGCCGAGACACCTGTTCTGTACCAGGATAGGAATGAAATAATCCACAAGCTGAAATGGTATGAAGTGATATCCATGTCAGACTTCCCATCTCCCATTGAAAAGATGAACGGCGTTGGTGTAAGTGCCATTTCACGCGTGTTGCGGATGGCACAGATCATGCGATCTATAATGATCTACAAGGATGAGAAGATATCTGGACGGCAATTCAAACAACTGCATCTTGTTTCCGGTGTGTCGAGAACGGATATCAAGGATGCCATGGACAGGGGACAGGAAGAAGCAGATAATCAGGGTGCGTTACGATTCATCCTTCCTGCCATTATCGCATCACTCGATCCTGAAAAGCCTGTTTCAACCGCAACCATTGAACTGGCTTCGCTTCCTGATGGATTTGACTATGATCAGGAAATGCAGTGGTATATATCTGCGCTGGCATTATGCTTTGGTGTTGATTATCAGGAATTTGCTCCGTTGCCTGGTGGAAATATTGGTTCATCTGAACAATCACAGATATTGAGCAGGAAAACAAAAGCCAAAGGACCTTCCATTTATACAAAAAGAGTACCGGCTGCGTTCAAAGCGTATGGCGTATTGCCACGCGGCATTGAAATGGTGTTCACTGATGTGGATGAACAGGAAGAGTTGGAGAAACAAACCATCCGCACAAAGGCGATGGAAGAATCTGCCATAGCGGTTAGGAGCGGTATCATCACTCCCGAAGCGGCACGGGAAGATTTGGTCAAAAGGAATATATACGATAAAGCCATTATTGATACTATTCCTGCCGATTGGGGTAATGATATTGTTAACCCACAGAAAGACCCTGTTGGACAGATAGGCGGAAATACGATTGGAGAGGATGCTGGCAGACAGGATAGCGGAAAACCAAATGAGACTGTGGGTGGAAGGTTGAGAAAATTCTTTGGCGGTGGATAATGGCACTTCCTGATATTAAATTCCAAGCAGATTTTACAGAGAAACCACTTGCGGGGAAGGTGCGCGCTTCAGATGATGCTGTTGCGTTTGACGTAGCCATTCTTGGGGGCGTTGGAAGCAACCTGGTTCCTGAAAAGTGGGATTATTGTGGTATTAGTTATACGGGGAATAATCCAACATCACTTGTCTATCGAATTGGCGGAGCAACAGGTACGATTGTGGCTACAGTAGTATTGACATGGGATGGGTCAGATAACCTTACAAGCATAGCAAGGGCATAATGAAATTAATAATTAACCCTGAAACTGGATATCTTGAATGGATCGCCAACCGTGCTACAGAGATAAGGATTACTGATGCGGGTGGCTTTTTTGCATCCACAGATGTTGAAGGTGCTTTACAGGAATTGGGCGGGGCAGGTGGGGCTGGGGATGTTGTTGGACCCGCCGGAGCAACCGCAGACGATATTGTTTTGTTTGATGGCGCAACTGGCAAACTTATCAAAGACAGCGGGGTAAAGATAACTGACCTACAACCAGCAGGGGCTTATCTGACAAACGTATCAGGTGAGGATCATTCCACATTAGGGAATCTGGATTACGCATCGGCAGGACATACTGGCTTTGCCCCAGCTTTAGGCGCAGATGATAACTATGTAACCGATGCTGAAAAGTTGGTTATCGGGAACACGTCAGGGACGAACAGCGGAGATAACGCCGCTAATAGTAATTATGATATAGGTTCTGACACGCAGGCGTGGGATGTTATATTAGACACTATTTCAGCGTTGGCAAATGCTTCAGGTGCTTTGACCAATGATGGGGCTGGTGCGTTGAGTTGGGCGGCTGGTGGAGATATATCAGGTACAGGTATAGTAGGGCAGGTCGCTGAATTTGTAACCAACACAAAGACCATTCAGGCGGCGAACATTATTGCCCCTGCTAATCTATTGACATTAGTGGCTGGTGCGCCTTACAGTCTGACCGTTCCTGCTACTGGTACGGTTGCTTTATTAGCGACTGCGAATGTGTTCACTACAAACCAAAAAATAAACTGCAACTCTACAACGGCTTTTCTGGTAGAACAGGACGGGGTGAAAGATAATGTTTTAGTAGTAGATACAACGAATGATAAGGTTACGGCATCTGGTTTTATTGTTGCGAACTCTGGCGGGTTCACAGTTGCAATGGGGGGGCTTCCTGGATATACGGCAACCTATGGTGGTTTGTGGGGTGGACAGGTAACACCTAGCGCAACTAATTACGCTTTCCTTGCATCAGCGAATGAAACGGTTTTTAACACACCGGCAACAAAAACGCTTGGTTTTAGGATAGGAAACACTAATGTTATGACTATTGGTGAAGATACGTTAGTTGCAGACGCCATGACTGTTTATAGAAGTTTAATTGTGACAGGCGGTGGAGGGAACAATATACAAACGATAATAAGAGCCAATGTCAGCCAAACAGTAAATGTAATTCAGCAGAGAAAAAGTGATAATACTGTTGTTATCTATACAACCAACTCTGGAAGTGTTTATGTGGCAGACAAAATCATGTTTACCCAAACAGATGGTAACGAATACATTGATTCATTGGCTGATGGGTATTTGGATTATGGGGCTACAACGGCACATAGATTTAATAATAATCTGACGATAGGGGCTGGAACAGCAGCAACAGATTACACACTAACATTTGATGGGGAAACTAATGACGGTGTAATAACTTGGATGGAGGATGAGGCGCGCTTTGACTTCTCCCACCCAATTAAAATGGGTAATGTAAAAACAGGTGCTACGCAAGCGGCTGCTGGAGCGGCTGCTGGTGAAATTTGGAAAACCGCAAGCCACGCATCGCTACCGGATAATGTTCTTCTCATAGGAGTATAAATGAGCGCAACCTTCAAGGTGATAGGAACGGATATAAAGATAATATTCGAGTACACAGCAGAAGCTACAAAGGTGCAAACTATAGTTGGCGAGTGCGCCGAACATCTTTGGTGACATGGTTACGGAGATCACGGGACAGAGGATAAACCGATATTGTTTGACAGTTTGACGAATCAACAGAAACTAAATCTGGTTGATGTTTATGTAAGGGATGTTATCATGAACGCCGCCAACACGAACAAGTCTTTGAAAGCGCAGGAATTGGCAAGAGTTGGAGTTGAGAAACTAGACTTATGAAAGGAAATGAGATGACCAAAGAAGAATTGCAAAAGAAATTCGCAGAAGAATACGCAGAACTTGTAAAAAAGCACGGGTATCAGATAGCATTTCAACCAATCTGGAAACAGAGCATGGACACTGGTACGTTCAGTTTACAGATACAGGCGGTAATTATTGAGAATCCGAAAGCGAATGGTTGATGTATTTGGGTATCTGGTGTAAAGGATAGGAAATGGAAAAGCAGACTGATTCAAAAGAGAAACAGAAAACCCCGCAGGAATTTGCTGCCGCATATCAATCTTTGTGTAGTTCGTTCGGGTATCAACTGGCATTTGTGCCTCAATGGAAACAATCTCTTGACACTGGTGTTTTTGGTTTAACTATAAAGACTGCCATTGTTAAACTTGAGGAAAAGAAGGAAGGAAATTAGTTGGTAAAGATCGCAGTTTATTGCCCAAAAACATTTTTCCGCTACCAGACGGTAAAGGACAGCATTTCTTTGTTCATGCGCAAAAAGACCGCGCCTGAAGTTAAGGCATTGTTCAGGCAAACTGTTTATGGGTGGAGCCACAAACCAAGATTCCAACAGAAACTAACGAACCGCCCTGACTATATGGCAATGTCTGTTTGGGCAAGCGGCGATAACGCCAACCAGTATTCTTTGGTAAACTTTGGAACAAGACCGCACACGATATATCCTGTAAACGCTAAAATGCTTCGATTCAAATGGGGAGGGCGTGGAAGTTATCGTGCATCTACCACGCCTGGAAAACTAATGAGCAAACGCCATTACAAAACGGGTCCGGTCAGAAGTTTTCTATCAGTAGATCACCCAGGTTTCGAGGCGCGCCGATTTGACCAAACCATTGCCGAACAATATAGGGACACATTCAAAAAGGACATGCGCACAGCCATACGCGCCGCCGTTTCAGCAGAGATGAAACGAGGTAACAGGGAAAGCGAAGCCTTGCATAGTGCAACAAGTTAGTATATTACATTTGTCACATATTGTGCTATAATCAGAAAAGAGGTAGCCATGAACAAACAGCAAAAGAAAAACAATTCAAGGGCAAAACGATTGGCGCAGAAAGCAAAGAAATCGCGCCAGTTGGAAGTATTGGAAGATGAGCAGGATATTCTTGAAGAAACCCTTGAAGATGATGTCATGGATGAATTTGAAGAAGAGGAAGGCGAGGTTGAAATAAAGGAAAAGGAATATCACGGCAATTGGGATGCCAGGTCTTTTTCTGAACTTGATGCTGCAATGGAGGCTGAGAAAAAAGCCGAAAAGGTGCAGGAAACATCATACATGGTTCAAGACCTTGTTCGCAACATCATCAGGGAACCCAACTTTAGCCTTGAACAGAAAACAGTCGCAATAAAATCTGTTGCGGATGATTTTTCTTCACGTGTTCGACAGATCATGGAAGATCCGATGATAAAGGAAACCAGTGAAGATGTCGATACTCTCATGCTTGAGGCTACCCTGGCGCGGGATAAGCGCGATATGAGCCTGCTTGAGGGTATAAAAGATGTCTTTTCAAAGGCAACCCTTTCTTCTTCGGCAAGGGAAAATCTATCTGATTCACAGTTTGCGCTTGTAATTACAAAGGACGGCAAAAAGATACGCAAATATCCCATCCACAATAAATGTCTGCATGGTGACACGGAAATATCATTGCTTGATGGACGTAGCATTCCGATAAAAGACTTGGTTGGGCAAGAGGTTTGGGTTTACTCTTTTAATATCAAACAAAAAGCGATTGTTCCTGCGATGGCAAAAAATATACGCAGAACAGTTGTAAATGAGCCAATGTTGGAAATAACACTAGACAATGGGGAATCAATCAAGTGCACATATAACCATAAATTCCTATTAAGGAACGGGAAATATTGCGAGGCTCAATTGCTAAATGTTGGCGATTCTATAATGCCACTTTATAGAAAAAAAGTTGAACAGCGTAACCGCAAACTTTATGAGCAGGTCTATCAACCATGGTATCGAAAGTGGGAATGGACACACCACCTTGTTAACAGAGAATATAACCAATCACCATTAATGGATGGAAATATAATTCACCATGTAAATGAAAATGGTTTTGATAATACCCCAAATAATTTGGTAGAGATGTCCCGCCAATCCCACTGCGCCTTGCATGGAGAGAAAAATGGTTGGAATCATCTTGAAACGCTGAAAGAAGGCAGTAGAAACCGCTGGTTGCGTTCTGGGGAGCACAAAAAACAATCTCTTCTTATGAAGGAAGAAAACAAAAGGCGCAAGATTGATGGGCGTATGGATGAAATATCAAAAAAGATTTCATTTGCCAATAGTGGAAAATTGTCATTTGACGATATACTTGTCAATAATATTTGGGAAAAATATATTGCAGGGGCTTCTTATACTTCTCTTGAAAAAGAATATCATGTTAGCAGACCAACAATTCAAAAACATTTCAAGAGACTTGGGCTTCCACTAAAAAAAGAAGTTGAATCTTTTAATAACCATAAAATTACAAAAATAGTAATTTCTGGTAATTTTGATGGGTATGATATGGAAGTGCCAAAATATAATAATTTTGCAATATCTGATGGGGTATTTGTTCACAATTCGCACGTTCGGGATGCGCTGGCTCGTGCGGCACAGATGATGAAACGTGGTGGAGCGGACGCAGAGGACGCAAAAGCCGCTCTGCCAAAGATACGTTCTGCCGCAAAAGAAATGGGCATTGGCGCAGATATGGAAAAAGATAACAATGCCATTGTCATTGAAAAAGATATGAATGGCGATTGGCGCGCAGTAATGTGGGTAACAAATAATTTCATAGATTGGGATGGAGAGATCATTGCGGAGGACGCCCACAAGGAATATGTTGATTGGGTGAACAAGAACAAGGACTTGATGCCTGTTTTTGTCACATGGCATACACCTGGAACTGCCAGAGAGAACCAATTGGATTATATTGATTATGTCAATGGGTTTCTTATTGGAAGTGCAAAGTTGACCGAGAAAGAGGCAGTCCAACTTTTGAAGGCAAAGAAAATAACCAATCTTGGAATGTCTCACGGGTCATTTGCTCTTGAAAGAGATAAGAATGATAGAAGGATCGTAACCAAATATCGTATGTATGAAGTATCGGACTTGCCACTTGAGAATGCAGCAAATCCGTTCACAAATATTGAAACAATCAGCAAGGAGGTTGATATGGATAAAAGCAAATATCTTTCCGCCATTTTAGGTGATGAACTGGCGGAAAAATACCTCAAGAGAACCGAGTTGAAGCAGAAAGAGTTGCAGGATGCCGGTATTGAGGAAAAGAACAAGAAAGAGGAACCGGAGGGTGTGATACCAGAAACCACGGCAAAGGTTGAGGAAACAAAACCTGTGGAAAAAGATACCCTTGACACCGATTCCATCGTTGAGCGTGTCAAAAAGGAGATCGAGATCGATGGTTTGAGTGAAACGATCACACTTCTTTTGGAAAATTCGCAGAAGGTTCCCATCCTTGAAGGATTAGTGAAAGACCTGATGAATTCCAAAGAGGATGATCTTGTCAAGATGTTGACACCGCCTGCTTCACAACGCTTCCCGTGGACAAAGGATAAACAGCCTTCAAAGAAGGAAGATAATATCCTCAAGGAAGACAATGAAGAGGACAAGAAATTGAAGGCTTCTGCCCCTGGTATCATTCCAGAGGGTGAAGATTATTGGCTCTCGCGAGAGTTTGGGGTAGCCCCGCTCGAAGCAGAGAAGGCATAAGGAGGATATTATGAATAGATCCTATGTAGACGGTACTGTAGATCCAAGGAATGTCGTTACGGCATTCATGGAACTGCTTACCAAAAATTACGACACGCTTCAGAAAGCACAAACTGTCGGCGCACCTGTCGGACCCTATGTGCATGGTGCTGGCGGGATGTTTGGTGTTCGCGGATTAGACCGCGGTGTTATTTCAACACACACCCAGATCACAGGGTCGTTGGGAGAATTAATCCCCATTGTTGATTCCATTGACACCAACCCGCTATTCCCATACATCACTGGCTTTCTGCGCTCTGACCAACAGGAAAAAGATGCGGTTTGTGATAACCCAACAGAAGCAGCCCCGATGAAAACCTGTATCCAGACCACACAGTTTGGGCGCAAGGAATTCAAGACACGCCAGATCGAGATCAACCGTATTGGTCAGCGAATCAACCGTGGCGAATTCCTTGACCTTCAGGTTTTGAACGGTCCGCTTGTCAACCAGATGGGTGGATTGATGCAGAACTTCTATGGACTGCGAAACCAACAGGCTGCACTTGCAGGACGCGAAATGGTGATGCGCATGATCGAAGTTGGCGTTGCCTACCAGAGATGGTTCTGCCCGACTGTCTATACCGGAAACCCTGCGAACAACTCCGCTGGTGGCGGGTATAAGGAATTTGCCGGACTTGACCTGTTGATCGGAACAACCAAGGTTGATGCTTTGACCGGAACATCCTGCCCATCGCTTTATTCAGATGTGAAAGACTTTTCATATCGCCAGGTAGATGATGTGAATGACCCTGACCTGGTAAAGACGATCACAACCATGATGCGGATATTGAAACGCAAAGCGGTTCAGCAGAACCTTGCCCCTGTTGATATTCGTATTGTCATGCGAGAACCTCTGTTCTATGCCATCACAGAAGTATGGCCATGCCGCTACATCAGTTACCGATGCACAACCAATCCTGATGAAGTCATTGCGAACCTGGATGCGGCAGCCGCAGTCCGAATGCGCGACGAAATGCGCACTGGAATGTACCTGCTCATTGACGGCGTGAAAGTTCCTGTTGTTGTTGACGACTGCATCATGGAAGAGAACAATGCAGACAACGGCACGATTCCTGCTGGCGGATTCGCAAGCGACATCTACTTTGTTCCTTTCTCTGCACGCGGTGGAACACTACGAACACTTTACTGGGAATACTTCAACTACAACCAGGATGTTCTTCCTGACATCACCCCGATAAAGGGTGGGACGTTCTTCTGGACAGATGGTGGCGCATTCCTGTGGGGTGTGAAACCTCCTGACAACTGGTGTATTGAGTGGATTTCAAAGGTTGAACCACGATTGATACTGAAAACCCCTCAGTTGGCTGGACGACTACAGAATGTTGTTTATGTACCTCTCCAGCACGTGGATGATCCTCTGCCTTCACAGGATTACCATGTCAATGGTGGTGTTTCAACGGGCTATCCTACAGCTTCTCCGTACAGTGAGTTTAATCTCAGTGGCCCCGGAATGGGAGCCTAATCCGAATAGTCTAGACTACTGGGAGGAGAGAATTTCTCCTCCCAGTTTTATTACATTTGTCAGTTGAAATCTGTGTGTTTAGGGGTATAATGGAGCCATAAAGTAATGCATTTGGCTAATGCAAACGTGCTGCGCTTCCCAGCCCTTTATGGTTCCACTATACCTCGGAAGCACAAAGGAAGCAGATGAAAAAAATTCCATTAACACAAGGCAAATACGCTATCGTTGATGATGATATGTTTGATTATCTGAATCAATGGAAATGGCATTTAAGTAGGTTTGGATATGCAGTTAGAAAACCCGGACCCGAACAGATTTATATGCATAGGGCAATACTTAAGTCAGAAAAGGGGACGTCAACAGATCACATCAATCACGATAAACTTGATAATAGACGAGAGAATCTGCGCATTTGCACCACAAGTCAAAACATGAGAAACAGAGGAAAGCAGGCAAATAACACATCTGGATATAAAGGTGTTTTTTGGAGTATCCCTGCAAAAAAATGGAGAGCGCAAATAACTGTTATGAAAAAGTCAATTCATTTGGGCTTATTCACTACGCCAAAAGAAGCCGCCAAAGTGTATAATAAAGCAGCCATAAAACACTTTGGCGAGTTTGCCAGATTAAATATTGTGGAGGAAGCATGATAAAAACATCTAATTTGTTTGTTACTGGTGGAGCTGGGACTTTTGGACACGCGCTTGCAAAAAGGCGTAAGAAAGAAGGGTGGACAGGAAAGTTAACTGTTTATTCCACGGACACAATGAAACACGAGAAAATGAGAAGGGAATATCCAGATATTACTTTTATTCAGGGAGATATTCGCAATCCAGAAACTCTTTACAATGGAATGGTCGGACACGATATTGTTATTCATGCCGCCGCAGTCAAGGTAATTCCCGCATCCGAATATAATACCATTGACACAATTGATGTTAACATAAATGGAACATTGACTGTTTGTGCCACGGCGGTTCAGGCGAATATCAAGCATGTTCTGAATATATCGACCGACAAGGCAGCACATGCTTGCAACGCGTATGGGTCTACGAAGTATTTAACTGAAAAGATATTGCAGGAATATGCAAGGCAGGGTTTTGATACACAATTTCATTTAGTTAGATTCGGCAATGTTTTAGAGAGCAACGGTTCTGTTATCGAAGCATGGAAAAAGCGGGTTGATGCTGGACTTCCTATATTGATAACCGATCCAGATATGACAAGGTATTGGTTGTCACCAGATCAGGCGGTAGAATTTGCCATTAAAGCATTATCCCTTGAAAGCGGACATATTTTTGTACCTTTACTCCCATCGCTATCAATCGGAAAATTGGCAGAATATACCGTTGGAGATGTTGAGCAGGAAGAAATACCTGTGCGTCCTGGCGAAAAGAAAGATGAAACGCTAATCACAAAAGAGGAAGCAAAGTTTGTTTCGGTATTCTTAAGTCAAAAAATTGGTACTATGCCGTGGTTCGATCTATCGCCAACGACAGAAGAAGTTGATACCATACCTGTTTCGCCGTACACATCAGATACGTCCCGTGAATTGACCAAAGAAGAACTGTTGGAACTATTGAATGACTGAACTCCCAAACCTTGCCATTTGTCTTGTGACCTATAAGCGCACAGAGGAAGCGTTGCGCACCATCGGTGGTGTTTGTGACAACCTGAATTATCCGCAGGAAAAGAGGGCATGGTTCATTAACGATGATGGATCTCCACAGGAACATGCCGATGCGCTTCGGGATGAATTGAATAAACGCGGTGAAACACTGCAATGGCTCAACAGGGAGAGAATGGGTGGAGCAACATATAATGCAGGAAAAGGGTGGAACGCCTGTATGGGAGTTGGTTATCAATATTCTGATTATGTCCTTTGGTTGGAAGATGATTGGGTGCTTGAAGAAAACCTTGATGCAGAACGGCATGTGCGCTTGTTGCAGGAGCGGGAAGATGTTGGAATAATCACCTATCGTGGATTGACAGAAGGAAATGACCTAACGATCACAACACATGGCGGATACCATTACTTCATGTATATTCGTACAAGCCAGATGTCTTATAGTGGGAATCCGCATATAAGACATGCACGTTTTGTGAAGTTCTATGGTTGGTTCAACGAGAACAAGAACCCGGGAGATATGGAAGTAGATTACGATTTCAGGTTCACCCACAAAACGGGACCGAATATATGGCGTCCAGCAGGGATAAGACCGTGGGGTGCGTTTGGTCACGTGGGTCAGTTCAAGACCTTCGAGTGAAAGGAGTTTGTTGTGAAACTAATAAGCATCAGAAGTCAAATTAAAGAAGTTGCCGATAGATGGAAAGAATCATATCTTGGACATACTTGGATGGGTCAAAATAAAAAAGAAATTTTTGATAAACTAAAAAAACTTGATCCCGAAACAGCAACAAAGGAAGATGTGGCAAACATAGTTGGTAATTATTCGTGGGCTAAAGAAAAGCAATGTTATGAATGTGGAGAATATTTTGAAACGGTTATTGAGCTTGGCGAAACCCCACCAAACTATGAAAGCTACACCACTTACTTATGTTTGGGTTGTGTTAAAAAGGCAGTTGTGTTTTTCGAGGAAAATAAATGACAACATACGATGGTGAATCAAAAGAAAATTGGATGCGTGGACTTGTTTCGATGGACAGGTGGAACGTAAAACATATACTGGCTGCTTTTGCGTTATTGTGGCCTGTTGAATCTTATCTCGATGTGGGATGTGGTGATGGAATTATGGTGCAGACAGCGCGCAAGTTGGGCGTGAGAGCATACGGAGTTGATCAGTTGGTTGATGAAACATGGCCACCATATTTTTATCACAAGAACCTGGTCGATTATTTCGAGAACCCTGAAGGACAAGTTGATCTGGTCACGTGCATTGAGGTGGCAGAGCACATCCATGAATCTGCTCATGCAACTTTGTGTGACACGATTTGTAATAACCTCAAGGAAGGAACGAACAAGTTTCTTTTGTTTTCTGCCGCACGACCTGGGCAGGATGGAACTGGACACGTTGCCTGCCGCCCAGCATCTTACTGGGCAGAACAATTCATTATGCGCGGATTGACCGCCAATGACCAAATGACCATGAACCTTGCCCTGTTATGGAATAGGATAAAATCTCCCCTTAATTATTTTTACGACAATCTTGCTGTTTTTCACAAAGGAGGTACGGAATGACCGATTTATATATAGATAAAACGATTTACGATGTTGTGTATAGTAATGATTTGGAAACCTTTGTTGATATAGTCAATAAGAAACTTGACGATGGGTGGCAACTTGCAGGAGGGATAGAAATAGGACAAACTGCTTTCACGTCCCTAATGTATCATCAGTCAATATTCAGGCACACAACTAAAATAATGGAGTAAGACAATGATATTAACCAAAACACCTCTTCGGGTAAGTTTGGTTGGCGGTGGGACGGACATGGTTGAATTCTACAGCAAGCATGGCGGAGCAGTTGTGAGCTTTGGCATTAATAAGTATATCTATGTTGCGCTGAACGAGAAGTTTGAAGGTGGTTATCGCATCAGTTACTCCATCACAGAACTGACAAACGAACCGAACGAAGTGAAACATGATATTGTTCGGGAAGCGTTGAAGGAATTCAAGATCAATTCTGCTGAGATAGTAACCATCGCCGATATTCCAGGTGGAGGAACAGGATTGGGTTCTTCCAGCACCTTTGCTGTTGGACTTGTTCTCGCCATGCGCAAATACAAGGAATTGGGTGTTAATCGATCTCCGTTTGAATTTGCAGAACAGGCATACAAACTGGAAAGAATGTTGTGCCGTCACCCTGTTGGAAAGCAGGATCACTACGCGGCGGCGTTTGGTGGACTGAAATTCTATGAATTCAACCATGAAGGAAGCGTGACGGTTGCCCCAATAAGATTGAGGGATGATGTATTTGATGATTTCCAAAACCGCTGTATGCTGTTCTGGATGGGAAAATCAAGGGACGGGAATAGAATTCTCAAAGAACAGGCAAAGAATTTCAAGAGTGGTGATAATGATAAGGTTGGCGAAATGCTTCGCAAATGTGCCATTTATCTTGCAGAAGATTTGCAGGATAACAATCTTGACACGGTTGGCGATTATCTCAAAGAGAACTGGTCTGCAAAGAAACAGATGGCGAATGGAATATCGAACCCTGATATCGACTTCCTTTACGATATGGGAATACAAGCAGGGGCGGATGGCGGGAAGTTGTGTGGTTCAGGTGGCTCTGGATTCATGTTCTTTTTTGCAAAACAGAGCAAACAGAATGCGGTTGAGAAGGCAGTTGGTTTGCGCAGAGTTCCAATAAAGATAAGCACAGAAGGGACACAGGTGATATACGAGGACGGAGGTAGGAATGTGTGAATGTGGTTGTAACGAATTGAGTATAAATAAGGCTGTAAAAGTTGGCGAAAATGTTCTTATTGTAGAGATCTATCCTGGTTGCCGAGATTGTGAAGCCGGAGTGGTTCTAAGTTTGTATTTATTTCCTCCCGATGAAGCAGAAAATTTCGGGGTGGATTTAGAAGATATTGATGAGTTTGTTCCAGATAGATTTGGTTTCTCGCAATTAGACTTTCCTTTAATTGGACAGGAAGATATGGTGGAAGCTTCAAAAATATTAGAAGATGGTGATCCAATCGAATATGGTGATTGTGTAACATTGGCGGAATGTCTTTCTCAAGTAGGTCTTGAACTGTTACAAAAAGGCATGGATATAAGAAAAAGAAAGTTAGAGGATGTGCATGAGTAATTACCGCGTTATCGTTCTTACCTGCGATTCATATCTTCCTTATTTGAAACCGTTCATCCATCAATTCAATACCTATTGGGGAAAGGATCAGCAGGTTTTGGTGGCAGGATTCAACCCTCCAGACTTTGAAATGCCCCGTAACTTTCGATTTCATAGCGTTGGAAAAGCGGAGAATTATCCTATCAAAAAATGGTCGGATGCGTTTATTGACCTGCTCAACCAGGTGCAGGACGATGTGTTCGTTTTTGCATTGGAAGATTACTGGATAACCGATAAGGTGGATGTTCGTGGCGTGCAGTTGTTGGTTGATTATGCAAGGCGGAATTCCAAGATTGTCAGAATTGATCTAACACCTGACCGATTGCATACCATGGAAAACGCTTATCCTGATTTTGACCACAAAGGTGAGCAGTTGGAACATTTGAAGTTGGTAAAGTCTATCTCTGGCGCACCATATTCCCTTTCTGTAATATTTTCTGTGTTCAGTAGATATAATTTGTTGAAGGTTCTTGAACGCGGTTGGGATCCATGGCAGGTTGAAATGCAGGGGAGTTACAAGGTTTATTTGCAGGGTGATGAAATGGAAGTGTATGGCACAGAATCCATTCCCGTTCCGCACTGTGTCGGAATAAGGAAATTACCTGAAGGAAATGGTAAACTGTGGTTGGAAACAGGATTCTTTAAAGAGGAAGATAGGAAGAAGATGCAGGAACTTGGCATATTAGGCGAAACGGGGTTCTTCTAATGTATCAAATATTACAAGGTGATTGTCTGGAAATACTTAAGACCTTGCCGGATTGTTCGGTACAATGTGTGGTTACTTCTCCACCTTACTATGGATTGAGGGATTACGGTACAGCCTCATGGGAAGGCGGGGATGAGGGGTGCGACCATAAAGTACCGGATAGTGCAAAAGGAAATTATCCAGATTCGGATAGAAAACAGCAAACTAATTCAGGTAGTTTTGGTTTCCGGGAGTGGAATGTCTGTGGCAAATGCGGAGCAATCCGTATTGATAGTCAAATAGGATTGGAACAATCCCACGAAGAATATATCGCTAAACTGGTATCTGTCTTTAGAGAGGTAAGGCGGGTGCTGAAAGACGATGGGGCAGTCTGGATTGTGATAGGAGATAGTTATGCAGGATCAAACAACGGTAGTAATGATTATAGAGAAGCAGGGTCGAGCCTATCAAAGAATGATAACAAATATGGAACTCACAAACCCGGTAATGGTGGTCTCAAACCCAAAGACCTTATGATGATCCCTGCTAGAGTAGCATTGGCACTACAAGCGGACGGGTGGTGGTTGAGGTCAGAGATTGTGTGGTGCTTGTCTGGTGGTACTCATGTATATGCAAGAACCCAAAAAGGCGATATGCCTGTAATGGTGCGAGATATAGCAAGGCTTGACCCAAAAACTGTAAGGTTATGGAACGGAAAGAAGTGGACACAGGTATTGGGATGGTCAAGAAACAGGCGAAAAGGAGACGAAATAGAAATTGTTTTACGATCTGGAGAAAGAGTATCATGCACGCCCAATCACGAATTTCCAACGGAAAGGGGGTTATTGACAGCAGAAAGATTGCAAGTTGGGGATAAGTTAGTTAGAACAAAACTTCCAGAACCGGAAACAGTGCGAGATTGTGCAATAGATAAAGATGCGGCGTGGTTGGCTGGTTTATATCTTGCGGAGGGGTCGAGATCAGATGATTGCATACAAATAGCGGGTCATAAAAAAGAAGTTGCCAGGTGGGAAAGGTTACAACATATAGCAAATAAATTTGGCGGGTATATTACTAGAACAGTAGATGGTAACAATATGAATATCCGCTTATATGGAAAAATTCTTGTGGCGATTATTGAAGAATTGGTTAGTGGTAGAACAGCAAAGGATAAGGGATTTGCTAATGTTGTTTGGAGGTACAGCGATTCTTTTGTATCAGAAATGCTAGAGGGCTATTTGTCTGGAGATGGTCATTGGGATAAAAATAGGTGGAGGCTTGGATTCACTAGAAATTACAACCTCGAAAGAGATATAAGAACTGCTTGTGCAAGGCTTGGGTATCATTTGGTTTTGAATTTGGCAACCGTAAAATATAAGGGTAAAGACGTTCCAATATTTAGAGGAGAAATAAGATATACAAGGTCTGGACACTTAAACGAGAAAGACCCAAATACAATCGCAAAGATAAATAAAGCCAAGTGCAGATATACCTATGATGTTGGCGTTGAGGATGAACCACATCTATTTTCTCTTGCGTCTGGAATATTGACCCACAACTGCAAGCCCAATCCCATGCCGGAATCGGTTACCGACAGACCGACTAAATCACACGAAATGATCTATCTGCTAACTAAATCGGCAAAGTATTTTTATGATTACCAAGCAATATTAGAACCAGCCAATTTTGATGGGAGGAAAGATACAAAATTCAAAGGATCTAAAAAATATAAGGACAGCGGGCAGACTTTTGCAGAACGAGGGCATGAAAGATGGCCTTTAGTAATTGGAAGAACAGAAAGAAAGATGGAGGGAACTTTATACGGCGGTGACGGTAGCAGATTACACGGGCATAGTGGTTATTATGACAAAGACGGAAACCCAAGATTCAATGAATTTATAGACGGGACACCAGCGCGCAACAAACGTGATGTCTGGACCGTAACCACGAAGCCGTTTTCAGGTAAAAAACTTATGACTGATTATGTCGGTGACGATGGCAAGCCCTACACAGTGTCACCAGATTGTCCAATACATTCGCCTCTTTTGCGGTCTCAAAAGTCCGATACTCAACAATGTGATGGACAATCAAATCTTCACGAGATCCACAATCCTGGCACTGATTGTTGTCACGAACAAGAGCAATCCCTTTTATCCGCTTCCAAGAACGACCAGAATAATGATGTGGTTTCTGATTTGTCCAATTCTTCTGAGAATATTCTTGAAAACATTTCCGAGCGCAGAACTTCAGTTCACCAGAACGAACATACTTCGGACGCTCAAAATCCTGATGGCAATTTTCACACACAAGAACCTCGTGCCGATCAGGATTGTAAAACGGATTACTGGAACCAAGTGCGTTTAGAGATTGCCACTTCCCGTAACATTCAAAAGAGCAAAACTGACCCCGAACAACAGGAAAGTTTGCGTGATATAACTTCCGCTCAAACTCTTTTTGACATACAGAGCATTGAACAACAACCCGCAATTTCTGATTCGGTTGTCCACACTTCCGAGAGCAATACTTTGAAGGACGATTCGGACGCTCATCCTTCGGAGTATATTCCTTACCGCAACGCTGACAAATCTTCATACCAAGAATTATACTGCACCTGTAAGATTGTGTCAATAGACCACTTCGCCACCTTTCCCCCCGACCTTATCGAACCCTGTATATTGGCGGGAAGTAGAGAGGGCGATACCGTCCTCGACCCATTCAGTGGTTCAGGTACTACCCTACTTGTATCCATAAAGCACAAAAGGAACGCAATCGGCATAGAATTGAATCCTGAATATATCGAAATGACCAACAAGAGGTTGTCTGGAGTACAAGAGGTATTATTATGAAACAAATAGGCGTGGGAACATTCAAAACAACGGAGAAGATGCGTGGGCTGATCAATGATGTTCTCACCTCTGAACGGTTGAGTTACGGTCCTTATTCGCGTGAATTCGAGAATCGGTTTGCAGAAATACACCAATGCAGATACGGCGTATTGTCCAATTCAGGCACATCCTCTTTGCAGGTTGCGTTACAGGCACTCAAAGAACTGCGTGGATGGGAAGATGGTGACGAGGTGCTTATTCCATCCGTCACATTCGTGGCTACCGCCAATATTGTTTTGCACAACAAAATGAAACCAGTTCTTGTGGATGTTGATCTGTCGTATTATGAAATGAATCCTCACATTCTTATGAAGAATTACGAGAGATTGATAACGAACAGAACAAGGGCAATGATCCCTGTTCACCTGTTCGGACATCCATGCGACATGACCAAACTAAAGGGAATTGCCAAAGAGTTCAAACTGGCGATCATCGAGGATTCCTGCGAATGTATGTTCGTGGACTGTTCGGGAAGAATGGTTGGGTCATGGGGAGATGTTGGATGTTTCAGTACATATATTGCTCATTTGCTGACAACTGGCGTTGGTGGGATAGCGACAACAAATGATTCAGAACTGGCAGTGAAAATGCGTTCTTTGGTTAATCATGGAAGGGACGGGATATATCTTTCCATAGACGACGATAAGAATTTGAATGACAAGGAATTGAAGGAGGTTATATCGAGAAGATTCAATTTTGAGAGCATTGGACATTCGTTCAGGATAACAGAACTGGAATCTGCGCTCGCCATTGCACAACTTGATGATTATAAGGACATGCTTATCGCACGTGCTACCAACGCCGCGTTCCTTACAATGAAACTGGAAGAGTTGAAAACATTCATCAATCTTCCGAAGAAACGCTTTGATTGCGGTCATGCCTGGATGATGTACCCGATCATGTGTTACGGTGACGAAAAAAAGGAATTGACAGAATACCTTGAGTTACATGGAGTAGAAACAAGGGAACTTCTTCCTTTGGTCAACCAACCATGCTACAAAGGAATGTGGAACCCATCTGATTACAAGAATGCACAGATGATTGACAAGGGCGGATTTTATGTTGGATGCCATCAGGATTTGACGATGGACGATCTGCGCACGATAACCAAAACGATAAAGGATTTTTATTCCATTCATAGAGCTGAAATTATGGATAAGAGGAGAAAAAATGTATAGCCCGAAGAAAAGAATGTTATTTTTGGATGATCGTACTGAAAGAATTGAAAAAGCAAGAGAACTTTATAAGGATTATTATGACCTTACCATCGTTACGAATGTGAAAGAGTGTTTACGCTACTTGACACTCCATAAATGGGATATTGTGTCGCTTGATTTTGATCTGAATGGTGGGGAGTTTCAGGATTACTCTGACGAAAACACTGGAGCAGAAATAGTTCGTTGGATGATTAATATGCGCTGGATTGAACATAATCTGCACACCGAAATTAGAATACATTCCACCAATTTATATGCGGCAAGAAATATGTGCGACGACCTTATACATCGTGGTGTTGATGTAACGCTACGCCCATTTGGATGGAAACAGTACCAAAAAGGTGTTATCGCTGGCGCATTTTCTTTGATACACCCTGGCTATATCCGTCTACTAAAAGAAGCCAAAGAGTTGTGTCACGAGGTTATCGTTCTTCTGCACGCCAAACCAGACCAGGTACTCACGGTTGACGAACGCGCCGAGATACTGCTTGCGTTGAAATATGTGGACACGGTTTATGTATATTCCACAGAGCGGGAACTTGACAAACTGCTTGAGCAGATAGAACCGGATATCCGTATCGTTGGAAGCGACCATGAAGGAAATACATCACGCCCCCAATGGAAAACACACTACCATAAGCGCAATCACGGATGGTCTGCCTCAAAACTGAAACGGTTGATTGCCATAGACGAATATCAGAAAATGGATGAAAAGATGAAATTCATTGTTGATAGAATGCAAAAGGATGCCGAATGAAAATATTAATTTCAGGCGGTGCCGGTTTCGTTGCATCGCACATCATAGACCTTCTTCTCAAAACAAGGAACAATAATATACTTGCCATAGACAATTTCTCTACTGGAAAATTTTCCAACATTGCCCCATTTACAGAAAAACATGGTGATCGATTTAATATTTGTGAAGGGGATATAACTGATCTGCCATTTACGATAAGAACATTCAACTCGTTCAAACCTGAATACGTTATCCACCTGGCTGCGCAACCAGCCATATCTACCTCAATTATGAACCCTGTATTTGACAACGAGGTGAACGTGGTGGGAACTTTGAATATAATCAATGCCTCGTGCAACGTGGAGGCAAAGAAAATCATTTTTTCGTCCACTTCTGCGGTATATAAGGATATAAATGGGAAGTTAAATGAGAGTAGCCAAACGCTTCCAGACAGCCCTTATGGAATATCAAAATTGGCTGCGGAGAATTATCTGCGACTTGATGGAAAAGCGACCATACTCAGGTTCGGCAATGTTTATGGGGAAAATCAGGTGCCTATCGGCGAAAACCAATTGATACCGAGGATCATCAGGCATTTCAAGTATGGGGACGAGTTTTATATCAACGGAGATGGGAACCAAAAACGGGATTTTGTTTATGCTGGTGATGTGGCGCAGGCGGTTGTAAATGCCCTCTATTGCCCGCCCGGGTTGTTCAATATTGCTTCGGGAAACTCATTATCTGTTAATGATATTTGCAGAATTATGGAAGACCTGTATGATATTCGTGGCTATAAATGGGATCATAACTCTATTGAAGATCCACGAAAGGTAGTAAAAATAAACATATCGAAAGCCAGATCAGAACTGTCGTGGAAACCATACACGCCTATCCGTGAAGGAATAAAGAAAACAATGGATTGGTGGGAGGAAAAATGACACTATCTGCTGTAAAATATTTAAGGAAGCATAAACAATGATCAAAATTTTTATAAGCCCTAACTATATCGGTGCGCCCCTAAAAGCCGACAACGCAGGAATTAGGCGGGTATGTGAGGCGATGATAAAGCACCTGCCGACCTTCGGTATCGAGGTTGTTTCTGACCCAAAGCAGGCACATATTATAGCCAACCATGGCGGTATGCAGACACATATTGCAGGAATACCAATCGTTCACATATCGCATGGCCTCTATTGGAGCAGGCAACCGTGGTCTGATGGGTTTATGGATGTCAACAAGACAGTGGTGGATGCAATGAAAATGGCAGTTGCACATACAGTACCATCCAACTGGGTAGCTAACGCTGTCAGACGTGGGGGATTTTTCTACCCTGAAGTTGTATGGCATGGTGTGGATCACGAAGACTTCATCCACAATAAAAAAAATGAAGGGTTTGTCTTATGGAATAAAGCAAGGGCGGATTTCGTTAGCAACCCGGATGATATGCAGGAAATTGCAAGGAGAATGCCAGGTACGCAGTTCATATCTACAATAGGAAAAGAAAGACAGAACGTTAAACTTGTTGGTGTTATTTCCCATCAAGACATGAAAGAACTGGTTGCGACTGCCGGTGTTTATCTTTCTACTGCAAGGGAAACATTTGGCATAGGCACGCTTGAAGCATTAGCGAGTGGCATTCCTATTGCGGGATGGGACTGGGGTGGAAACAACGAGATTGTAAAACAGGGATTTACAGGATATTTGGCAAAACTGGGGGATTACAAGGCACTCAAAGAATGTATTGAATTGTGCTTTGCAGAAAGGGATACGCTTTCAAAGAACTGCCTTGCTGATGTGCGCACAAACTGGACATGGGAACCACGCATAGAACAATATGCCAATATCTTCAAAAAGGTGTATAGTGATTTTTATGAAGTGAACAGACCAAAGGTATCTGTCATCGTTACTGCATATAAACTGGACAGGTATTTACCAAAGTGTTTGGATACTGTTTTGAACCAGACCATGAAGGATTTTGAGTGTCTTGTTATTGACGATGCCTTGATGGAATCTACCAAAAATCTTGTGTCTGAATATGAAAAGAAGGACGCAAGAATCAAGTATCTTCGCCCACCGAACAATCTTGGATTACCTGGAGCGCGCAACTTTGGATTTTCTCATGCCAATGGAAGATATATTCGACACGTAGATGCAGATGATTGGCTTGCACATAACGCACTTGAATTGGAATCGGTTCCTCTTGACAAAGACCCGCTTGTACATATCACGTATGGACATCTTGAAGTGGTTAATGAGGATGGATCCAGAAATAAAGATAAAAACGGAAATGTTGTAAGAAGCGGATGGCCACACAAAGAATTTAATTGGATGCACCAGATGGCACACTTGAACCAGATACCTTCCTGTGCTATGGCAAGAAGAGAGGTATTTGAACGCTCTGGTGGATACCGCGTTAGAATGGATAGAAACGAGGATGCCGAGTTCTGGTGCAGGATAACATCGCTTGGATTTAATGCAAAGAAAGTAACAGAGGAAGTAACATATTTTCACAGGATTCTTGAAACATCAAAAGGTGCGGTAGAGTGGAAAGAAAAGGGTGGAGAACCTGATTGGACTGCGTGGTTTCCGTGGAGAATTGGATCAGCCAATTTCAGGGAAGCTGAAAAGATATTGCAACAAAGTGGAGGAGAACACCCTGCTCCGCACCTTGTTCCCTTTTCTGCCAATGCAATGCCAAAGGGACTTCGGTTCTGGTATATAAACGACCATGCCTACCCTGTTGTAAGTATTATTGTTACTTGTGGACCGGGACATGAAAAATATTTGATCGATGCGTTAGACAGTATCCAGGCACAGTCCTATCCTGATTGGGAATGTATCGTTGTGAACGATACTGGCAGGAAATGGGAAAAGAATATTCCTGGCGCGCCGTGGGCAAAAGTGATCAATGTGAATGGAAATAAAGGGGCTTCCTTTGCAAGAAACGCCGGACTTCCCTACATATCTCACGGCAGTTCTTTTGTGGTGTGGTTGGATGCAGACGACATCTGGCTTCCGTGGTTCCTTGACAGAATGGTTGCTTATGGTGAATTGAACCATGGCGTTATTTATTCAGATATCATTCAAGACACTGGCGATAAGTTGGAAGTTTATAAATATGGGGAGTTTGATCAAACGCTTGTTGCGAAGGCAATGCGTTATCCAGGTTCATCGGTTTTGGTTCCGAGGGACATAATAGATGCGGTTTACAAAAAACAAAAATGCTGGGATCTGAATATACCAGGTATGGAGGATTGGGACTTTCAGGTTGCAATCCACGATCTTGGGTATTGTGCTTATCACATAGAAGAACCCCTTTTTGTTTACAGGAAATTGACATCGACCAAAAGGGACAATGACTATGCTAAAATAGAAGATATCCGTGCATACATGGACAAGAAGTGGTATGGATATCGAATAGGAGAAAAACAAATGGCGTGTGGATGTGGCGCAAAGAAAAAGTCGGTTAGCAAACCTGCAAGCACAATGAGTTCGTCTGGTAATTTTTCATCAATAACGCGTGCTTCTCCTGAAGACGGAAAAGACACAGAAATGGTGACAATTCAATATGTCGGTCCAATTGTTGAAACATTCTCCATACGCTCTACAGTAGACAGAGGAATATTCTATCGGTTTGGAAATAACCAGCATCATTCCATCAGGAATATATTTAGGGGAGATATTGATCACCTGATGTCGTTTACAGATTCGATGGGAAATCCATATTACAGGATTTTATCGAACGATGGAAGTATGGCACATAATGATCCTGCACAGGCGTTGGGGCGACCTATTTCATGAACATTGCTGAATTAATTATATACGGATTGGCAACGTGGCGGGTTTCATCCATGCTTGTCAATGAAGTCGGACCGTTGAGGATATTCGTAAAGATAAGGGAGTTGGCAGGAATCCGACACGATTCGGATGATGAGGTGGAGATAATACCGGACGGGTTTTTACCAGATGTTTTGAGTTGTGTCTGGTGTTTTAGTTGGTACGCAGGTTTGGGTTGGATCATTTTATCGCTATCATCCTTCGGAGAAATGATTGCTCTACCATTTGCATTATCCGCAGTTGCAATACTTCTTGACGAGTTAATTTCCTTCTTGCGGGGCAAATAGAACAATCACGGGGTTTATTTTCATCCCATTCTGATAACAAACACATTTCGTTGCATGTATAGTTCATGGTTTTTCTACTTTCCTATACGCCTTACAGGGCTTGCCGTTGCTAATCCGCTCACCTATATATTCTACCTTATACTGGACTATTGATAATGTTCAATAATCCTCTGTCCTTATTCCACACAAAAGCCTGCGCTTTCTGAACAGATCCGACATATCCTTTTTCTGCGTGCCAGTTATCCGTAGCGGTCAAAGATGATAACCTTCTGACGGTCAATCCACCATTCTCTTTAACTATTTCATGGTGCAAATCCCCAAGATGAAACTCGTGATAGATTGTTCTTCCCCACGCCTCTCTTGCTTCAACCTGCATTAGTTCTGTTATTCTTTTTGAATCACTTGATCCGTGAGAGAAACCAATCAGGCAGTTTCCAAACTCAACATATTTTCTGGGGGTTGGGCTTGGGTCTATATTAACGCACTTTGATTTCCTGTACCACGCATAAAGATAGTTGAGCGTAAAGAAAGATGACATCGTATCATGGTTTCCAGGAATCCAGAATATATCTATTGGGGCAACAGACGACATAATATCAATCGCCTCAATAAGAGCGTGGGTTATGTCAAAGAATAATTTTTGCCACCTGGAATCATTTGCGACCTGTGTTCCCGCCGTTGTCGCTCCGCCAATGGTATCAGAATTTAATAAATCGTTTCCAACAGGAAAGATTATTTTCTTGAACTTTGTGCCTTGTGTTCTACTCAATATGTCGTTTATAGCAAACATCATTCTTTGTTTCGCTATCTTTGTATCATAATCCTGTCCTGATTCTTTCCCCCACGACAGTTTACCCATGTGTAGGTCTGTAATGGATATTTCGAGAATGTTATTTCGTAGGTTTATATCTGTGTATTTGAACTCTGGCGGTTTATAGTTTCCAGCCATTTTCTCAAAGTCTGCAATAATATTCTCGATCTTTGGTACTTCCCTGCGTTCCAGCCGTAACTCAACATGGAACAATGGAACAACAAGCATCTTACCAGAATCTTCAACATCGCCTGATGTAACGCGCCCATCGGTTACGTGCCAATCAACCTTTCTGTCTTTCCGATAACCCTCGCTTGTCTTGACCTTGCATTTGACAACCTTCCAAATATCAGTATCAATTCCAAATTCTTCTATGGCATCTTCCTGTGATTTTATTCTTCTTGACGCACAGATAACATTGATATAGTTATCGCCATATTCAACGCTGGACGATTCTCTTTCCTCGTCTGGTTCTTTCTTTGGTTGTCCACCCTTTCTTCTGGTTAGTTTTATTCTCCCGTCACGCTCAAGCCTATAGAGCTGTCCCTTGATTGAGTTGTGACCTTTTCCTGTTGTATTTGAGTATTCTTTTGCGAAATCTGTTATATTTAAGTCTAATTGTGAATATGCTTTTATTAGAGCATCTATTTCTTCCTGCTCCCATATATGCTTTTTCAAAAGGTTTCTCCTTAATAGTCCTCATAATAAATAACCCACCCGCATTTAGGGCATTTATAATAGTACAGGTTATTCTTAATATCTATGAGTTTATATTCTGCTATGCTCAGACACGCTAAACATAACTGGTGCATGATGTTATTGGTCATTTGTGCTTATCAATATGCTTTTCTAATCGCTCTTTGTCGGTTGTCTGGAACGCACAGACTGAGCATTTATAAACGGTATAAATTGGTACACCATGAACGTTACACGTACTGTCATACCAGAAGCAGGTCTCGCCGTCAAAAGGAATTCCTTTGCCATGCGCGTTATCGTAAACAGGACAGGTACAGCCCTGCTCTATCGCTTCTTTACTGCCTGGATTGGGGGTCATAGTATCAGCCATATTATTATCGCCCAAAATATCGCACTTAACGCGAACCCGTTTATCATACCACGAAAGAACCGCAACGGGTCTGATAGTTCTGATAGGTATTCGTAACGATCAATTTTGTTCATTTTCGGTCTCCTCTGGTTCTTCTGGTAGAACCATATAGTGGGTAGGTTCTTTTTCGTTTGTGATTGCAACTCCATGCCATTCCCACGAAGGGTGCCAAGCCCATTCCTCTACATTCGGGTACACAATGATTGAATAGGCGTCTTTAGCGGCTTCATCTGGGAATGGTTTCCATTGATACTTTTCTTTTATGGCAAGCAATTCTTCATATTCCTTGATAGCCAATTCTGACATACTGCCGTAAACCACAGAGTACAAATCTAATTGTGCGCTCATCTTGCCTCCTATCTATAACTCGATTTCTAACCTCTATGCGTCTCTATATCCATGTTCTACAGCACAACTATCACATAAGGTCTTATACCATCTGCCTCTTTCCCGCAACCTGCCAGTCTGTCCGCACACCTCACAGACCACAGCGGACTTATGCTCATATTCTTCGATAAGACCGTCTGCTATTTCCGAACCGCTCATGATATAAAACCGCAATGTGCCAAACTTCTCTTTGATCTGCGTAACATAAATATCTTCCGGTAACTTATCCAGTTTGTCAATTAGTTCCTGTATAAGCGGACGCCAGCCTTCTCCGCACTCCCAGCCGAAGGATAATAGGTTATTTCGTAAAGTTGGGTCAGGGTCTAGGATTATAGGCATATCTCATCCCAATTCTGCTTTTCTAGCAGTAATGTAACTTTCCATTTTGCCAATCTCGTCTAACCGTATCGCTTTCTCATCTACAGCAGGTAAGACCGTATCCTTGACATATCCATCAGAACGAACCCATCCGCTCTTTGGAACTGATATATTCGCCCACACATAACCATCAGTACCCATCTGTTCTTTGTCGATCATGATACGCTGACCATCCACCAGGTCGCCGATGTCGGTAGAACTGGTACTCGGCGCGCTGCGGATGTTGAATATTGGTGTAGCTTTTACTGTTGCATTAGTTATCATTTCATTGTCCTCGTGATTAGGTGGCTCAATTGGTAATTCTCCAAACCATTTTTCAAAATATTCAGGCTTGATAAGATTATAGTCTAAATGCCTCTGCCAATAGGTCAGCTCCTTAAACGGCAGATAGGTGATACATTGCCACATCGCCCAATCCATTTCTTTTCTAGGAAGGTCAGGCTTTCCAGTTGCGATCAATTCAAGGATGGTTGGTAAATGGTCTATGCTGATAAGTTTATTATCATTCGGGTCAAGAGATCCGCCTAATGATGTAATGTAATTCCAGAACGGCGGATAATATTTAACATAATTAGCGAACCAATGAAGTCTTTGTTTGTCTATTTGATCTTCCAACATCCAATCACCTACCTTCGGAAAATAACCGTCCACGCACCAGCGAGCCGTATAGATAGCATCTGCTTCTGACACCAGGTAGAATTTCCAAAAGTGCTGTTCGAGGATATTAGCGGGAACGATTGCTCCACTGGCATACTTATACCACTCCGCATCAACGAAGGTGGACTTACAATCTGGATATTTTGACAGGACTTGTTTCATGGTGTCCAGTTCCTTTTGTAAATCATTCCCGCCATAAGGGACATAATACCCGCCGAAAGGAAGTCCTAATTTCCTAGCAAGATCAACGAAATACTGACACTTGTTATCTTCCCTGTACCCATCTCCAAGTCGGATAACGATAGCCGATAGCCCCAAAGACTGTAGCAGTTTCAGGGATGCTTCGTTATGAACATCATTATTTAGTGACACATCAATTCCAAAAGTCATTTCAATTCTCCTCATGCGGTATCCGATATGACAGCACCTTTATCTCATGCCGTATAAACAGTTTATGCAGTACCCATAATATAGGGTAGATCGGGAGTAGCAGCCATTTAATTAGATTACTCATGGGTTATCCGTTGAAGATGTGTCATTTCCATAAGTTACAGCAATTACTGCAATTGTGTTTATTTCTTGTATCACCGTTCCCATTTTCTCTGGAACATCCGACCAACTAACAACCGGAAGATATATTTCATAGGTCTTTATTTCGCTATTCATTGCCTATCCTTTCAAACTCGATCACCCACACCCAGGGATTGGCTTCCCATCCATAGCCCCGATTGAGGTTGATCATGTTCCATAGTTCAATAAATGCTACGATGTGCTTTCTTGGGTGGTTATATCGCTCATCTGGCGGTAAACCGAGTAAGTGGATTCCTTCTGCTTCGGCATCCTTTTCGCTGATGTCCTGCAATCTCTCAACTCGGATATCCTTGACTAGCAGATCAATCCTGCTAGCCCAGCGGGGCATGTGAATGGATGGTCTCCATTTATGATCTGTTATAGGTTTTGCCTGTGTTCTCCAAAGCATAGCATTATCGGCTTTATACCTAATTCCTTGTGCGTTTACCCCGCTATGTCCAAAATAATAATATTGCCAAGTTTCCCTCACCCACAACTGGTCACCTGCCCGACCGTAAGGACTGATTACCTCATAATCTAATAGATCAAAATAAAATTCTCCATTTACCCTGATTATTTCCTCGATCAAAGCAACCCGCTCTGCTGGCTTGATCACCCTTCTGGTCTGTGTCTTTCTTCCATCAAGAATGGATCGCACCATTTCACCTGAAAACAAAATCGGTCTCTCAATCATCCCTTTATCCTTTCTTCGTGGATTTTTAGTGCTTCTTCTGCCACCTCTATAGACTGTTTTCCCATCTGGTATCCTTCTTCCCACAATATTATATTAATTACATTAGCCAACCTCTGCGTAAATTCGTTGGCGGATTGGACTTGCCTTTTTAGATCATCTATAGTTTGTTCGTAATCGCTCGGCAAAAAACTATCTGACGGTATTTCTTTGTGCATTTCTTTATTTTTTTCTAAGAGGAATTTGTGCATAGCATTAATATCATAGGGATTTATTTCTTTACTCATCTATCCACCACCTTTCCGTTCCGGACTTGTTTTAGTTTCACATCGTATAAGTAGTTGTCAAACGCCCTTACCAGATTACATTGTTCACATTTACATCCATCAAGCATTTCAAATTCATCATCCATGCCTATCCACTTTACGCGCCATTCTAATAAGGCGTTATATAATTCTTCTGTGAGTTTAGTCATATTCGCTCCATGTTATTTGTATCCAGTAAGTAATACATAATAGTTATTATCTGTGTATGAATTACACCTATTTAGAAAACGATTTATAACCTTGTTGATCCAGGTCATTTTAGCTTTTACATAATCGCCAGTATCTGGCTTGCAACCAAGCTGAATTGCGGTACTCTCTATCGAGATATTCGCATTTCCAAAATATATACCTGTTAGTGCTTTTTTGCCTAAACATCGACCATCTGTATGTGCAGTCCAATATAGATAGCCCAATACACCTCTTATTTTTTCTTCTCTTTTCTTGTTCACTTATGATCTCCTAAACAAACATACAGTTTGGCCAGTAACGCTCTTACTCCATTAGGTCCTAGATTACGAATACGTATCAGCTTTTTATAATGCCGATTAACTGCCATCCTATCATCTATCGGTAATGATTCGTACCATTCATCGAATAGTTTTGCTATCTGCGCGTCTGTCATAATGTGTCCTTCTTTGGAAAACCGCAATGCCAAACATAAGAAATCCACTTTAGAATATTTACCTTCCCTGCCGAATCACAATACCCACACGGATCATAAATGGTATGATAAACGATTCTGTATTGCACGCACTCGTGGACAGTAAGTTTTCCACCGCCATTACATACTGGACATTTCATTTCCTATTCTCCCATCAGCAAACACAATCCATATAAGGTGATAAATACCAGTGCTAACAAAACTAACGAATGTGCACATCCTGATTTCATCTCCATCTATAACATTTTACGCCAAAAACAATTAATTTACATAGTGCCAAATGTCATAATATGGCGTATAATACAAGTATGCAAGAAGTTCCTATCATCTGTACTCACTGCTTTGAAGAAAATATGGTTGACATCGGAAAACTGATACGAAGGAAACAGGATAAATTAAGGGATTCTCTTGGATTTCTTTGTGCAGGATGCGACAGGTTCGTTCATGTTTTCACAACAACAAAATCTCTTGACAGGGCGTTTGAACGCCTGAACAACCGACCAATATATAGCAGAAATTATATGTTCCACTTTGCCAGAGTGATGAAAAAGGCGGAAGGAATACAGGAAATAGATGGCTCGATCAGAAATTAAAACATGGTTAAGTTTGGACGAATGGTTTTCTATTATCGGCGTTAATCCGCTTCACGCCAATTCACTTTCCAGCACTCTGTTCAGCGGGAACGTGTGTGGCACCAACTGGTTCCAATACCAATGGCAACACTCTGACAGGGTAAGCAGGGAGGATGTGGCAGAAGCGATATCCGAAGCGGAAAACGATATCGCCCTTGAGGTTGGGTATAACCTTATTCCAGATTGGTCAGTTGAAGAAAGAAAACTTGTCACGCGCCCGCTGGTTCCAGAAAGTTATAGTTTATCTGGATTAAATCCGCGTTCCATGCTCCGCTCAATTGAACTGTCAAAAGGACACGTGATAAGCGGTGGAGTGAAAACAAAGACAGCCATTGAGTTGGGTTCTGCCATCACCCGCTCTGACCCAAACGGAGATGGATATTCTGAACTATGCACCGTTTCTGTTGCCACAAGCGTTACAGATACCAACGAGATCCATGTGTATTATGCTGGCGAAAGCGGGGATGATGGATGGGAAATAAGACCGATTGAGGTATCCATATCTGGCGGGATTGCAACCATTACCTTTAAGTCATGGCAGGTCGTTCTCAAAGAAACGATGGACACGTTTGATGCAGAGGCAATTGACGGTGATGATGCAACAAACTACGAAACAACCGTTGATGTTTACAGGGTTTATAACGACCCATCCACGCAGGTACAATTCATTTGGGAACGAATTCCAGGATATACAACCTGCTCATCTTCCACCTGCGTTGCCTGCAATTTTGATACACAGGCAGGGTGCTTCCATCTTCGCGACCCGCGATTGGGATTTGCGGTTCCTGCTCCAGCATCGTGGGATTCTGACGATGAGGAGTTTGATTCTGCTGAATGGGCTGGGTGCCGTGCGCCTGACCAGGTTCGGTTCTGGTATTATTCAGGATTTCAAGACAAGAGCATATTAAGGTATAATGTAACCATGTCCCGCTACTGGAAGCGTGCGGTTGCGTACTACGCAGCATCCAGGTTGGATAGACCTGCGTGTGGGTGTAGCAATGTACAGCAGTTCATCGATCATTGGAGAAAAGATGCTTCGTTGAACACGCCGGAGTTGAGTTTCCAGGTGACGCCCGAACTGATGTCGAACAAGTTCGGAACCACCATGGGAGCAATATTCGCTTACAAGGCGGTACATCGGAACGGAGTAAGGATCATAAAGTGAGGAAGCATGGAAATAGCCGTATATACAGATGAAAAAGGAAGGAATTACGACACGTTTATGAATGCAAGCGGTATGATGGTTACGATAGGTCCGCCGGAAGGGTTGATCGATTCACTGAAACTGCCGGAGCCGTTTGCCACGAATTTACATAATGCGTTACACAGGAGAAAGATATTGAATTACCGAAATGCTTCGGCACATTCAAAAGAATTAATGGGTGCTTTGCAGGAGGCATTGCTGGTTGATGTACAACGCCTGAACGAAGCATATTTTCTATCTGAACAGGAATTTGAGTTAGGAGGTCACAATGAGTGAACAAACTGCTTTGACCGCTCTCAACCAGAGAGTTTGGTACATTGAAGGTGGAGTACATCCCACGAGGTCGCCGTCTTTCCTTGCATTGGGTAAGTTTTCAGGCGACCCATCCCATTCTTTTGGTGAGGACACAAAGATCACCGCACCAGACCCGAACAGTTACGGAAAGGATATCCAGGTAGGCGTTGTCCCCGGAAGTGATGACAGGGCGACCCTATCCATAGGCGCACGCTACACCGCAGTCAAGGATATCCTTATGGGCTGGGCGAACAGAGGGTGCCGGGTGGATATCTTTGCCCTTTCGGGGCGTTGTGGAAACCCGCAGGACTTCTCCGATGGTGGAGAGAAATGGGTGTATTTCCCGGATGGGCGTATCTCGAATCATGGATTCGAGAACTTTGGCGCGTTTGGACGGGACGAGAACAACCCGACAAACTCGATGGTCGATATGACCGCCGAAGATTATTGGGAACTGCTCCGCATGAGCCAGGATCAGGTTGCTTCTGCCGAAACCACACGCCTTATCTATACCGTGGATGTCTATGGTGGCGATGACTGCGAAGATTGTTCTGCTCCCTGTGACCGTGTTCTTGCTACAATGGCAGGCGCAAGCGCAACTCCAGGCACACAACCGACACTTCTTTATTCAGAAGATGGCGGGGAAACCTGGTCGAGCCAGACCATCACAACCATGTTCTCGAATGAAACAATCGAAGATGGTGTTGTTATTGGATCTGATATCGTTTATGTATCCAGCGTATCAAACTCCATGCACTACACAGATATTGACGATGTGTTCATTGCAGACAACACATGGCTTGAAACGACCTCCGGTTTTGTTGCCACAAAAGAACCGCTTGCAATTTCATCTGCGGATGCACGCCATACATGGATCGTTGGAAATGGTGGATATATTTACTTTGTGAAGAACCATAAGGTAAAGGCAGAAGTTCAGGATGCGGGAGTTGCAACCACGCAGAACCTCAATTCTGTACACGCCAAAGATTCAGCCAACGTGCTTGCTGTTGGTAATTCCAACGCCGTTGTGTACTCAACCAACGGCGGGGTAACCTGGCAATCTGTTTCCGGACCCGCTGTAGGTGTGAACCTGGGTGCCTGCTGGATGTGGGACGATAAGACCTGGCTGGTTGGAGAAGGTGCTGGTGGAAACGGAAAATTGTGGGTGACAGACAACCGTGGATATACATGGACAGAGATCGGATTGCCGAACACATACAGCCGAATCTACAAGATCATGTTCGTTTCAGACGCAGAAGGATATCTTGCCGTGACAACTGGATCAAGAGGATTTGTCCTGCGCACCATCACAGCCGGAAACGAATGGGAAGTTCTGCCGCAGGGTAAGAACGCAACTGCCATCGCCAATGATTATTTGCGTGATGTTGCTGTCTGCTCCAAGAAAGAGAATACCGCCTTTGCTGGTGGACTTGCGGACAACGGAACAGCAGGCATCATATTGAAGATGGCTGCATAAAAATGGTAAACCAATTGGAAGTGAGGAAGAATGGATAGCCACGAAGAAACCATGAAAACCCTGAAATCCATCGAGGTTGCAGGGAAAGAGCCGAGCAACGATATCACATTATCAAGTGGTGTCGTTGTTCGTGCCAAGAAAGTTCCACCCATGTATTTGATAACTGTAATGACGAGGAACCCAAGCCCGAAGCCTCCCATTGTTTTTATCAAGGATATGGGCAGGAACATGGAAAACCCGGATGATCCGAACTATATCGAGCGCGTCAGGGCGTGGGAACGCGAGAACAATACCGCCATCCTTGATGCTTTGATCGTGCTTGGCACATCGCTGGTGAGTGTTCCAAAAGGAACGCCGAGACCTGAAAAGGATGACTGGTTAAATATTATCAAGACACTTGATATGCCCATGCAGCCGGAGAACGAATCATGGCGATATCTGACGTGGATGAAACTCATTGCGGCAACCGAAGAAAAAGACCTTACACTGATACAGGAGGCAGTAGGCAGGCTATCTGGCATCTCCGAAAAAGATGTCAAAGCCGCCGAGGACTTTCCTGGGAGTGACGGTTAAGATAGGTGAAAGAGTTACGAATGTAACGGAAGTAGAACTTGATCATGGAGTAAATGCAGGGATAAGTTTCAACATCTATGGTCTGAATCTTATCCCTGTTTACGAAGAACAGCAGACAAGGGTGGAAAACAGATTCACCCTTGCAGAATGGGATGCTTTACCGTATCTGGATAAGGTTCTGTCCGTTGCCATGCGCAGGATAAGGTTGAGTATAAAGAACGTGCAGGCAGAAGCAGAATTGAGCGAATCGGAACGGAAAAGCAAGAACATAAAGAGGTAAAATGGCACTTCCTGCAGCGATTTCAGGTGCGTTAGAAAAAGTTGGTGTCGATTTCATTGTCGCCAATCTTGGCGACTTTGTAAAAGGCATGGGTTCTGCTAACGCAGCTGTTGGAAAAACGCGGGAAACATTATCAAAATTAGCCAACATGAGCATCCCGCTTGAGAATATGCTCAAGGGTGTTGGGAACTGGATGAAAAACCTTGCTTTGAGCGGGGTACGGACGCTGGAGGTCGCCCTTGGCAATCTGCTTGCCAGAGCCATCGAAAAGGTGATATCCCTGTTCAGGGATCTTGCTGTTGCCATTATTGAGGGTGGCGACACGTTCCAAAGATTACAGGTTCGGTTGAATAGATTTAATCTGAACGATCTTACCGCTTCAGGTTTGGAATACAACGATGCGCTGAAAGAATCCATTGCGTTGACCAAAGAACAGATCATGTGGACTCTGAACCTGGGTGGTTTGACGCCTTTTGATGCGTCTGATATTGCCGAGGTCTATTCGCTTGCCCGTTCCTATGGATTCGTTGATGCTGAAGCCAGAGCACTTACAGAAGATATTCTTGACTTTACATCGGGTATGGGACTTGGTGCTGAAACCATTGAAAGAATTATTACAAACTTGGGGCAGATGGTTCAGCAGGGAAAGATAACGGGAACAGAATTGCGCGACCTTGCGCGTGGTTCTCTTGTGCCTGTCAATAAAATACTTGGTCTTGTTGCAGAATCTACTGGCATGACCATAGAAGAATTAAATAAATTACGCAAGGCTGGTGAAACAGACCCGCAGTGGTTCGTGCGTGCATTTGGTATGATGGTTGGCGAGGACTTCACAGGCGCATCAGAAAGCATGTTGAATGTGTTCTCTGCCGCCGTTGAAAATATAAAAGGTATATTCACCGACTTGGGTGCTTATTTTGTTACAACCCCCATTTTCTCTGTGCTTGCAGAGAGATTCAATGCTGTTGCAGACGGATTCTATACAAGCACAAAGGATGCAACTGGAAAGGTCATACAGGTTCTACGCGAGGATTTTTTAAGTTCGTTCCAACGGATAGGAGAATCAGTCGCAAGAATAGTTGACAGGATATTCAATCTTGGTGGTGATGGTGGACAGGGAATAGCAGATACCATTATTGAGGGATTGGACAGGCTGGCAACATGGATAGAGGATAACGAAGATAATATTGTTACATTCGTCCAGAATGTTGGCAAGTTCTTTTCTGATCTTGGCACAACCATCCAGGAAAAGGTCGTTCCGTGGATAAGAGATGAACTGTTGCCTGCATTTGAAAGATTCAGTACATGGTGGTCAGAAAACAAAGAATTGGTAATGACCCTGATAACAGTATTTGTACAGGTTAACCTTGTTTTTATGATTCTCAAATATACTGCTGCCGCTCTTCTTGTAATTTTGAACCCTATTACGTGGGTGGTTGGTTTGTTGGTCGCTGGATTTTTAGCCTTAAACCTTGCCGGGGATAAAATAAAAGCCAAACTACCTGAGATCAGCCTGGCATTGGAAAACCTGAAAATAAAGATAAGGGAATTTGTCGATAATGCACTAGCATGGTTCCAGGAACTTCCGGATGCTATGCCTAGCATAGGACGTAATATAATGACTGCGTTGGGCAATGGCATTATTAGTGCCTACAACAATTATGTATTGCCTCTATTAAACAGCATTGCTCAGGCGATCTTAAATGTTTTCAACATGGTTCTTGATATAGGATCCCCATCAAAAGAGATGGAAAAGATAGGCAAAAGCACCATGAAGGGACTTGAGAAAGGTATTGAAGAAGCGTCAAAACCAGTATTGGAACTCAACACAAAAATAGCCAACGATATAAAAGGGCAATATGACCAAAAACCATCTTCTGGGGGTGGAGTTGGTAAGGCAATTGCTGATTCTACTGGTTCTTCAACAGAAGTTCCATTTTCTTCAAGCAGTACAAAGTTCCTGAACCAATTTGGTGAAGTGATGAAAGCAACATCCACAAAAGGCGGCGACCCCTGCGCACAGGAAGGAAGCGTTGCCAAGTGTACCGCCGATGCTATAGCAGACGGGCTTGATAGTGGACTGGGTGGAGGAATTGGCGGAGTTAATGGGATTGGCGGTTCAATAAAAGGGATAGCTGGAAGTGTTGATACCATGACAAAAGAAACACTTGCAAGCACGGTGGAAGTGGCAGATAACACCACCAAGGAGATAAGCAAGATCAGTGAAGAAAGTTTGGCTGTAACGAAACAATCTGCCAAAGAGATAAGCAAGATCAGTAACGATTCTGTAAAGGGAGTGTCGAAAATCTCAAAAGAAATGGCAAAGACCACAGCCGATGGTGTGACAAACATATCGGGTGAGGCAGGTGGAATGTTGAGCGGCATTGGAACAAAAACGATTGCCTTGTTGGAAGGTGTTGCCAGTAACGCAATATCTTCAATAGGTGCCGTTGCTTCGCAGGTGGGTGGTGCGCCGAAAACAGTATCGAACAGCACCCTCGCATCAACAACTAATAATGTGACCGTAAACACAACCCAACCAGTTAGACAAGTATCAGTTCCCAATAGCAGCGTGAACGACACAACGGCGTACATACTATGACAACCAGGTTAAGAATATTGGTGCCGGAAGGCACAACAAACTATGTGACAAATCCATCGTTCCGATACGATACGACCGACTGGAATTTGGTCGGATCCACGATAACGCGTGTTCTTGATTATGCCCGCTTTGGTATTTCTGCGCTCAAGGTTGTGACAAACGGCGCGGTGCTCAACGAGGGCGTTTATTTTAGAACGAACGATCTGAACGGAATAAACGATGTGCTTACCGCTTCTGCCTATGTTCGCGGTGTTGGAGATATGCGGATTCGGTTGATCGATAACCCATCTGGAAAAGAGTGGAAATCTAAAACCGTAACGCTTCGGAACGACATCTGGACAAGGATAGAAGTAACGGGTGCATGTACTGGTTCTAACGATGTCCGCATCTATCTTGAATCTGCATTTGCCACCATAAAAACAATGACGTTCTATGTTGATGCCGTGCAGTTGGAGAGAAAGGCGTACTCTACAACATTTTGTGACGGGGAACAAACGGGATGCCGATGGAACGGTATTTATTCAGACAGTACCTCAACCAGAAGTGCATATACAAGAGAAGGTGGAAGGTGGATAACCATATCCGGTGACGACAGGGAAGAACCGGATATCTATATGACCTTTCTTATCGGTGCGGGTGTTGCACCTGTTGATTTGAACAGGCAGGCGTTTGCATTGAATCCGGGCAGTTATCTGGATAACATCAAGGTAAAGGAACGCGCAATTGGGATGATCTTCCACACGAAGGACAACCACGTTCCAAGAACCGCAAAACAAGCACAAACGATGGCAAAATTGCATTCTTTACGACAACAGTTGATAGATATCATAAAACCCGATAAAACCGCCGGAAATGAGCCATTTTTGATTGAATACACGGATGGTTCTACGCCTTTGTATCTGAAAGTGTATTACGAAGGCGGATTGGAAGGTGATTGGGATATAAGAAATCATTACATAATGAATTTTCAACTTCGGTTACTGGCTGTGTCACCCTTCTTTGTTGAGGGCGATAAGGATGCAGTGCAGTTGGATTTTCAGAATAATACAATGGACATGGAAAAAGTTGCAGGCAGAATTGATGGAGAATGGAATATTCTTAACTATGGAATAAATACTGCGCCAACGGATTTGGTACTTGGTAAAAGGGGTGAAATATATATCGGAAATGTATATGGTTGGATCAACGCATCCCCAAAAGCCATAGATCCGTATGCCGATGGCAACCGTATTGCTTATTGGAACGGGATAAAATGGACAAGTCTTGCAACCAGTGTAAGTGCTGGAAGTTCTTCAATAAACTCTGTTGCTGTTGCTCCAAACGGGGATATTTATGTTACCGGTGCGTTTACTAGCATAAGTGGCGTTGCCGTTGAAAAGATAGCAAAATATTCTATTTCTACTGGAACGTGGAGCGCACTTGGGTCAGGTCTTAACGACGATGGATTACACGTTCAGGTTGCTCCAAACGGAGATGTTTATGTTGGGGGGAAATTCACAAGTGCAGGCGGGGTAACAGCTTATAGGGTGGCAAGATGGGATGGAACAGGATGGAATCCGCTAGATATATCGCTTGGGGTTGATATGTGGGTTAATACAATAGCCATAAGTAAAGATGGTAAAACAGTATATATCGGTGGTCTTTTTCTAAAACCTTATGGCGCACCAAGTAACACATTAAACCGCGTTGCAAAATATGATGTAGCAACCAACAGGCTCTCGCCTATGGGAGATGGTTTTGATGATGACGTCAGGGAAATAATTATTTCGGATTCAGGATATGTTTATGCGGCTGGCGATTTTACTACAGGCGGGGTTGCTCCGTTCCCGTCGCTAAATAGAATTGCAAAGTGGAATGGTTCTATGTGGGAACAACTTGGCAATGGTTTTGATAACGGGATTGTTTATTCAATGGATATTTCAGAAATAGGAGATATCGTTGCGGTTGGCACTTTCACTTCTGCGCTCGGCGTTGCCATGAAAAATATTGGCCATTGGAATGGTTCTGGTTGGGTGCCTGCGGATATTATTATAAATATGGGGGAAACAATAGAACTTTTTGTATCATTGTTCTCTGGAAACGATTTTTATGTTGCAGGTTATTGGAACAATACTAGACCGACAATTTTTTCTGGAATCACCTATGTTACCAACGAAGGAAGCACAGAAGTAAGACCGATAATTTATATAAAGGGACAAGCACATTTGAGTTATCTGGAGAACCAGACAACAAAAGCGCGGTTATGGTTCGACCTTGACATCAACGAAGACGAAGAAGTGTTCATTGACTTCGGCACAGGGAAGTTCTATTCCACTGTCCGCGGCGATCTGTTCTATTCGCTTCAACCCGGTTCAGATTTCCACGCCTTTTCATTGATTCCAGGGGTGAACAAGATAGCGGCGTTCATGCACGATGATGTAGATGCCATAATGTACATGTATTACACCCCAACCCACTGGTCAGCCGATGCGACTGAAAACGAAGAGAGTTTGTAATGGGAGCGACATACGAGGTCTGGCTGACAGACGATAGCGGCAGACGAATAACCCTGCTTGATAAATTCATCAGCCTTTCCTATACACTTTCCAACCTTTATTTATCAACGGTTCAGATACAATATCCTTTCAAGTTGTGGGATGAACTTGTCAGCCCGATTTTCAAGCCCGATTGGAGGATAGATGTATGGCGTTCTCCCGCACATGGATACCCATTGAAGCGGGAAGATGTTTTCATGCTCCGTAAACCAGAGGTATATGACAGGATAGAAGATGGGATGCGCATGATCATATTGCGCGGCAGGAATGGCAACGATCTTCTTAACAGGCGGTTCGTGGTTCAATACGAAGATACTGCCTATACAGCCAAAACAGACACCATTGACAATATTATGAAAGCAATTGTGCGGGAGCAATGTTTGTTTGGAAGTTGTGTTGATATTGGCGGGGTTGTTGACAACGAAAGGGCATTCCCGCAGGGAGAATTCACGGTACAGGAAGATTCATCACTTGGACCGACAACCACGAAGGGATTTGCCGACAGAAAGGTTCTGGATGTTCTGCGCGAGTTATATGACGAATCCAAAGCGTTGAACTTTGCTGATTCGACAAGCAGGAAGATATATTACGCCGTTGTTCCTGTTGAACTGGATGGAACAGCAACCACGCTTGCCGAACCAAGCGCAAGAACAGGATATCGGTTCATGACATTTGCAGATAGGCGGGGGGAAGATAGAACAAACGGGATGGTATTCTCTGTTGAGAACGGAAACCTATCCTCCCCATTCTATGTTGAAGACCACTATGATGAGGTCAACGCAGTTTATATAAAGGGTAAGGGTGAGGGAACTCTGCGTGCAACCTATGAACTGGAAAACGCCAACCTTATTTCTGCGTCCAGATGGAATAGGTGTGAGACGGTGAGAAACTCAAGTTTCACAGATGATAATGATACGATGATAGCAGAAGCAAACGCGGCTCTTGGGGAAGGGAGACCGATAATCAACCTTGACTGTGAGTTCCTGAACACACCCGGAAGTGAAAATACCCCAAGAAGTCTTTATGGTATTGATTGGGGATTAGGGGATATTGTTCCTGTGTTATATGCGGGAGAACAATTTGATTCAGAGATATTCAATGTGTATGTGGCTGTGAACCAGTATGGGCAGGAAAATATAACCGGCAGAACAGAACAGGCAGGTGGAATTGAATAATACTTTCAATAATAAATTGATACAGGATGTTGTATCTAAAATAATAAAGAGCGAAAAGGCTATTGAGCGGGTTGAATCTCTTATTGTGAGACCAGACCTTTCATCTTTTATGTCGTCTTTAGGGATATCATTTCTTGGAACAGGAACTTATACGCCAACGGCGGGTATGACCCATTGTATTGTCGTGGCAATTGGAGGTGGCGGTGGCGGAGGAGGCGCAGACTGTACCGACACAACTGCGCTTGCGGCAGGCGGTGGTGGAGAAGGCGGCGGGATTGCGATAAAAGCCTTTACCGCCGCTGAAATAGGCGCAAATGCGGTTGTTACGATTGGGGCGGCAGGGACGGCTGGATCTGCCGATGGTGGAAATGGTGGGGATGGAGGAGATACGATATTCAACCCTGCGGGGACTGGTGTAACGGTCACGGGGTTGGGCGGTGACGGTGGAGATGGCGCAGTTACCGCAGGTTTCGCGGGTGGTGCAGGCGGGGCAGGTGAAAGTGGAGGAACCAACGGTGACATAAATTTGAGCGGAGAACCTGGATTGACGGGATTGGTTACAGGTGTTGGGGCAGGAAAAGGCGGTAACTCGGCTCTCGGTCTTGGATGGGGTGGATATGGGGTTGCTACTGGCGATGGATCATCCGCCGCAGGCGGGGCAGGCACAGGAAAGGGCGGCGGCGGCGGCGGGGCTTATTGTTATAACACAACAAACGGAGCGGCAGGTGGGGTTGGTACTGCCGGATATTGTTTTGTGATCGAGTTTATAGGGGCATAAACAACCGTATATTGGCTTATAAAAGAACCCCCAACCTTATATAATTGGGGGTTTTCTAACACAAATATTATAGGCTATTTCTTATAGATTATCCTTCCTCCATCGGCAATTCCTGCTGACCCTGCTCCCGCAACGCCTCGGAATGTGCCTGTTTGATCTCGGTTTCGCTGAACAACGATGGCGGTTGGTTGAACCCGCTGATCTCCATAACCGTTAACAACGCTTTGATGTCATAAGGTGACATTTTCTTGGAGGATGATTCGCCGACCAACCAATTACAGAACTCGTACCGCATCGTCTTTTCGCCTCCAAAGATGGTGTCAATGGCTGATGCAACCACTTTTCTGTCCATGTCGGATACGGTCAGTCCCTTTGTTTTCTTCTTGAGTTTATCAACCAATACACCGTACAATCGCTTGAATGTTGCAGGTTCGTATGGGCGATCTTCCGTTTCCTGTGATTGATCTGCTTCGTTGGTGACAATGTTTTCCTTTTCCCCACCGACTGTTTTTGCGACAACATCAATAAACTCACCAGGTTGGATATAATCTTCAAGGTCTTGAGTATAATATTCACTCATACCAGTTGAAATCAGGGTGGCGGCGACAAATGCCCTTTTATCAGCCATTTTCAAGATAGTATTGGCAAGATCGGCAATTTCATCATTGGGAATCCTATACAGTAGGGAACCAACACTAACGGCATCGTACTCTTTTCCAGAAGAAGTTTTCTTTTTTGTAAGTTGTGCTGTTCCTTCTGCCATCCCTTGTTGAAATCTTTCCCAATATTCGGCGGGTTTACCATACCTGCCAGATGTTTCTGCTTTGTCAATGGCGAAGCGAAACTCTGTTATGGTGTTATTCTTCGTTTTCAGTTTGCTTTTGTCTAATCCTTCAGGGACATCTTCTTCTGCGACCCAGCGATAGCGGTATTTCTTTTCCATTGAATTGCACGACCCGCTTGCAGATGCAATTAATGTATTCCCTTTATAAACCGAACAGTTCCTTTTGTAGAAGAAGAATGGTTCTCCGCCGTGATCTGCGCCAGTCCAATCATTTACAACCTCTTCGTCTGTGAGCCTTGTGCTTAATCCAAAAAAGGAATTTATCTTCTCGGCACCTGGCTTTAACAAAGACGGCTTAATCGAACCTGGAATTATGCCATAATCAACCCCCTCTTTCAGGATTGCATTGATAAGGTCTTTTTTTATTTGATATGCGCGTCTTGCGTCATCAACCGATATGACTGGCTGAAGAAACCCCTGTTCCCCTTGAACTACAATTGCATTTTCATTCGTCATTCTATTTCTCCTTTTCTATATCAATGTTGCATCCAAAATTGCATGTTTTGATGATTTTTACAGAATCGCCAACTGATAGTGTAAAATATAATTCTGCGTCAACTCTGTGCTTATCAAGGTTATCGCCAACCTTAATAAAAACCAAGAATTTTTCAGATTCACCAGAATCAACGCCAAATATAGGAATAATCCCGCCGTCTGGTGATATTCCAATACTAACTCCCGACCCGCTAGTGGCAGGTACATATTGCAATCCAACAACTTCCCCGCTTTTTATTGTCGTGGTTGTTTCGCCAGAGCAAGACGACAAAAGCAAAATGCTAACCAAAATTACAAACAAAAAAACATTCTTATTCATTTCTTCTCCTTATTTTCCCATTTATATATTTTAGCCTGAAAACTATCTACAGACTTTTCAAACGCCTCTTCCCATGTTTTACCTCTTCCAAACCACATAGGCGTAGTAATGCTCCTGACCATTCTAGCGGGTACATAGGTTCTCCTAACACCTACCAGGAATACAACCTCCGAATCTTCTATGTCATAGTGTCCGCGTTTCCAATCATGGGCGGTATAGACCGAGATACTTTTCCCCTCGTTTACTATGGCGTTCTCGCCCCATAATTCCTTTGCTTTTAGTAACGCTTCGTCACGGGTCATCGTAACCTCATCCATGTTTGGTAATCTGCTTCTGAAAAATCTTTAGGAGCGGTAAAATCAATGCGGTTTTTGTGCTTGTCACACGCAACATCTCTATCCATAGCATACCAACCGACCTTTCTCCAAACCGCCTTTACTTTTTCTGGTTTACAAAATGGACAATAGATATTTCCTGCTTTTTCAAACTCTTTCTTTTTTATTTTTCTAATGGTCATAATACCTCCAGCTTTTTCAATGCTTCTTCTGCGTATACAATTATGTCTTTCAACTGAACCGTTGCGATAGTTTTGCTGTCAGGGTAGTCCAGAATTTTATCTAAGCAATGGTTAATTGCATCAAATATGGCTATCAATTCCCCGGTCACTACAATTTCGCTCATTTCAGCTCCACCGGTTCATCATCCCAAGTCAGTTTCCTACCGATCAGCTTTTCGATACTGCCTTTGGGCAAAAGCACATAAAGACCGCGACTGTCTTTTAAAGACCAAATTGTATCTTTTATTCTTCTTGTTACTTCTCTCGTGTAAACATATTCAGAACCATCCTTATCCACCGCTACCCATGCCATGTCATATCTCCTTTCAAAACGGTCTGAAACTAAAAAGTATATCTTCCCTGTCCTCTACGTGTGCTTTGTAAGATTTCATACATTCAACTTCTTCTTCCGATATGAGAGGAAGTTCACTCAACGGAACA
>Ga0208957_1000135_pt1 | contig 61666 bp, 80 predicted proteins | sample RifOxyA1_FD_184029 | JGI IMG/M metagenome (GOLD analysis project Ga0208957, IMG submission 184029) | Groundwater microbial communities from Rifle, Colorado - Rifle Oxygen_injection A1 (SPAdes) | ecosystem: Environmental > Aquatic > Deep subsurface > Groundwater | place: Rifle, Colorado, United... | reverse complement strand
TTACTCACCGCGTCCTCAATAGCCTTTTGGGCGTTAGCTATTCCACTCGTTTCCGACTGGTCTCTGGCGGTTAAGTTTTTACTGAATTCCTCGCGATACCCATTGAGCCTTGAAAATGCGCTGGCGTCCTCGGCCTTATATGACTCAAGCTCTTGGTTCAAACCTGCCGCCTGCTCGGGGAGGAGGGCGAGATTACCATATTGTTTGTAGTTTGTCGCCACCCTACGGGAAGACGCCTTGCTCGTCGCGTCGTAATCACCCTTTAGGCGGTCGGCGTCGAGGGGGTCGAACCGCACCGTGTCGGACTCAACCGATAAGATGCCTGGGTTAACCTGATACTGTGACTGCGGGGTATTGCCTATCCGTGGGTCGTACGTTGGAATGAGGGTGGGCGTATATGTACCGTTGGAGTAAGCCATTTATCCCCCTAACACCCCAGTTTGGACTGGGGGGACTGCAGTGGGCGTCCCTGGGGCTGGTTGCTCTAGGAGGGATATTTGACCGCCAGGAGATCCAGGGCCTCCAGGTGTCAATCCCTGCTCTGTGGCGGATGACGTAGCCCCCGAAGTGGTAGGGGCGACTTTCGACCAAGAAGGACGGAGTAAGTCCTTACGTTTCCTATTTGCCTCAACCGGGGAAATAGTGACCGTATGGCCTGCCGCGTATTGCGCCCCGGCGACTGTTCCCTCTTCAATTTTCTTTAACTTGTCAGCCTCTTCCTTTCTCGTCTCTCTGTCGCGGAATATCGACTCCTGGAACTCCTGGTTAAACTGTTCCTTCCGCGCTGCCCGATCCGCCGCCGACATTCTTTCAGCCGAGGCCGATCTTGCCGCGTCGGACTCAGCCGCTATTCTTGCCTGCTGAAGTGCTGCCTCCCTGTTGGCTGCCGCAATAGCTGCCGCGTTTTCTTGAGAAGATGCCGCCATCTCCTTCTGTGCCTGGATGGCGTGGTCTGCGTTCGTCTGTTCGGCGTCTCCCTTCAGGAAGGCCGACCCCATAGAAGAGGCAATGGTTGCCATACCGATCATGTTCGACGCGGTAAATATACCACCGCCAGCAGCCGCCGCACCACCTTCGACCGCCGCACCACCGGTTAGAATGGGTCCATTGGCCCCGACAGCGTAACCGCCCGTCGTACCAGCCGCCGCCGTGCCGCCACCGAACGCACCTAAAGATGAAAGGACAGAGCCGCCCCCGACGATTGCGAGAGCACCGAATGCCCCCCATAGAGCGCCCTTGCCAATACTACCACCGGTTACACCAGCGTAAAGAGCCCCGACTGCTGCGCCAACTACTGCTGTCGCAACGACGCCGACCACAATTGCCGTGATACTAGTAACTGCAATTGTGGTGCCGACAGCCGCCGCTACCGCAACACCTATCCCCGCGAACCATGGCATTGATATTCCTCACTTTTTTTGAATTCTATCCTTAACGCTCCCGGAGGTAGCGCCATATTTTTCATTAAAATCTTCAAGCGTGCATTGGTAGATAATTTCGTCCTCCATACAGCCGTCAAACATCAGCGTTCCATGTGTCCTACCTATCCTCTTCATACCTATATCTGTGGCGAACAGTCTGGCCGGGAGGTTGGCACTACGGATAAAGCCCATAATGGCACGGCATGGAGAATTCTGGAAAACATATCTTGCCGACTCTATTAAATGTTGTTTAGCGACAGGACCGCGATGAGCTGGATGCACGGCGAAATGCGCAACGAAACATGACGTGGTGTGCATCGGATTAAAGACGAAACATTCATGCCGGGGATCGATCCCCATTACGAAAACATATTGAGCCCTTAGGTTATTCTCGACGAAGCAGGCCAGTTTTCCTACATCGGAAAAATCGTCGCCAGATGTCTTGAAAATACCATCTGTTCGCATAAGCTTGCACACCATCCCCGCGTCGAGCAATGAGTACCTGCGAACTTTTTTCTCAATAAACATCAACCCACCGATAGATTTATTTTTCTTACCCAAAGATACCGCCATTATACCATAAAACGACTAAAAGTTCTAGGTATTAAGACCACTCCAGAGCGATGCCTGCGGTGGCCGCTACAGTATTTAATTGCGCTTTATAATTCACCATAAGGGCGTTAATGGCGTCTGTCTTGTTCACTATATTCGTATCCCGCAAAAGCCGCTCAATACTGCCAGTAAGCTCCTGGCCCATCGCCCCAGCAGACTGCATAAGAGCTTGGGTTTCGGCGCTGTCGAACTGCGAGGCAGAGAGATAGTCTTTCCATTCGTTTTCAAGCTGCAGCCTCTGTATAGCTGCGTTGTCAGCTAGAGTCTGAATATCTTTGCGGCCCCTGATATCTTGCTGTGCGAGCGAGCCCGTAATAAGGGCGTTGTTCTCGTACTTCTTCCTCTCGATTTCGGCAAGTTGATTATTGAGCGATCCTTCCAGGCCGGTTTTCTGACTGGCCTGCGCCATATTGCCATAAAGGGCGGCGTCTGGGGTGGCGATCTGGAGCGCCTTATCCATTGTCGCGCCAACCCCAGCCTGGACAGCGCCCCCTGAGTTTAAGAGCCCCCGCTTATTATAGTCGCCCTGTGATACAACCTTGGCCTGCTCAAGTAACGGGTTGCCGGATTTCAGGAGGTTGGCGGTTCGGCCCTCTACTGTCGCCAATTCTGGATCGACATAACTGGCGTCCTTTGGCACTGGGGTGAGGGGGGACTGAGAGCTTTGACCGGTTGGCAGTTGGTAGCCGGTAACCTGAGTGTTGTAGTCTAAAAGTGCCACGGTTGGACTCCTTGTGAATTCTTTTCTGGTGGTGTAGTAAGGGGTTTCCTCGTTGCTCGGCTCGACATCATCTAACGGCGGTAGCTCTACAATCTCGGGCGTTGCCGGAAGAGTGGGCGCTGGCGTTACCGTGTCGAGGACGAGGTTGGGTTTCTGGTAAGTCTTCGACCCGACCACCCCCGACGCGTCGAAACTGGCTTGCGTTTCTCCCGGTTGTGCATCCCTGACCTCGTAACCGGTTACCGGGTCGAGGTAGATAATCTGGAGCGTTCGTTCGGGAACAGAAGGGGCCTCCGGGACAACTGGCTCGTCGGGAACGGCGATAGTTGGCGGCTGTAATTGTTCGGGGGTGGTGACGGCTGGCGGCGGAATTACCACGGGGACAACTGGCTCGTCGGGAACGGCGATAGTTGGCGGCGGCTGTGGTGCGTCGGGTGATGTCGTGGGGGGCTGCGGTGCGATTGGCTCGGTGGGTAGGATAACCACGGGCGCGTCGGCTGGCGGTGGGGCTGGCGCTACCGGCGTAACAACCGGTTGCACCGGCTCATCGGTGACGGGTGGTTGAACAACTACCGCAGGTTGCTCTTCAGACCCTGTAGTCGGGGGAGATGGCGGCGTGAGTGGTTCGACAACTGGTTCCGGTGTGACGACGCTCGGAATTGTTCCGGTTAGCGCTGGTTCACTAGCCGGTGCTGGCGCTGGTGTTGCGATAGGCTCGGTAGGTGCCTCCGGTGCTGGCGCTGGCGTAACTGGTGGCGGAACGATTGGTGCCGTGGGGGCAACCGGCTCGGGCGGGGCTAAGGGCTGAGGGGGAGCGACCGGGGTGGGGGCCGGTTCAGGCTGAGGGGCTGGAACTGGCTCCGGGGTAAGAACGGGATCGGGTGGTACAACTACCGGCGCAACAGTCACCGGGGTGACTGGAGTCGGAGGAACGACAAGGACGGGGGGCGGAGTCGTGGGAATATATGCGCTAATTTCCCCGATAGCATTAAACCGTTGAAGTCCCTGGGCGACAAGACCCCTATAATTAAAGATAAACTTTCTGATTTGTTCCCTGTACGCCACCCTGTTATCGTACTCGGATCTAGTTATTTGGCCACTCCACAAAAGCTGAAGGTCTTCGTTTTGGGACACCCTGGCCCTCTCTTCGAGGGAGGCGATGTAAGCCTTTTCGCGATTAATCCGTTGCTTGGTTGTCTCGTATGCAGTTTGCGTTTCTTCTCCGGGGCGGGAGGGGAGTGTTTGGTACGACTCGATCAGGGTGTCCCGCCGCTGGATTAACAGGGAGAGTTCTGATGTGGCCGACTTCTTGAGGATATCGAAGACAATGGTATCTGGCTTGTTCGTTTTTTGGTAGACCGAGAGGTTGGCTAGTTTCTCTTGAGCAGTGACAATTTTCCCGGCCAAAGAGTCAATATTAGCGGGCGTTGGGTCAAGGCGTAGTGCCACAGTTTGGGGTGTAACTGGCGTGAATTTGTCCTTGAACGCTCTTTCGAGAGTGGCCACCTCGGCGGTGGCTGTGTTATACAAAGCAAGTTCGGCACGCCACGCCAGTGTTTCCGGGCCTTTAAAAAAAGCAGTATTCATATCCTGCCATCTCTTCGACAGGATGTTCATTTCAGCCTGCAGGGCGTTTCTCTGGCTGGACTGGGCGTTGTAAGAGCTGAGTTCCTGCATATAGGCGTCGTAAGCAGGCCCCCCAGCTAACGCCTGAATATACATTAGGTTTAGGTTCCTCCACCGTGGCCCCATGGGAGCGTACTCTCTAAGCTGGTCGGCCACCTCTTTATGGCGGTTACTGAGCGCTATGGTTTCAGGGGAGGCCATCCATGCGCTTTGGGCGGCTCTCTGGGCTAACCCTGCCGCCTTCGCTTTGGAGTATTGAGCAGCCATCGCGGATCTTGCCGCTGTTGCCTTGGCTCGTTCGGCGTTAGCCGCCGCCATAAAGTCATCAATACTGGCGTAGCCGTTATAAGAGAAAACCCCACTCAATTACTTCACCTTTTTCTTGCCGTCTGGGAAGCCGGTTGATATGTTGTAGTTGCCGGGATCGAGAGAGGCGTCGAGGCCAGCCTGATGAATCCTTGCTATCGCCATAATATTCTGGTCGTTTTCCGCGACCCAACTGAGTAGGTCGATTATAGTCTGGATAGTCGTACCCCCCTCAGGGCTGTCGGCTGTGGGTAGGGAAAACCCCTGCAGCGATGTAGCTGGGTTTACTCCGTCAGACTTCTTAGCAATGGCGTAAAGGCCCATGGCATTCAGGAGAGCCCTGTCCTCGACAGTGGTATTATACCACTTACCACCAAACTCCACACCGTCAAACAGAAGCCTATAGACCTCGTTTGCCAGGGCTGCACGCTTTTCGCGCCTTACTATCGCGGTCTGGTCGTCCGGCGGAGCGGTGATACCGCCATCGGCCACCCATTTCAGGTACTCCCGCCACTTCCAAACACCTGGGCGGATATTCGTCTCTCCTGTTTCGGTGTTTATTACAGATGGACCAGTTGCACTTTCGAATTTATACATATAAACCTCCTTATTATATTTCAGAATCCAGCGAGTAATAAGATGCGAAATAACCCGACGCTTTTGTGCTATTACACGTCCTCGTCTCAAGAATAAATTTAGCGTTATACGATACCCCTGGTGTTGACGCCGTGCCGGTGGAAGGAAAGCCGTCGTAAACCCCACCAGGCCAAGTTGAACGGAATGGGTTATAGGTACGCATAGCTCTCTGCAATACGCCTATTGCCTTATACGCTTTTGTGTTAGTGACTTTACCGCTATATCTCAGCGCTACTATTTGGAAATATGGTTGGCACAAATACAGCTCTCTGGCGTAACTTCTACGCTCAAATTGCGACCGAGCACCGCCTCGTTCTAGCTGCACATTAGACAGATCAAACGTCCCTGATTGATTTCCGAGAGAGAGGGTGTTCCCATTGTAGGTGCTTCCGGCCTCGAACCAAAATCTCACAACTAGGGCATCGTCATCTGGCGAAAAGACTGTCTTTGTGGCAATACTGGGGAGGCTTACGTGTAACGTAAAGAGCTGCCAATTAGTCGTAAGCGATACCTTCTGCACCCCTATCCCGGCTACCTCGTCCGACCCTCCTAGTCCGAAGTTTTGGACAAACTCAATCGCCATATCCTTCGGAGCATCAGCCTTCGCATAAAAGCTCAGTGTCGCTGACCTGTTTTCGATAATTCCAACATGCCACACCCATTGTTCCTTGCAGGCGAACGAACCCGCTGTGCCACTGGTTACAACAACAGCCCTAGCAAAATACTTGGGGTTTCCAGGCACATCGGTCTGCCCCGGTGTAAATGTTTGCCGGGAGGTTGTGACCGTGCCATCACCATGGTTATCATACCACCTATCGTTGGTTTTGTACCCAGCTGCTGTATGGGAGATACCGCGCTGCCACACCAGAAACGATCCGTTTATCAGTATGTTGCGGTTATAGATAGTGCTGGCGTTCTCTCGGAGCAACATATATCCACTCTTATCCTGGAACGTGTAAGTGCGGATAGCTGAATTCGAGTTAACTAGGAATGATTTTATCGTGCCAATAGCATTAGTAAAATTAACCTTCCATGCAGTTAGGCCTAAATAGCCATCGGCAAAATCTTTCATACTCGCCAGCACCGCGCCGATAGCTGGCACCGCCGAGGCCGGTGGCAATGATTCGAGCGCGTTAGCCGTTGGGTTCACGGCGATTAGTTGGTTGGCGGACGATGACACTTGCGGAAGCAACGAGCACCCCGCCTCTATGGCGTTGTACTCAGCCCTGAGGGGTAAGCTCAAGGCTCCAGCCGCATTGGTAGGCTCACCCGACGCATTATAATAAGGATTGGCCATTTATAACTCCGCATCGGCAAAATAGTAAGAGTAAAAATACGCCCCGGTGCCAGTGGCTGACGACGTGCGTGTCTCATCAACACTACTGGCTGTCACCGCCACAGTCCCTGTGGCCGCGCCGAAGCTGGACACCCCAGCGTTCTGAAGGGTAATCGACGGTATCGCCCTCATCTCTTCGGCAAAATTACCGTGAGCCGTATAGTTATTTGCAACCGTCACGTCCCCTGAGAACATAATCCAATTTGAGTCTCCGGTGTAATAACGAAGACACAGGTGAAGCTCGTCTGTCATGTGCCTAACCTCAAATGGCGACGCAGTACTACCAATCTCAAGCTGTACGTGCGAGAGATTAAATATCCCGTTCTGCTGGCCGAGGGTGTCGGTTCTTGCGTTAAAATCCGCCCCCGCATCGAACCAAAAAAGGACAGCGGTGTAATCATTAACGTCAGTCCCGAAGGTCTTACCCGACACGCTCGGGATCGCTACCGTGACAGTATAGAGAGCCCAATCGGCGGTTATGGCAATCTTATTAACCCCGGTTCCGGTTACGTCGGCAGAAGGAGCCCCGCCAGTGCCGAAATGCTGGACAAATTCAACCGAGATATTTTTCGGTGCGTCGGCTTTCGCGTAAAAGCTCAAGGTCACCGTTTCGCCAGATAGGGATGAGGCATCTTCTATGCGCTGCTGCTTATTACAGAAGTTGCCATTACCCGCCACTGTAACGACAGCAGTCCTGGAGAAGGTAAGCGGGTTATCGGGCACAGTAGTTTGTCCGACGATATGATCTCTCTTGTCATTTGTAAATGTTGATCCGACAAAATCCACGTACCACCTATCGTCAGAGCCGTAACCCAATGTGGTATGGGTGGTGTCGCGTTGCCAGATGTCGAAATTCCCATTAATAATAAAGTTCTTCTCTCCATTCGGGGGTAGGTCGGACATCAGGGCGAGTGTGCCATCGTCATCGGGGAAGGTGTAGGTCCTGGCGGCGGTGTTGGAGTTCACCAGGAACGACGTGAATGTGTTAAGAAGGTTGCGGAATTTGATCTTGAGCACATCCAGGCCGACATACCCACCGCTCACATCCTTATTTGCTGCGGCTTCTACTCCCAAAGCTGTCCTGGCGTTTGCGGCGGTTCTGCTTTCCAGCGCAGTGGCCCCGGCATTGACAAAAACGGCCTCGCTGGCATGACCGGCCAAGACAGGGAGCTTATCGAACGCGTCCTCTATGGCGTCAAACTCTGCCCTTATCGTCGCGGGATTGCCAGGTGAATTGTTGGCCGGGTTACCTGTGCTATCATAGAATGGATTGCTCGGCATCTTATCTCTTACTCCTTGTTAAATAATACTGTATGAGGACCCCCTGAAAGAGCATTGATTCATCAATTTCGCTGGACCCCACAAATTTCAACCCTATATTAGAGGCGACGCCCATCACTGGAAACTTCTCGGGCGTCAGACTTTCGCCGTCCCAGAAGAACTGGCCCCACGTAAAGGCACCCCAATACACCGGGCCTAACGTTATGGTACGGGCCTCTAGCGATGGTTGGGCCACGTATGGGCTCTCGTATTCTAAGCTGTATCCGAACTCGAAAGCGGCGTACCCTGTTCCGTTCACCTCTAACGTTGCCATAAGGAAATGCTTATCGAAGGTCGGTGAGCCAAGGCTATCATAAACGAGATCCATATACCAGGCTACCGGTTCGCCATCATCTGAGGTGCCCTGGAATAGTTCGTAAACCATCCCGTCGCTATCGCCAAAGAAGATGATTTCATTTCCGCTACCATCATCAACCGAGCAAATACTGGTGACCGTGTGGTTAAGCTCCATCTCCATACCTGCCTGCAGCTTTCCCCCGACCACGGTGCAAAAAATGGCGGTTGCATCGGCGAAGAATAGCATGTAAAGATTCTTCTCCCGGCTAACGCAAGACGCCGTGACCTGATTCTTTTTGGCGTCGAGATACGAGGTGAACTTAAACGACAATGTTGAGTCGGTAAAGTTGCCATAGGTCTGGGCCGCCGACAGGGAGGTCACCCCCCGATTGTCAAGGAATACTGTCTGGCCGATGAATTGTGGGCTCCACTCAATGCCGCCCATGTTCTGCTTGAAGCCGACTATGCTCCAATCCGCGACGCCCGACCCGTAAAGGATAGACGTATCAGACGCCGTGAAGATTGCAAGTGCGCTAGTTCCGTCACTACCGGGCTGCGCGATAAACCCGGTGATACGTGCTCCCATACCGATTTCGTCGGAGCCGAATATTGGGTCCCATTCGTATGGGAAGCCGGGACGGGAGTGCTGTACCGATCCGAGGAATGCAAAGAATAGGTGGAGCTTATGCACGTATACGTGCGACGGAGCGACGGTCATCCCGGTTTCTATGGGGACGAAAGTGGTCCCGTCGAACTCGAAGCCAAACGTATCGACCCCGTTGCAACCATACATTTTCTGTGTATCTTGGCTAGCTGTGAAGTTGTCCGTCACGAACTCGTAATGCCCACCAGCCGTCAACGTGATTGAGGAGGAATTTGCCGCTATACTTGCAACGTTCAGATTGGCCCCGACACGGACGGTTTCCGCTTGAAACACCCCTGTCTGTGAGGCAAAGACGAATAGTCCGATTGCCGTACCTGCAGCCCATGTGTTAGCCTGAAGTACCACGCGTGAAACCACCGCAGTCGCCCCGGATATTTCACCGACGATTGTGTCACCGTCGAGGACTTCGTATGCCCCGCCCGAAGTGAAGGCTAGCTTCTTGCCAAGGGAAACCTGGGACCATCCGCCGCTCGAACCTACCCACATGTCGCAAGCAGTGCCCCCCGCATTGTTCCGAAAGCAATAGCGAAGCCCCTTGAGCCACCATACCCCACGGATCGCGCCTGAACCTGTGGGTGCGGTGATATCGGCTCGATAAACATCAGCGGCAAGATTCTTGTACTGCGCGTCAAGCAGGGTTGTGCCAGCCGACCCGTTAACCTGTGGGCCTGTGCATGTACCAACCACCGCTGCGCCAATCTTGATATTGCCAGCTAGGAATACTCCGGTTATTTTCGTAATAGCCAGGAACGTTGTGCCGTTAACAATTACCGTGCCGAAGGCAGCAGCCGTATCGTCGGTGACAATATCGCCGACCGATACGGCCCCGGTCAATGTTGTCGTTAGAATGGCGTAGATTGCCAAATGTGGAGCAACCCTTCCGTCCCACCTTTCGTGACCCGACATCGTGCGATACCCCCCGGTGACACCCTGATACACATTCTTCGAGGTCCTGACATGGCCAGACTTGACCGCGACCCTCGAAGTTTCGGTATCCATGCCGCCAGAGAATGGGATATATTTTGTGTCAACACGAACTTTCTTCGTACTCATGCCAGGGGAGCCCCCCACTTGAGCCTGGGGAGATACTTTTTCTCCAGTTGTCTTAGACATTTGCGATACTCCATCTGCCCCACCGCGAACTTGTCAGGCTCAGCGTAAGAGGTGCCGTAGAACATCAGCGCTCGCCACATAATCGCAATATCGAAATCCCTTCCTGACCAAAGGGGAACGTCAGCATCGGCGGTCCATACCAGCGGGCCGCGAAAGTATTCCCCCTTCAGTGTGTAAGCCTGATCCGGAATGGGGTAGAATATGATACTATCATTGGGTTTAACCGTGAAACATGTCGGCCTCCCAGTCTTGGTGAGCTGTGTCCCCACTCCAAACATTTGCCGGAATTCGTCATATCTAACATAGTCGATAAACGCTTCGTCGGCAGCAACGAGGTAAATCCGCCAGTCCTCTGGAGCCCACTCCCCCCAGTCCGTCACGCTGAGGTCGGTCGGGGTGTATGTGCCGGTCGCAATTGTCAGGGCCTTGGAGAACTCCTTACGAAGGAATTCCCACGTAGGGTGTAGGGTCTGGATATTGCTATGAGCAGTATCGATCCACTCCACCAGCTGCAGGAACATTCCGGTCTGCGCAATAGTAGTGGAGGGGCCGACGAAGTTAATCCCGGCCTCTCTACTGAGCCGCTGTGTTTGTAGCAGGCGGTCCATGACTTACCCTCTTTCTGCGAGAATGTTATTGAGCCACTCAGGGCCCAACTCATCCGGGTCGAACAATACAGTAAATGGGTATGTCTGTCTGCTCAGCGGGATCATTTGCAGGCTCGCCGGATTTGACGGATCGGACTGCTTTTGATCAAACTTCGTACTGATTCCACGAGCCAGGGCCTCGACATATTTCCTCTTGATCTTGGTCTTTGCGCCCCTGATAATAGGTTGAGCGACACCATTGACCTCGGGCCGTATGACCCTCAAGGCCCCTTCGGTGTTGTCTTCAAAGACCAGTATAACAAGCTTTTGCTGCATAAATGCTTCGAGCTTCAGGGTGTCCCGAAACATGTCGTTAAGCGCCACGCTCTGGATACCGCTATCGTTTCCTAGTTCCGCCAGCTCTACCGGCGGATCGGTGCTGTTTCTTGCTACGTCAAACTCTTTCCTTGCCATTTCACTCTCCTTGTTATGGAAAAATAGCGGGATGTAAAACAGTCCATCCCGCTGTTTTAGTTATTTGCTCGAAACTAGATTAGGAGGTGAGTCCGTTAATCGGGGTTGCGAACAGGTTATAATACGTCTCGGTGATATCTCCGGCGTCCAGAGCGGTCGTTCCAGGAACGAAGGTCGCGGCGTTGGTGGTCTGTACCTTTACAGCGCCAAATGGACAAAGCCCCTCGGTCGGAACGGGCCATTCCAACTTGGCATTGCCTGCGGCCAGGTCGGTGGTTAACTCGATATTACTCTGGATACTGGTGACGTTTCCATCGACATCGACACACATCAAGAAGAGACACTTGGACAGTACCGGGACGGTGGTTCCGGCAGATAGCGGCAATACGGTTGCGGCGTCTGCCTTGTGATAGAATCGGCCATCGATAACAAAGTCGATACCCGCTCCATTCGGTGCCGCAATGGCGGGACCGGTTTTTGCGCCGTCGCCGATCACCAGACCAGCGCTCGACATACAGAAAGTTCCCCCTCGCGGGTCGTCATTTAAGTTCTTCATACTTCTTTCCTCAATATAAGGGTTATTATTTTGCTTCAAAAATTAACAAATATGTTATGCAACCAAGGTTTCGACCATGGCTGCGGCGGATAGAGTCGCAGGCCCGGAGGCCGGTTTTGCAGTCCCCAGAGTTGCGGGGGCGGAAGCCGGTTTCGGGGACCCAAGGGTCGCCGGTGCCGTAGCGGTGATGTTCGCTACCAGCGGGGCGGTGATACTCGCAGGGATACTTGGCCTGGTGATCTTATGAGAGTCAAACCCTGTCACATTGGTTCTGTCCCACGAGCCTACAGTTGCATCGGTCCAAGCGGCTGTGCCGTCTGTGCCGTTGATATCGTCGGTCCCGGCTGTCCATGCACCAGCCAGATTATTCGTGACAATAACCTGGGCAATCGGGCAGAACATCTCGGGGAGCCTGTCGGCTACGAGATCGAGGGCGGTCTGAACGTCTCCAGAGGTGGCGTATGTCATTGCGCTAACTGCGCCAGCAAGGCCATCAGCTGCGAGCGAGTACGTTGCGCTCTTAGCAAGATTGGTCACGATTAACCAACCGCCGAATTGTGCCTGCCCTATAGTGTCAAGGTCATCAAAAGCTTTGTCAGCCTCTGCTGCTATTTGGGCGATCCGGATGCCATTAAGCATGACATCTTTAGTGCCAGTCGAATACTTGGTCGGGGTAGCACCTACGGTCGAAGCCGCACCATTTGCGGTGTGAAGACCGGTGACCTTCTTCTGGTTGCCACGAACATGGTAGACAACACCGGTCGCGGTGCCGCCTGACGTAAAGGTGACTCCGATATTGAATCCAGCCGCTCCGGCGTCCACGACAGTAAAATAACCAATCGTTGCAGTATTGGCACTTGGGGCTCGGGTGCTCAAGTTGAGTAATGCATCCTCGGCATTATCCCATGCCATTTGTGCGCCAGTGTCCTGGGTTGTTACAACTCCAGCCCGGTCAATAAGGATTCGCCAGGCACCGTACTTATTCTGAACGATGTCGAAACTATCCTCCAAGGTGATCGTGGTGTCGAGATCGGCGTAATACTCTTGCCCGCCTATCCGATAAAGAACATGACCGGCACCGAGCAGGGTTACTGCAGCTGTTCCGGTGATAGTAAAGTCACCACCTATCACGCCGTCTGCGTCGTTGAAGGAAATGATATTATTCATAACGTCTTCGTCAGCGTCAACCTCAGTTGACCATGTGACCTGTGCGTCATGGTCCACGATCATTTCGTCGTTGAGGGTTTTCTGTGTCGCTGCGTCGTCGTGCAACTCCTCAATCAAGGTCTCTACGCCATCGGCGGCGGTTTTGAACGTTGCATGGTCGTCGTGCAACTCTTCGATAAGAGTTTCAACGGCGTCGACAGCTGTCTTAAACGTCGCGTGGTCGGTCCGAAGCTCTAACGTTAATGCCCTGGCGGCGATAAGCTCGGTCAGGACACTGTTAAAGAGCTTCCGGGCTTCTTCCCGGTCACTCACGACGGTCATTGAGTTGACCCGTCTCTTAATACTTTCACTCATTATTCAAGCCCTCCTTAGGCTTGCCGGGGTTTCCCCCGGCGTTATTCCTTATGCGATGAGCTTGGTTACGGCAGTTTCGATCCGGAGGAACCAGTTCTCGTTCGCCCTAACCGGTGCATACCAGAAGTCAGCTCCCACGTATCCGAACGTACCGCTCGGGTTGGCGTGGTTCTTCTGCGAAGGCGGCAGGAAGGTCGGAGAGATAGAGGTTTTTCCATGCCCCTTAAGGCTTACATGGCCCCAGGCTTCCTCGGCGATGACGAGCATAGGATACACGTCAACGTTGGTTGCGTCGGCAGCTACCATTCCATTCAGGGTCGCACTACCAGCGGCCAAGAAGGGACGGAAGAGGGGGCTCGTTACGAAGCGGAACTCCTCACAACATCCCATTTCCCGAGCGTGAACCGGGGAGATAGCGGTGCCGTATTTGATACGGGGCACGAAGTTAGGAAGATCCCGAACATCGCTGTTGCAGTCGGTGTGCATGAATACCAGGAAGCACTCCTCAACTGCGCTCGTGTCAAACTTGAGGCCGGGGGCGATGGTCGAGGTGACCTTTTTTCCCATGTTGTTCTCAAGGGTCCGAGTGGCCTGACGGAGCTTGTCGAGGGAGATAGCGGTGTTGATACCTGCCCGAGTGGTGCCGTTGGCGTAGATGACGGAAGTTCCAGCTTTGAACTCACCATATGCTACGAGCTCGGCGACTTCGCCAAGGGTCGAACCGGTGAGCTTGACCATATCTCCAGGGATGTCGTCCTCATACATCAAGGCGGCCTTGGAGGTCAGCTTGAAGAGAACGGCATACTGCTTGAGGGTGACCGATACGTTGGTGTAGTTGATCGTTCCGGCATCCGGAATGGACCCCTCGGCGATCTGGAAGTCAATTGCGGTGATTTGCGCCACACCGTTCGCGCCAGCGTTATAGGGGTCAAGCCGACGGAATACCAGGGTGTCGGTTTTATTGAGCGGTTGCTCTTTCTGCATACCGAAAGATCCGAGAACCATGGTTGGCTCGGCATGCTTCAGCATTTGCAGTTCTGCCCGGATAAGGTTCCGAGACGGGACCAAGCTATAGGTTTGAGTACCCATTATTTTTTACTCCATATGTCTTTAGCGTAATGGGCGTACAATTCCTTCTCGCTCATTTCCGCTTCATTTTTCTGTTTAGTGGCCTTGCCACCCTTCCGGAGATCCGCGGCAGCTGAATCCAATCGCTCCTGTCGCTCTGCGATAATGTCGGGCAATTCTTCCTCCTTCTCCTTTGGCTTTGATGCTAGGTAATGGTCGAGGATGTAAATGCCATCCAGGGCATCCCAGGTGCCATACTTCTCCTGCACCTCAAGGCTTTGCGCTGATAGCCAGGGTTTAAAACCCGGCTCAGCTATGAGCTCAAGATGGTTAGGGTATTTGTACCGCAAGAATTTCAACTCCGTTGTCTGTTGCTGGTCGGTTAGCTTGTGGTCGAAGTCGGTCTTCATTTCCTGACGCATCGCCTCCAGGGTCTGCTTCAGGGCGTTATCTCGCGCCTCCAGGGCTGCATCATGCGCCGGGAAGTCGGCTTTGAATTCAGCCATTCCCTCGCTAGACGCAAGAGCTTTCTCGATCTCATCCTTGGTCGGTGTCTTAACGGCGGGAGCATTTTGTGCCCCTTGAAGCCGATTGTCGATACTCCCCACCCTGCTCTCGGTCTGCTTAACGCGGAACGCCAGGTTGTCGATGTCGCCAGTTTTCTTGGTCAAGCTCTCAATCGCCGCTCTTAACGCGGGATTAACACCAGCCCATGGGTCTTGCTCTTCACTTGGTATAACTGCAACGCCTTCGCCAGAATTATCGCCGGTCTTTTCAGGGGCCTTAGCCGCTGTTACCTGCTCGATCTCTTGACCGTCGCCATTATATACCTCGTTGTAGACCTCTTCCCGAAGGAGTCTTTCCTCCTCGCTCATCATGTTTTCATCTGCCATTGCTTAATACTCCTCACCGGCCAAAGGTTGGGCGGTCAGTTTGCGGGCGCTCTCGCGGCCTTTTAATGTTTCCGGTGTTTTCACCAGTTCCTTTAAGATCATCAGCTCGCCCCTGAGTATCGCGGTTTCCCGTTCGCCAAGGAGGAAGTTGTCATTTTGCTTTCGCACCACTTCTATCTTCCGCAGGAGCAGTGCCTTGAAGAATGCCCACGTCCCGGAATTCTCATCGAAAGCCTCGGGAATATAGCCAACCACGGTTGGAGTTGACGCCGGAGCCTCACTGATCTTTAGGGGCTCCCTAACGATCTCTATCGTGCCGAACGGGGTTAATTTACGCTGTGTGACAATGTCACCCTCGTTGAATATATTTTCGCTCATTTCTGGTAGCTCTCCCCGGTAGGTGCCTTCCCGGCTGGCTCTGTCGGCGGATTACTTACCTCGGCGACCGCCTTCTTATCCATCACCCGCTCTGAGTGCCGCAATCCCTCGCTGCTGATTGCCAGCTGTACTTTGAGCTTGTCGAGCTCGATGTTGCGCTTCTCTGCGTATTGCATCATGGAAATCTGTAGGTCCATTTTCTTCATCTCAAGATCATGCGCCCGCTCCAGGTCAGCCTGCTCACCCTTGAACTTGTTATTCGCCTCAGACTCGCCCTGCTTGATCATGGCAACCTGCATATCGGTATCGGCCCTGATTTGAGCCGCCTGCAACGTAGCCTGTGCTGCCTGTTGCTGCGATGCTGCTGCTCCTTGCTCTGGAGTCGCGCCTTCCTCGCCCTCCTCCGGCTCCTCTTGAAATATATCGAGATGGCTGGATGAGTAGAATAATTCTATAGCCTTCTTCCACTTGGTGTGTTTCGCGAAATGCGGGTCTTGTTTTAGCTGGAATGCTTGGAGTAGGGCCATGCGGGTTTGGTCTTTCTCAAACAGCACGCTCGCACCACGCGGGTCAACCTCTAGCTCACCCTTGATGCTTGGGTCGGGGTGATATTGCATATTGTAATCGTAATATCTGCGCAAGTGCGGGACCGTAACCTGGTCGTCAAATCGAACAACCTTCGACCGGTATGTCACGTTCGAGGAGTCAACAACAATATTGGTGGCACCGAGAGTGTCGGGGGCTTCCTTGGCCTCGCCCTGGAAAATCGTTGGCGTGGCTGTCATCAGGTCGATGAACCTCAGGGCGAGCTCCAAAATCTTCTGTAGGTGCTCCTGATTGTTAGTCGCCTGGAATTGAGTAATTGCCTTACGGATATCATCGATAGGGCTCTCGCCATCCCATCGCCAAAGCTTCTTGCCGGTAATCTCCCAAATACCATCATCTGGTTCCAGGCCGAAGATGGCAACGTTAAGGCCACTGGAATCGCCAGAGTTGTCCATCATCTGACGCCATACGGCATTGATAATTCTCTGAGCCCACATGATTTTTATGGGTTCGCCAGCACCCCATGGCATGTCAGGAATCGGGGTCCATGGGAAGAAATCGTAGGGAAGATCTCCGGTGTCGAGTAGGTTCAGCGAAGCCTTCACCGGGCGATCATTGATGAAGATAATCTTGCCTGATACGGATTTGGAGTGGTCACAACTGCATTCCTTGCCAAGAATATAGGACCAGATCTCCTCCATGTGTTCTGGCTTGATCTCGCCATTATACTCCCAAACCTCGTACTGTTCGCCCATCTCCATGCTATTAGTGATAGCCCGGTACGCGGTTCCATGTTGATCGACAGCCACATTGAGGCGCTTGGGTTGCTCCTTGAGAACCATTTCCAGCTGCCTGGCGCTATACCCCTTGACGCCAATCAACCGGCGAACCTCGCGGGGTCTGATCGTATCCTTCTCCCAGATATAACTAGCTTTCTGCGGATCTTCTCTGCAGTCGGGTGAGGGGTAGACGTTCCATGGGTCGATGGAGTAGCTTGCCGGTTTGTTCTCCTCGGAGAACTCAAGCACATGGGCAATCTTGCCCGACTTATCCGGCGTAGGCTTCCAGGTCTTTTTGAGCCGCTTACCAACCACCGGACCCTTCAATATTCCCGTTCCCATGTAGACCGATTTGTCTATCTGCTTGCGCTCTTCCGCCTGAAATGAGCATTCGGTCAATTGGTCATTGACCACACGCTCCATGCCGAACATCGCCTTTTCCGCCTGCTCCCTCATCGCCTTAGCGACATCGTTCATAGTTGCTGGCGTGTTATTACTAAACATGACGGGCTTGCCACCAGACATTGCCTGACGACCATCGCCCACCATATCTTCGATTATTGCATTGGGAGTGTTTTTATACCCCCAGTTCTTATCTCTAACGGGAAGAAGGATCTCTCCGAACCTACCACTCGCAACCTCACACCTTCCGCGCACAATATTCATTACAGCTCTGGAGCGCTTTGCGCCGCTATCCTTGATAGGGGCCACACCACTAGCGTAGTCAAGCATTGACGGGGTAGCTTCAAAGTCTGAGGCGTAGTCAAGCATTTGCTCGGCGATCCGCCAATATGTTTCGATCCCGCTCGCCGCCCGGAACTCAACAGCCTCTGACCTGGACTTGAGGATATTCCCGGCGATAATGGCAATATTGTCATCCCGTCGCGCCTGCTCTTCATCGTCGGTCATGTCGTAATCGACTTCATCGGCGGGTATGTCGCTTTCGACAAGCCCACCCTGCTCCACTTCTTGGTCCATCTCGGAGTCCTGCATCATGGAGCCATCCGGCATCGCATGTTCTTTGCCATATAGCCGCTCGTCGTATGGGTCAACAGGGGCTTGCGCCGCCTCTTCATCCATCATCATTTTTCTACGTTTGGCCATAGTTATCCTTGCAATAAGTTATTATTTTGGAAATGCCTAATTATACCATATTACTTTTCCTATTACACGGTTGAAAGTAATATTGCTAGGCAATAAAAAAGCGGGAGACCGAAATCTCCCGCTTATCGTGCCCGTACTTCTACTGCCTACTTACGCCAAAAACTCTCTTATCGAACCGATTTGATCCTTGAGAAGATTGACATCCTTCTCCTTCGCACGGAGCACCCTCTGAGTGTCGGCTAGCTGCTGCTCCAGTCGCTCGATATGGCTGTCACGTTCTGCGATCTTTAACTCCTTTAATTGGTCGGCCTTCTCTTGGGCCTTCGTGAGGGACGTAAAGGCACTCTGGAGTTCCCCTTTCTGGAATTTGAGGAGGGCATTTGCTGCCTCAAGCCTGCCCTTGTCGGCCCAGTGTTTGGCGTTGGCCGATTCAAGCTCGCGAACCCTTTCTCGTAATTCAACCAGCTCAACTCCAAGGCCCTCATTTTTGGCTAAGAGGGCGATATTCGCCGCCTCAAGCCTGTCATGTTCCTCCGCTAGACCTTCAGACATCGACCGCCGACGAGCTTCATCTAGCGCCCGAATGAGAGAGGTGTTCTTGCGGTTAAGAAATTCAACCCTCTCGTTAAGGGTAATATTTTCCCCTATAAGATCTCCTTCAGACATCGACCGCCGACGAGCTTCATCTAGCGCCCGAATGAGAGAGGTGTTCTTGCGGTTAAGAAATTCAACCCTCTCGTTAAGGGTAATATTTTCCCCTATAAGATCTTTGTTCTGTTCGGTAAGGCTGTCAACCTGTCTGCACAATTCATTCCGATCCGCCTCAAGCGACGCTACCTTACCTTCAAGTGCGGTGAACCCCGCCTCATCATCCTCATAGCGCTCCTCGATAGCCTCGACCAGCAAGCCTGCCTGGTTCTTGGCGGTAATCGCTGAGTCGAGAGCCTTCTGTAGCTGGTCGGCTTGGATAAGCATACCCTCGATAAGCCCGTACAGATTGCCGGATAAATTCTCCAGCTCCTTATGGAGTTCATCTTCTACATGGTCATCCCTGTTGCCATCAAAATCTTCCATCAGTTTCTGTCTCCTTCACCCCCGAAGAATGCATCTCCGGTTGGTTGCTCCTGTCCAACAGGTGCATAGCTCCTGAAGTCACGGTTCTCGCTATCTGACTTATGGGTGCTGTTGTCGGTTGGGTTCTGCTCGGTACGGTTATCGGTCGGCTGGCTCAAACTTCCCTCCCCAGAGTTCACCGGGTTGAAGCTATAAGCAATCGGGTTCATCTCCGATTTATTCTCGAACGTTGCGGCGATTGAACCACTGCCGGTATTGGAGAACGTGTTGCCTATGCCTGACACAGAGGCACCAGGCGAACGATTGATGATTATCGCACCACGACCACTGCCGCTACCTCCACCCGTTGACATCCCGTACATCCGCAGAAACATGTCGCCATACGGCACCAGGGCCTGCAGGTAGTCTACGCCATCCCTCGGGCGAAAGAACGCCTGTTGACCGATATTGGAGCCATAGACGAAGGCCACGCCGACGAGACAGCCTGGTTCGCCATTACACGCGGCGAATGCGTTGCCCGCCTGGATTTTACCGTCGATATTACTAACAGCGATCAGCTTGTTCGTTTCGAGGGTTGCGTCAGTGCCACCCACAAAGGTATTGAGTGCCGCACATCCCGGCAATAGGATCGTCAATACCAATAGGGCGATCACTGTGATGAATGAGCCGAATACAAAATCGTGACCGAGGTTACGGTCGAAGTCTCCATTCATCTCATACCTCCCTGGTGGCATTAAGGGCGCAGACAACAGCCATACCGATGAGTGCCGACTGTTTATCTTCATGGGAGGTTGACTTCATCTCCTCGACCATTTGAGCCATAACACACCCCAGTAACTCCTCCGAATCGCCACCGATCATAAGTTTGCATGCTTCACGGAGGACACCACGCTCCCCCTTCAGCCGCTCGATCTCGGCCAGCAACACCTGGCAGCTCGCACAAGCTACAGGAGCGGTCTCGTTACAGGCACAGCCATCCTTATTACTACACACTTTATTCTCGCACATCTTCATTCTTCTCCTGTTTAATTTGCGGGCCAACAGCCCTGAATGGACGGAGGACGTGTTCCGGGGTGACGAAATTTCGCTCAGTCTTAATAACCTCGGTGATAGTTCTCCCTATGGCGTCCCTAGTTTTCCTGAGGAGGTGCAACAGGTCAATCATTTCGACCTTCAGCAATGAGTTGCACTCCTCATACAATGTATCTTCGACATTCCGGATATTGACGGTGGTCTCCTCGTACATCTCGCCCAACCTGGCGACCAGGCCAGGCGTATAGTCGTCCTCTTCCATGTAGCACTCCATTGTTAATATTACTCGTGACCTTCGTTGCTACCGAGGTCGTCAATTATCGGGGTTGCGCAACGGAACCTGATCAACGAAGTATCAGCCTTCGCTTGATTCAGTTCATCCGCGTTTGGAATATTGCACGGACATTGAGCTGGTTCCCCCTCCAGCCTCCCGATCCTGCGATTCAGTTTGTCGATAAGAAAACGCAACCGGTCAATCTCACCCTTTAACGCCTTTTTCTTCATAGTCCCTCACAATTCAATTGATATGGAGCAGCGACAAAACGTTCTGGCTACCCGTCCCGGAATCGAACCGAGGACCGGAGATCCGCTTGTCAAGTGCTAGCTTGTCTCTCCGCGTGATATCCAGACCACCATGGCCGGGTAATATTGAAACCCTATAGTACACCGGTTATTTTGCAGGCGAAAGGTATAATCGATGTCAATAACTGTCAATAAATTGTTTCGCGCTCGAATTGATATCGCAATCCTGGAAGCCAAGACACTGCTCGGCGGCGTAGCGGAGGTATGCTGCTTCTAGGAGGGTGTCGGTATAGCCCAGTGTCTTCTTTACACCATTGACTTTTATATAGACAACCCAGTTCCTACCAATCTTACTAGGTGAGACACCCTTGATACCCGAGGTGTTATTGCGCAACATGCCGCAATTCCGCACCTGGCATTGACGCGACGCCTCGCGAAGGTTCTCGGGCCAGTTATGCGTCCTAACGCGATCCACGTGGTCGATCTCAAATTCAGAGTCATAGCCGTACCGGAAAAACCACGCCAGGCGGTGGGCCAGGTATCTGGCCCCTAGATATTGGATGTATATATACCCATCACTCAATGACAACGAACCAGCTATATCACCGGCTTGAGCCCGAGGATTTACGGTAACCAGCCAGAAAAATTCCCCGGTAGTGCAATTATACGTTAAGACTTCTATTAATTTATCTAATGATATCATACACTTAGTAGCCCACCCCAGGATCAAGTGGCCTCCAGGGTATCGATTGCCCCTTCGGCTTCTTCTTCACTGCGCAAATCGGCCCGAACAGCTCGGTGAATGCCCACACGAATGCATCAGCCCTGTTTGGTGAACGCTCGCCGACGTAGCCGTTGGTGGTGAAATTCCCCAGCTCTTCTTCGAGTAATGGGAAATAGCCTGCGAAACGAATGCGGCCAACCTCGACAAGAGCAGCTACCGGTTCGGCTCTTACTGCCTTGCCCCTCGACGCAGTTACCGACTTAAATGGCGTCCGGGGTCGGCTTACCTGGATGACGTGATTGACCATGGCACCGCCGAAGTTGATCTCACCTACCACGGCATTTGCCTCAAACCTGTCATATGCGTCAGTAGCTACCTTGCCCCATGTTGCCGGTCCTGCTTTACAGGTTAGGTCGGCCAAGAGATAACCCTTGCCATCTATCCCAAGCCCTGCAGCCACAATACCTATCTCGTCATTTGTGGCGTTTTCAGTGTCGCCGCTCCCAGATGGATCGACAGCAATGACGATTCGTACCATCTGTGGAAGATCCTCGCTATCGAGCATCCTCCACTTATCGATACTCATATCGTCAAATAGACCGTTCTCGGTCTCGTCGGCGAACTCACCCTTGAGGAACCTCTTCTTCATCCTGGCACTGAGATCTTCCAGGTTCTTCAGGTAGGTTGGCGATAGGTTCTCCGCATTGTCGAGCGGATTCATCAGCATACTGCCAAACTTAGCTGGATCCGGCAACAGCTTCTTCGTATCCGGGTCGATATGCCTGACAAACAGTTTGTACGACCAGTGCCCCTTGCTCGGCGGGTTCTCGTCGTAATAGACTCTGGGCGGGAGTAAGCCGTCAGGCTTGCCGTCGATCACAACCTCGCAGAGCTGGGCGAGCCTGGTCAAAACCAGCTCCCTGGATGGGTAGGAGATCTGCGATGCTTCATTGAAGAAGATGGATATAAACTCCATACCGAGGATCTTCTCGGTCCTTTCCTTCTCATCCAGGCCACCGAACCACACCTGCGAGCCATTGGGGAACTGTGCGTACCAATCCGTTTTGTCAATAGGAGCTGAGTAATTGGGGAAGCATAGCCTCATCATCTTTGGCCAGGTATCGAGGACGATGGATTGCTTGACCGCGTTGAACCTGAACCTGACGATTGCATGACGTGAGCCTGGGGCCATCATGGCGCGGGTCGCGATAGCTCGGCAAATGAGAAAGGTTTTCCCGGATCTCGATCCACCGAAGAACATGAGATGCAAGGCATTGCTTGAGAGCAGCTTATTGCCCTGCACCTGTTTCGGGGTGAGCTTAAAGGCCATTAAAGGTCACTCATATTGATTATGGTGGCAAGGTATTGACTGTCGCTTAGACCTTGGATATTCATGGGCGGGCGGTGTCGCCAAATATTAACAGCCTCAGCTAAGAGTAATGTATCTTGAGCAAAAGGCTCATATATTATACCATCGAACTTTTTCTGCTTATAGTGCGAGGAGATACGGGCGCATATATCGCATGTCTGGCCGATATAAACAAGATCACCATGCAGCAGTAGGAAATACACATACGACCCGAGGCCGATAGGTATGGTATTGCCAACCTCACGGCTAGAGATATCAACAACTAGGCTAGAGGCCCATTCCTTCGCCACTTCCACCCTACCTAAGGTGTCCGCCAGGACCATCACCTCGTCACTCCCGAACTGTTTATAAACAAGCTGGATACCGTTCCTGACACCGTATGCAGTAAGCTCAGATACCACTGCATCCGCGTCGAAACCAAGTATTTTGGTGTTGCTAGATATTGTTACTATATCGCCAGGTTGCGCATAGTCATATGCCGTATCGTCGCGGGCGTAGCCTAACATAATTCTCCGCGCTTAACGACCGGCACATCGCGCCACTCCGAGAACTCCAGTGGGCGACCGAAAAGTCCGAAGATCATCGTGCGATACTGCAGGGTATAGTTTTCCTGGTAACTAACAGCAACCGGCTTACACGACATAACGCCACGATCATCGCCACGATTTTCCGCAATCCATCTCAACTCGATCATCATAACCCCCTGTCCTCTTTTGAAATTGTTACGATGTACTTATCGTCACCGCCTTCGGTGCCCTTGTCAATACTGTAGACCTTTCTTTCGGTCTCAACCAGCTTACACCATGTCTCGAAAAGTTTCTTGGCAGAATCGGCCCTGCCCGGAAAAGAAAGCACCTTCCTGAACATATCGGTTGCTCGGGAGCCAAGGGCAACAGCTTCGTCGGGATGTTTATTGATGATATCGATCAGGGCCATTAATTCCTCGGTATGTTTATTTTGCAACTTAAGCTCGGCAATCATGGACTCGATAACCCTCTTATTCTCAGAGGCCCCCACCATCTGGGCAGTGCGTACATCGGCTTGAGACGATGCCTCTGCGTCCTTTAGCTCCTTTTCGGTGGTCCCTTGCGTACCAGCGCGTACTAAACTTTTGCGTACTAAATCGTCGGCCTTCAACCTCACCTGCTCTGACAAATCCCTTGGCCACTCCTCGGCCTTTGCTCGCTTTCGAATAGCCCCCTCGGTTATCCCGAACTCTTGGGCGATGTCCCTTAACGAGCGAGTCCCGACACGGTACAGGGCAGATACTTTCTCCCAGTCTATAACCTTCCTCTTTCCTATCATGGTTTAAACGCCCTCATGGTCAAGTACACCGCATCGGTCAAAGACTCTCTACAGTATTCCTCGTGGGACGGATATTGAATAGGGATGGTATTGGCGGCGACACACGCCAGGATTATAGCCCTATCACAATCCCCATCCCCAGTCCCAGTGAAAAGGAGGGCCTTCCTGACGTGGTTGATAATCTCTTTTCTTGCGCCCAATTGCACCGCGTACAGCGACGCCTGACCAATTCCGCGAGCAACCCCATTGTAACCAACCCTACCGTCCTTAGCCTCAATAACGGTCCCAGAGCCATCGACGTGGAAAATAACAATATCGGCCCTGCCGTAGCGAAATGGATATTCCTCCACAATCGTATCGCTCGTTGACATGGGGAGCGACCTTTCGAGTAATACTTCATGCTTTTGGTTGGCGATGAACCTTCCCACTAGTGTCCCTTCATCCCCAGCCAGGCTGGCTAGCTGCTCACTAGCTCCGTCAATACAGGCCATGACAGCAGCATACAGCCTAACCCTTGCGATCCAACCAGGCTCTATGCTGTCATAGTCTATCCTTTGCTTTGGTGGCATCACCGCTCTATTCATATCAATACAAGGGTAAGACTGAGGTTATGTGAATGCGCATCAGTATATCGTCGTCGGCGTTCTCTATACGATAGAGGCGGCGATCAGTCAATAGCAGGAGGCAGTCGTGGTATCTGGAGATACTTATGAAGTGCTCGTCTGGTTCCGCCGCAATAATAGCTTCCTTGTTCAGTAATTCTTGCACTGTCATTTTTTTCTCCTGCCGGAAACTCCCGGTTCTAATCGTTTCATGTCTTACATAGCGGTGCAGCGTCGAGGTTGCCAACTATTGTTAGGATATTCCGGGGAGCAGGTTTTTTACTCTCCTCTCCAGCCAGGATAGAATTAAGCTTTCTAGCCAGACATCCCAGAAACTTCCCATGGTCAAGCCCACGGCACTCGCAATAATCAAGGGCCAACTGGATATCGATAGCCTTAACTTTTCGCATCGTCATTCTCGTAATCTGTAAACATTGTAGCAGCACAGAACGGGCAATGGTATTCGTCTCCCATCTGGTAAGGGAGCGGTCGTAACCACGTACTCCTGACCGGTATCTTAACCATCGCCGCCTGATCCCCGCACCAGTCGCAGCACCTGCAGTGGTAGTCGCTTACCGCAATGGGGATAGCATGCTTTAAAACTCTTTCGTGCATCGTCATCCGTTCTCAGTGCAATCGTCATCCTTGAACTCGGGGAAGATCACCTTCGGGAATTCCATGTTATCGAAAATCTCCTGCAAGGTCCTATCGTCAGTCACCTCATCCTCGTAATCTACGGCAATCTCAGCAGCTGTCTTGTGCCCATCTATTATCGTCTTGATGGTTTTGAACTCATCAACAATCCATTGGACCATGGCGTCCCTCCACTTCCCAGGCAAGATAGGGAAAAGCGAGTCAAACTTATCGTGAATATCCATCAAGACTTCATATTTATTTGCGCCCTCAAACTCATGGAATGTTTTACCTGGCCACCTGTCGCTTTCATATACCGTGTGATGTACGATCATTCTACGCTCCTATACCAAAGATACTTAAACTCTTCCGCCGTAGTGTCCGGGAGGTCCCGACATGGTTCTTGAGGTTTCCAGCCAGATATCATCATTATTTTATCGCAATTGGCCAATATCCACTCAACTACCTCTAAGCGTTCAGGTCGTTGACTGTGCCGTGGAAAATCACGGTCGAACAGGTCAAGAACCTTCAGCTCCACCTCGTTACGTCTAGCCGCCTCCCTGGTCTTGAACTTGATACTAGGGCACTCATCGCTATAATAGGTCATCTCCTCCATGATCATCTTACAACCTCCCCTTAGCTATGGCTAACTCCTCGCGGGCCGATGCCAGGATATTCTCCTCGACATTGTATATCACGATCCCGCTCGGGTGAGCCTCCCATACTATTTTACCAGGAATATTATTTCCGTCACGGTAAAAACGAGGGCCGATGATACTAGACATACCCTTTTGTCTGCCAACGTAATCTTTCAATACCTCGATACCCCGCACGATCTCGTCGTCGCTGGAATACTCTATGGTTGGCATTGATTCGCCCCAGGGGAATATCAAGGGGATCTTCTTGACCATATCAATACTCGCAGTTTAATTTCTTGGCCAGGAGCCTTAGTATATCCCTCTTAACCATCCAAAGGGGAACACGCATAAGCGATTGACCATACTGCAGCGGCAGCATAAGGCGGTAGTCGTCGCCATGCATCACTTCCCGGAGGAAGACATCAACCGGGTATTGTCGCAGTCGATAAAGCTCCTCCACAGTAGTTTCGTGGCTCGCCATGAAATGCAGGTACGCCCCCAGGCTGATAACCACCTCGCCCTGGTAACAGCTTACCGTTACCATCGAAGCCAATAAATTGTCAAGGTTTTCCATCACCAATCACCATTTGTTACAAAAACAGTCAGGGCCATCGCCAGGGCGATCAACATTGCCGCAAGGTTCCACCCACAAAAGAGTGCCACAGCTGCAGCGCCAGTGGCACACAACATCATGCCAAACAGGATTTTCTCGCCTCGATCACTCAACATTACACACCTCCCGCTGAAAAATCCTTTCCCCAAGGACAAAGACGGCAGAATATGCCAAATTTATCTTGGGCCACAAAACCGCCTCCGCACTGCGGGCATTCGATATCGCAGCGCCAAATAGCCCATCGGTCGGGACCGCCAAGATCCACGCCATAGCTTGTCATGTCCATTGTTACGGCCTCGTTTTTGCCAAAAATATTATCATAATTGGCTCGATACTTGTCATTCGCAATTCGTTGCCGTGAATGATTCTTGTCCCCACTCATTGGCAGACACCCCATTTGTGCAATAAATACTGGATTTTACCGCATAGCTTGGCGATAAAGCGGAACCTGTGCTCATGGTGGACGTGGTTCGAGCAGGTATAGATCATCCTTAGCCTCTTCCTCTCCGCGAATGAGCACCACACCTTATGGCCCTCGCTGCGCTTGCTGCTACAGCACGGACACTTGCCAACCTGCCTCAATTGCGTCATATACTCACTTGGTAGCATCTCCTTTTTCATAATAAAAACTTGACACCCTGTAAAATTGGTAGCGGGTATGGGATTCGAACCCATGTAACAAGCTTATGAGACTCGTGTCTTAGGCCACTGGACTAACCCGCATTGATTAGACCGTATAATACCCCACACCTAGACCAACCACAAGGTAGAATCGATCTTTTTTTATTCTTCCTGTTGACAACCCTGTAGGCCGTGTGTATATTAACAGGTAAGAACAGAGGAACCCGGAGGGAGGCCGGAAGACGAAAAGGAGCCAATACCGCAAGGCAAGCCCGAAAGAGGGGACCGACGGAGGCAGGCCGGGTATCACGAGTTAACATCTCCCCCACAAAAATACTGCTGCTTTGGTGTTTTCGATCAGTACCGTGTCATTGTTGCAAGACTCTCACCCCGGTGTTGGCGGCTGAATGCGCGACCAGTGGCGAGGTGAGCACCCCGCTTTAAGCACGGCATACACGGTACTGATCGAAGCTACCAAAAAAGGGCTCCCGAAGGTCTGGGGCTAATTGTGACAGAGCATAAGCTCACCACATAGGTAAACATCCCTGGTGCCTGGTTCAACTCCAGGCAAGCCCATTCTGTATCTCAAAACCAAGACTGGAGTTAAAACATGAAGACGAGGAATGAAGTCGCGAACGAGATCGAGCAGAAGAAGAGTGAGCTGAAAAGGTCGGAGCAAGCAGTAGTCACCTCCCAGTCCCTCATGGAATTTTGGGCGGCGAACAAGAGAGTAGGGGTATTGACCACCGAAATAAAAACCCTTGTGTGGGTTTTCGAGGGATGATTGACGATTGAGCACCGGGCGGGTAATCCCGTTCGGTACTGAGCAGTCAAACAACGGTTAACAACTACGGAGGTACATCATGAGCAAAAGAATACTTTGCACAGCAGCCGAGGCCGAAGACGAGTTACGTAAACGGCGCAAAATCAAGAGGGTGGGGTATAGGGTGATAACCAGGCCGCACCTACCCACGAGCCCCACCAAGTTCTTCCCAGGAATGACCTCGGTAAAGGTGACTAAGGCAGAGTTTTTATCAGCCATCCAGGACTGTCTGAAGTATTTCGAGGAAAGGGGAGGAAGGATAGAGTTAACCGTGCCCGAGAGCGACTATGAATCTTTTTACATTGGATAGGGGGGGGATTATGGTAATATTGGTTAGCAAGAGATTTCTCAGGTTCAAGATGGCCCGCGTTCTGACTGCCCCCGAGTGGTGCAACCAGACCCACGCACACCTCTTGGAGCTAAAGAGGTTTTGGAACAACAACGGATTTTCAGGGAGGTTCTAACTATGGATCACGTTGACAAGATTATAGCTTTTGAAAGTGGCGAAATGACCGACGAAGAGATCGTGGAATTCTTCCAGGAGATCATTAGCGACGGGACCGTGTGGCACCTCCAGGGGTCATACGGACAGTTGGCCAGCGACCTTATCGATTCTGGCCTTTGTTCGAGCAATTGATCAATCACCGAGCGTGTCTGCAATTACTTTCCCACCAAAACCAAAGGAGAATAAAGTGAAAATTACAAACAAACAAGGCATCATAATCTGGGAAAATACTGAAATTGCAAATCTTCAGGGGGCAGATCTTCATGGGGCAGATCTTCGGGAGGCAGATCTTCGGGAGGCAAATCTTCAGTGGGCAAATCTTCAGTGGGCAGATCTTCATGGGGCAAATCTTCAGTGGGCAAATCTTCAGTGGGCAGATCTTCATGGGGCAAATCTTCAGTGGGCAAATCTTCAGTGGGCAGATCTTCATGGGGCAGATCTTCATGGGGCAGATCTTCTGGAGGCAGATCTTCAAAGGGCAGATCTTCGGGAGGCAGATCTTCAAAGGGCAGATCTTCGGGAGGCAGATCTTCGGGAGGCAGATCTTCATAGGGCAAATCTTCAGGGGGCAGATCTTCGGGGGGCAGATCTTGATTTTTCCTCAGGAATCACCTTTGCCTGTGAGGGAACAAAAATTAAGGGGGATCATCGTCTGTTTGCTCAAATGATATACCATCTAACTAGACAAAATTGGGAATCTTTAAATGGCGAACAGAAAAAATGGCTTGCTGATTGTCCATTCAAAAACGATTTTCTGAAATATCGACATGAGCTATACTTAATCTAACCCCTAAACCAAGGCTGGGGTAGAAATATCCCAGCCGGTAGTTGTTTGGTTAATTAACCTAACGAGGAGGAATAGCCATGAGATACTATGTGGCAGAACGAAATGGTTTTAAGAGTTGGGCGGTGCTTCTCCGTGATTCAAAGACCAGGGAAATCGTCAAGACCATGGCAGATGGTTTTAGGGTCCGTATGGACGCAGTACGCTGGGGTAGGGAGCGCGGTATAGCCTTTACCTCTCACTCAAACATGGTGGAGGAAACCGATATTCATGACGCAATGCAATTCGCACAATAGACTATTCCTTGAGGCGATCAGCGCGGAGTTGAACGAGCGAGAGATTGAACATCTCGCCCTCAATAGCAAGCTGAATTTTATTTCGGTGGCACGCCAGGCCAGGTTCATGCTAAACAGCCAGGCAGCTGGCCAAGATTCTTGTTGGGATTGCTGGCGGATCTGTCAGAAGCTTGGCTTTATCGATTCAAACCTTAAGCTGTGAGGGAGTTATGATACTACATTCAGGGTTAAGTAGGTTCGAAATTATGTTTTCCAATAGATTGTATCGGTATATGACTAACGGGTTCGACAAGCGGTTATGGACCCTCGACCGATGGCGGGAAATGAGGGACATGTATAATGCGGTGTGTGACTCAATGTCTAACGCGAAAGCAAGGAGAAGATAGATTGGAACATCGGCAGCTGGATTACGTGAGAGACTGAATGGTCATGTTGATGGTTGGAGAAACACCATGGGTGCAATCATGATGAAGAATTACTACTGGTTCAGATCGAACTATGACGGAGAGATCGTTTCAGCCTCTTCCTTGGAGGCCATCACCGAGCTCGCCACACAGGAGGAGGGGGATGTCGAAATCTACTACGGCGACAAACTGGTTCGCTCGGTAGAGGAATGGTAAAAATAATGGGCCGCTGGTTTCTATGCCAGTGGCCCATTATTTACGCACTCACTTTCCTAACAATCTATTGTATCGTCCTACTCACCCAGCTCATAGTGTGAATCGGTCTCCATCGACCGCATATCTCGGACCACGAGTTCGTTGACCGAATCACTATCGACCAACATGGAAACTACGACCGGCTCCTCCCCAGGCTTATCAAGGGGGATCATGCGTTTTCCCCATTCATCGGCTGACATGTATTCATACTGTCCACCACGAGAGAGCATAAATAACCCGCCGCAAGCTGGGTTCCACTCATTAACCCATCCAGCAGTTACAGGAACGGCGACCTCATCGTGTTTGCCATTGTCAACCATGAGAGTTAAACTAGAGCAATCCCTGGTTGGGTAACGTATCTCTACGATCCTACCACCGGCAACATCTATCTCCAGGTGATGGCGTTCCAGTAGGCCCTCCAATAAACCCCAAACTGTTACCCTATTCTTATCAGTCATCGTCTCCAAATTATCAACTCCATTTAAAAGTTTCGGCCAAAGGAAGAAGGCCAAGGCGTAATTGCCGCACTTCACCGTTAGATTCTGGATCACCTCCTTCAGTCTAAATTAAGCAGGTTTTCAAACACCATTGCCACCAATCCTATGTGAAGGTTAGTATAAACAGGGGTCACACCCCTCCTCTTGCCCACGGCTGACATCGATCCTTACGACCGGCCCACCGAATTTTTCATCAAGATTTTCAAGCTCAAGCAGTAAGCCCAAGAACACCGCCAACGGCTGGGGTGGAACGTTGCCTATAGGTTTACGGATTATCTCGCCAGTATCGAGTCTGCAAATCGCGTGCTTGCCGCTCGGGCTCAACTCTATCACCGTTGCGATTGCCGCCTTAGGTTTGGCTACCCTCCTACGCCACCAACGAAGGGGAACCCCGTTATCGTCTGTCGGCGGCACGCGGTATTGGCTACCATTTGAGTGGTAGAATAAATTTGTATCGCGGATCTCCATCAATCATCCTCCTCTTCCCTATTACCGGGGTGATTGTTCGACTGCCATCCTAACCGTCGTTTTCTTGCGGCAAGGTTGGCGGCTTCCTCAAATTTGCGCAAAACAGTTGCCGGTATCACTGTCTTACTACCGAACCTCATTAGGCTTTCCGGGCTTGCATTCCTAACCTCTACGCCCATCAGCGTACCGATTCTTGCTATCTCACGAGTGGTGCTGGAGCCCTCCTCTATAACGGCTATAATTTTGCCATCGACCGACACCTCATACCACTGCTTCTCTCGGACTGATCTTGCGCTATCTTTCATACTTGACGTTTCGCCTCCCTATCTAAGTAAACAAGATGAGTTTCGGAGAATAATCCGGTATCTATACTGGCCTTAACTCTTGCCTGGAAGTCCTCAATAGCATCCCGCCACTTCATCCCATTCGCCAGTTTCGGCTCGAATAACAGGTTCGAATACAGCCACCATTTTGGGGCTATGGTCCAGGAGTATTTGTCTGGTTTATATAGCTCGCTCTGTCGGTATCCACTGTTCACGTCATGACCAGCGATGAGATTAAAAGCTTTCTGGCCAAAAAGGACCAGGCCAAGCATCGCCCCGTCATACCAATGGATCTTCTTTAGTTCGTAGCTATCGAGGTAGTTCAAGCCCCAATGACCTACATCGTGGATGAATATACACACAACCTGCCATGGCTCTGGCCACCTCCCATACAATCTCTTCCAAGACAGGAGGACCAAAAAGGAATGGAAGATAGAGTGACACCCGAACAAGACGCTTATCGTACCTTGACTCACTTTCCTCATATTACCACCAGTATCTGAATACAGACAATTTACTCCTACTGAACGCCGGTCCCTCGATCAGGTAATCTATATGGCCCACACGCAACATACACACCTTGGGTAAATCTACCGCATTGACAGCGAATATATAGACTGCCCCACCATCCTGATCATCACCAACCGGGGTCGAAACCTCCACGACAACATTCGGCCACGAGATTATACTAACATCCGGATGGCCCAGAGCAGCAGGGAGGGTCACAACGGCTCCTCCGCTCTCTCGCAATATTGGCTCCCAACTTATCGGCTGATCGGTTGTCGCTGCGGCTTCAAGGGAGTATTGAGATCCAGGAGGTGTCAATGCCCCATCTAGGCCGTTAGCAATCATAATACTCGCACCCAAACCACAGGATACCCAAACTACCGTCTCCAGTAATGCGGCCATATATCTAATCATGACTGTTTACCTGGATCTAATATAAAAACAGCGCTCCTCTTCGGTATCATGCCGTAGGTGACATTCAGGTATTCCTGCGCCAGTCTGTCGTAAATTTTTTGCTGGTCGATTACGCCACTTTCCAGGTGCGCAGTCTCGACCGCGATCCCCTCCAGAATTCCTTCGGTATCTTTTACCCAGAATAATGTCAAGTTCTTGCCATGATCATCAACCACTGAGTTTTGCATAATTATTAATACGTCATTTGCCACGCCGTTTTTATCTAACTGCCCATCCGCCATTTTATTTCCTCTTTTGTGTAAGTTTCTTATCCTTCATGTCCAGCCAATCACCTATGAGGTTTCTCGCAATGGCCTGGATAGTATAAGCCTCAATCTCGCCACCGGGGGAACACTCACGCATGGCCCCCATGATATCCTGGAAGACATGGACGGATTCGTGGACTATCAAGCCAATGGTATCAAGCGCTTCCTCTTCATCAACCGATACGCCGACGATAGAGTACCGTCTACCTTCTTTCATGATCGAGTGGGTCGTCCCGTCTGCGCCGTTATTAACGAAGTGGTCAGAGTAGCGCACCCCTATTTCGGAAATAGCCGATTCGAACTGCTCATCATTGATACAGAGGCAATACTGGAGGTCGAAAAATATAGCTCCATCCCTATGCCACCTGATAGCTACCGCCTTATTCTTCTTCATTGCCCCTTAAGCTCCACGAGTCGATTATAGACCTCGTCAATAGTTATCGCCCCACTGGTGAACTCCCATACGTAGATAGACATACTGTCACCCCTACTACCCTTGAGAGAGATTTTCCAGATCGGTCTACCATCCTCACGCGAGGAGACGATGTTGACCAAATCAACAACTTCGCTGTCGCCCAAAACACCCCTGGCGTTATCCGATAAAATCTTCATTCGTTCTTCTCGGTCTCGTTCTTCTTCTTGATAATTTCATGCAGCATACCCATAGTGTTGAACATTTCGGCACACAAAGATTCCTCGATCTCGGGTGCAGGGTAACCCCTGAAAGCCTTCCAGGTCGCCATAAAGTGACGCCATTTCGATTTCATATATTCTGCGACAGGGATACCACTACCCTTTTGCCAGTTATCGGAGTCCCTTAAGAACCCATCGGCCTGGATACGATTACCATGCATATACTCCCCGAATCGTTCGATCACCAAAGGGGATAGGAATCCCTCAAAGTCAAGCTTCCCAGTGTCATCGTCTCTGGTAGCGCCACCTTCGAATTCACGCATATAACCCCCGCCGATAAAGTTTTTCCTTCCTACTAACCAGTCCATTAAAAGCAGCATACCCCTACTCAAAGGGGAAAACAAGGTCAAATCGACCACTCGCCGCCAAGCTTAATCGCGTCGTTCCAATCGGAGCCGGATCGAGTTGGGATACAAACTAATACCGAGAACTTTCCATCCTTGATATCACTAGCCCGCTTGATCGACATTTTTTTCGCCAGTTCATATGCTGCAGCCTGACCGGCGTAATTCCGGTCGTTGTCTCCAAAAATAAAGAGCTTTTCTATATTATCGGGCGGAACGAAGGACTGGAGGAGGGCGTCGTTTAAGGTTGCCCATACTGGCACCCTGAAGAGCTCGTGTGCGGCGATTGATGTCTCGATGCCAGTAGCCACCCCCAGCACCTTACCGGCCAAGGGGAACAGCCTGACCGCACTGCCAGCCATTCCTTTAAGCGACGGCATAATCTTTCTCGGCTCCTCAATCTTGAGCTTGCAGCCGTATTCGTCGATATAGGTTCTGTGAATAGTTATCGCCTGCCCATCTGCCGCTGATACTATCGCAAGCATGGCGATATGTTTCTGTCTGGTTTCACTCTCATAGCACTTTAGGCATGTCCGGAGGGCATTCGGGTACACAGAAAGTGACCGATTCTGTAAGTAGAACGATACCACATCCCCATAGTGCAATGGTTTCGATGATAGGAAGAGGTTTCTAAGGCTTTCTGGGCTTGCCTTGCTCTCCCGAGGAATCTTGCCTACCTCGCACGACCCTATGATCTTCGTCACTTCTTTGGCGGCGTCGGCAAATGTGAGAGAATATTTACGCATCAACAAGCCCCACCCATCTCCGGCCCCACAGTAGGAGCAAAACCAAGAACCTAATCCATTTATATTATCGTATCTAAATGGATTACTTTTCCCCGGCTTCCCGCATAATGGACACGGTATGTGCCGACCATCACCGACCTCGATACCGAGACGTTGGAATATTGCCGTCCACCGGCCAACAACCATCGCTTTGATGTCATCGCTCATAACCGTCTCGCTTTGCTCTTGGCGTACTTAATTTGGAGATGTTTCATATAATTTTTAAACGAAAGGTCGGGCTCTATTGGGACTACCCGGTTCATACCCTTGGGCCATACCCCAAAACGCTCCCTGTATTTATGGGATGTCCATCCACTGTTGTAGTTTTTCTCTGCCCTGACATGCTCCAGCATCCCCCAGAATACTTGTTTGTCGAGAATGGTATGTTTCTCCTTCTTACCCACCTCCACCAGCTCGCCCTCCTGAGTCTCCAGGGCTCTCCCGAACTTCCTCGCTACACTACCACAGTCTGGGCAAACCGTCAACCCATCAAGAACGGCACCGCAGGAGGAGCACTTCATTGTCCTCTTTTCCCTCTCGGTGGGGGCGGATTTTTTCCACGCAATTCCCCTCCCGTCCAGGGTCCACTCGTGGGGCGACTCCGCGTAGCCATGGCATTCCAGGTTCCCGGCGAAATCCAACACAGCGCAGTCCAATTTTCCGGGCGATGTTCGCGATCCCCTACCAACCATCTGGATATACCGCGCCAGGCTCTTGGTGGGCCGTGCCAGCCCTATACACGATGCGGGAGGTAGATCAGTACCCTCGCAGGCAATACCGACATTAACGATCACCTGCAGCTTGCCAGAGAGAAATTTCTCAAAAGCCACCGCCCTCTCTTCATGGTGGGTGTTCGCGTCAATATGTTGCGCGGTTACGCCTTTCCGTAAAAACTCATCCTGTAGGGCGATGGAGTGCTTGACGCTGTTCGCGAATAGGATGGTCTGTCGTTCCGGACAAATCACCGACCAGTTTTCATAGATATCGCCAATCAGCTTCGGCCTATTAACTACCTTATCAGCCTGCCCCTTATTCCAATCACCCGCTACCGTTCCAACCCCGGTCATATCGGGTGAGTACGGGGCGAAATACCGGAACGGTACGAGTACCCCGGTATCGATCAGCTCCTGCATCTCGATAGTGGCGATGAGATCCTGGAAATATTCGCCAAGACCCCGGCCATCACTTCGGCATGGTGTTGCAGTAAGGCCGATCACTTTGACTGATGAATCATATCCCTTAAGTATTTTTTGGTACGACGGCGAGATAGCTGAGTGACACTCGTCAACGAAGATCAGATCCGCCTTGTGCCACCAGTAGTTGAAACGCAGTTCCTCCAGATCCATACGCCTGACATACGTTTGCATGCTTGCTATCTGGATCTGGGCGTCGTGGTCATGCTCCTCCCCGGCCATTACTATCCCGGCGCGAAGGCCAAACTCCTCGAATGTTTTTTTCGCCTGAAATACCAACTCTCGGCGATTGACGAGGAAGAGGACTTTTTTACCCTTTTCGTGAGCTAAAACGGCAATCTTTCCCGCGATAACCGTCTTGCCGGAACCACAGCTTAAGGGAATAATAATCCTACTTTTACCACTGGCCAGCGATACCCTGGCACGATCAATCGCTTTTTCTTGATAATCTCTTAGGACGATTTCTTGACCTTTCATATATCCTCGCACATTCAGGGTGATACACTCTCCACCCCCTACCTTTGGGTTGCTGGATACACCGTAGTTTTTCGGTACTATCATATTCCCCACAGAACTTGCATCGCCTAAGATCCGGATTTCCGGTGGCTCTCATGGCCGCTTGGCGAATATGGAGAAGTTTGTGGTAGTTTTGATCTTGGCATATCACTAATTGTGAGTTGTCGCTCGGTCCATTAACATGGTGGACCTGGGCACCAGTAGGGATAGCGGAGCCCAGAGCCTTTTCCGCCAACAACACATGCTCCCTCACATATCCGTTACCCAGTGCCCTCTGGTGGGTTGGGTTATACACCATCCAGTACCCCTGGTCGTTCTGATACCTTCCCCCACGCCAGTGCGGGTTCTTTTCCATTATCCCAAGCCGCCCCCAATGCCCCTGGATCCACTTGAGTTCATCGCCCTTTTTGGTGCCGGTAACTGAGTTTCTAGCCTTAGCCCTCTCGGTTTCCAAACCACAGCCACACATACATTTCATTCTCCCACCCCATTAAATTAAACATATATACCGCGTTAGCCAGATCTTACCATATCCACCCCGGAAAACATGGTAGAATTGCTCCCTCCACGATATATATTTTATTTATTTTGTGTTCCTATGGAAAAACATATAGTTACGATACTTTTCACACATTTTCCGCAACAATATCAAACATATCGCCAACTGGCAACGGCTTGACTTTTGAATTCGTAAGTTCTAGTATAGTGCCGTTGACTGCCTTGATGCGAAGCGCTTAAAGAGGCCATCCAAGAAAGAAACTGAGTTTGAGGGCTGAACTGATAAATATTCCGACAATGAAACTTAACTTCTTCCTTGGCCGAAAAATAAGAAAAGAAAAAGCCCAACCCCCGATAGGGGAAGAAGGGAAAAATCCCAGAGAAATAGTTTGCCATCCTACGAATTACGAGAAGGGATACATATCTTATTATTATATTACTAGGCGCGTACACGTTGTATGATTCGACCATTTGTCAAGTTAAATTAATTCTATCAATAAAACAACTATTTACGCTTCCGTGAAAAACACTACGAATTCCGCAGCACGCCGTGCCAATGTGTTAGGAACCGTTTGATTAAATACGGTAGCTGAGGAGGGCAACCAGTACCGTATTTTTTGCGCCCGGAAAATGGTCAGACTACGAAATTCGTATTTTGGGGCCATGTTTTTTACGAATTCCGCAGTCGTCATTTATTTCACTCTCGGGTACTCTTCGAACTCTACAGAGAAGTTCCATCCTGGGGCTGTGGCGATTTTGGTCTTCGCCTCCTTGTGGTGTGGGAAGATGATCTTCTCCTTACTGCGTGAATCGGCGGCATCGAGCTTCTTTAAATTCCCGTCCCTCGGCTTGTCGGAGAGGGCCTTCCAAGCGTCATTTCCGATGTCATCTTTCGATGTCAGTGTAATGGCCTTCTTCTCGTCATACAGCCTCGGGCTTTTCCATCCCCATTTATTCAGTCGTTTATAGAATGCGGCGATAGAGATGTTGATCATCGCTGCGACATCTCGGGCCAGAAATTCCTCAGTAAAAAGCAGTTCCACTCCGGGGGAGAAGTTGACCGTGATATTGCAGAGGAAGTAATGGGCTTGGTCCTCCGTGCTCTTCCTATACGGTTCTTTTAACAGTTCTATCTTAATAATCTTTTTATTTCCGTACCATCTGTCCATTTTATGCCTCCCAGTCAACTGTTTAATATACTTCGCATCTTTCACTCAATATACACCATCATCATTATCCTGTCAATGGTATAAAAATATTTCATGGAAATTAATTTTATGCTTGACATATCCGGTGGCGGTGTTATAGTGGCTGGACAAGGGAGGATTGTGATATGGCGAAAAAAATAAATATCAAGTGCAAGGTCGAGGGGCATGTCTTAACGCCCTACAATCAGCGCGACTGGCTCGTAGCCCTCGGGATCTACAGTAACCAGGATGTCATGGTGACGATAGGTAAGGAGGTAAAACCGCGCTCAAATCCACAGAACTCATACCTGTGGGGGGCCGTCTATGCCGCCGTGAGCGAGGCTACTGGCCAGGACGCCGAGTCGATCCATGCTTTTTTTCGGGACAAGTTTCTGAAGGTGTATGTGGATGGTTGCCCTATTCCGAAGGTGAGATCGACCACTGAGCTAACAACCGTGGAGTTTATAGAATATTATCGTAATGTTATACAATTTGCGGCAGAGTTCCTTGGGCTGTATATCGCGGAGCCTGGAGAAATTGAATTGTGGAAATCGATAGAGGATAGTGAACGCAAACGCTAAGGAGGATAATTATGTGCAATAGTTTTCTCAAAAAAGAAGCCAGATTTACATACCTATGTATCACGCTTTTTCTCATCGCCACTGCGGCGTTGATAGCCTTCGGTGTTACCTCGCACGCTATTCGTGGGTATAGTGCCGAGAGGGCCTGTGAGGTATACCACGAGGGCCGTTGCGCCTATTCGGATCTTGTCGAGTAACATGTCGAAGATAACCGAAAGCGCAAAGGGGGAGGAGTGTCAGGTCAGAATTCCAGGAGTGTGTAATTTTGACGACAGCACCACTATTCCCGCCCATCTTAACGGGGGCGGAGTTGCGCTTAAGGTGAACGATATCCATATCGCATATTGTTGCTCTGCATGCCACGATGTGCTTGACGGCAGGGTGAAAACGCAGTATAGTAACGATCAGGTGCTCCTCTGGTTTTATGAGGCGGTATTCCGCACTCAGATGCTACTGTTAGCCAAGGGATTAATTTCTACTGGAGAGAATCATGGAAGAAAACGAAAAAAGGGGATGGGTTGAAATAAACCGTTGACGTCGTTTCGCAATGGTGGTTTAAAATGTAGGAATAAATATAATAGTAAGAGGAGGTTGGGTAATGGCTGAAAATATTTTCGCAAAATTACAGAAGGGTAGGGTGGAGTTACAGAGAAGGGGCGTTCAGGAAACTGGAAAAAATATTTTCGCAAAATATGATTACCTTGAACTGCGAGATTTTCTCCCGGCTGTACAGGAAATATGTGGAGTTATTGGTATCTGTGGCGTGGTGAGATTCTCCGATTCGATAGCGACGCTCACCCTGGTTAATACTGAAAACCCTGAGGAAATGATAGTTTTTTCGAGTCCAATGGCGACAGCCGAACTAAAGGGGTGCCACCCCGTTCAGAATCTCGGTGCTGCCCAGACTTACCTCAGGAGGTACTTATGGATAGCGGCGTTCGAGGTGGTCGAATGTGACGCGGTTGATGCGGGGCGGGTGCAGCCCACCCAGGACGCCTCGGGAACCACCGCCACCAAGCTAGTTTCCACTAAACAGGTTGGTATGTTTCAAAAGGAATTCGTGGCTCGTGGGGTCAATAAGGATAAGTTCCTCGCCGTCGCCGGGGTCAAGGATCTCAGCGAGATAGAGGCGACTCGTTTCGACGCCCTAATGGCCCAGGTGAAATTAAAGCCGTTGCTCAAGGATCTTAAGCTGGCACCCCCGAATAAGACGGAAGAGACGCCAGCGACAACCGGTGGTCAGGTTGTGTGTCGATGCCCTGAGGCAGCAGGAATGGACGTTCCGTTCGCCGATTGCTCCACTGGCGATTGCCATAACGGGTGTCCGGAATGGGCGAGAGTCAACGGAGGTGTGAAATGAGAATTTTAGATTACGAACAGGGCTCGGAAGAATGGTATAAGGCAAGGTTGGGACTGCCAACTGCAAGCAAATTCTCTAGCATTATAACGACTAAAGGGGAGCCGAGCAAGTCAAGAACCGCGTACTTATACCACCTTGCCGGAGAGATCTTGAGCGGAACAAAAGAGGAATCCTATACAAGCCATGCAATGTCAACCGGGATTATACGGGAGGCTCAGGCGAGGGATCTCTTGGCGATGCTGGAAAATATAGATATCGCCCAAGTTGGTCTGTGTGTCAACGATGACATGGGTGCAGGGTGCTCCCCGGACGGGCTTATTACGCCGGTTGGGACCGGTGGCTGTGAGATTAAGTCCCCCCAGGCACACACCCATATAGAGTACCTGAGGGCGAACCGACTTCCTACTGAATACTTCCAACAAGTGCAAGGTTCTATGGCTGTTACAGGTATGCCGTGGTGGTATTTCGTGAGTTTCTATCCAGGGATTAAGCCTTTGGTGTTAAAAGTGTTCAGGGACGAAAAATGGATTTCAGCACTGAAGTACGAGGTCGAAATATTTAACAAAGAACTTAGGCAGCTTGTCGATGAGCTCGCCGAACAGGTGATATGAATGGATAGAGAAACCTGGGATAGTCTGCTTTTATTAGAGAAAGAGTTTGCTAGGCGGGACCAGGGCTTCGGGAGAAAGATGATTGCCGAAACTTTGGGGTGTTCGAGCGGCATGGCAAGGCTCTATGAATTTGCCCTACACAATAGGCAAATAATTAAGACCGAGAAAGATAGGGGTGGGGCGTCTTATAGTGGACAACGGGTGTTCCTTTTCTCAGATGTCCATATCCCATTCCATGACCAGGTAGCCCTGGACGCGGCCCTCTCCCACGCAGATGAGTATAGACCTGACACCATCGTTATCTTGGGGGATTTGTTGGATTTTTACCGATGCAGTCGGTTCACGAAGAAAACTGGTGGGCACGACATGAAAGGGGAGCTGCTAATGGGCCGCGCCTTTCTGACCGATCTGAGGGCCAGATTCCCCACCGCCGAAATTATATGGTTGGAAGGAAATCATGAGAGCCACCTAGAGAGGTATGTCCTAGAGAATGCTGCAGAGATTGCGAACCTCGTGGATGATCTCCTTATCAATAAGCTCAATTTAGTTGAATTGAAAATCGATTACAGGAGATCGTTCTTTCAGATCGGAAAACTTTACTACCTCCATGGCCACGAGAAACCAGGGGGCGGGACGGCTGAGTATGTCACCAATGTTATGTTTAAATATGTCCTTGACCATTGTATCTTTGGGCACGTTCATCGTTCGCAGGAGAAGATATTTAAACGGATAGATGGGACCACGCTATGGGTGGGGGCGAACGGTTGCCTGTGTGGGCCACTAGAGTATGCCCCGCTCAACAATTGGAACCAAGGGTTTGCGACTATAACATACGGTAGCAATGGGACGTTTCGCGCGAAGCTATGGAAGATACAAGACGGGGAGATTTTCTAGGAAAAAACTCTTGACATCCCCTGTGGTGGTGTTATAGTACTGATTAGAGGCTGGGGGTTACACTGGGTGAAGCGCCCCTGGCTATATAAACAGATATGGAGAAAAATATGACCAGACAAGAATTTTTGGTAAGCAAAATTTCTGACTGCAGGAAAGACCCGTTGGCCATGGCTGGCCATACCTCTATCCACAATGGTCTAGTGCTATCTTTTAGGCTCGGACAGATCGGTGATATCAGGGTTACAGCCGCGATATACGGCCAGCGTCTTTTTGATGCACCGGTCGTTGGGATCGAAGAGGCAATTGAGGCAGGCTTCACAATCAAAGAGGGTTGATATGACTGACAATAAAAGCTTACTGGTTTTGAGTGATAGGAATGATCTGGGATATAAACTGGTCATAGGCACACAGTCTTTCGCGATTGACAATCTATTCTTAACGACCGAACGACTACATAAGCTCCTCCTGGCTATCCATAACGAGGTCGAGGGCCTGGTCCCGGATACATCTACGGCCAAAGGGAGGGCGGAGATTAAGAGCCTGGCCGCGAAGGTGGCAAGCTCAAAAACCCTCCTTGACGACATTGGGAAGGACGCGGTGGCTGACCTGAAGAAGAAACCGGCGCTGATCGACGCCGCCAGGAAGGTCGCCAGGGACGATCTTGATGCCCTGAAAATCAAGATCCGCCAGCCACTGACTGATTGGGAGGCCGAGAAGGAGGCGGAAAAGGTTAGGGTGGCAGCTGCGGCTAAATATCTCGTTGACTGGGATATGGCTATTGCCGAAAATCTCCTCTATGACGCCAATGAAAGGGTAAGAATCGCGGAGGCTGCAGCGGCTGACGCTCGGGTGGAGGCGAAACGGCAGGCTGACATGGCGCTCTTCAGGGTCCAGGCCGCTGCGGAAGCGACAAGAATTGCTGAACGAGCGGCGCAGGTTATAGAAATTCCCGCCACGTCTCCAAGGCCTCAAGCGGTCATTGCGGTTGATAGGGTGGTGTCTAAAGAATGTCTTGAGGCCGCAGACCAGGTTTGCGGGGATCGTTTCGGCCAAGAGAAGGAGGTGAGTTACGAAAGGAGATCGGAGGTTAACCGTAGCGTGCGGGAAAAACTTGAAGAGTTGGGTTTGAGTACGGGCATGGCGACAATGATTGTCGTCAGGATAGCCCTCGGTAAAATACCGAATGTGTCGATCAATTATCTGGAGGAAAAAAGTGATAAATAAAGCAATTTTAATAGGAAACCTCGGGAAAGATCCTGAACTTCGAAATACTCAATCAGGGCAGGCGGTGTGTAATTTTTCAGTAGCAACGACCGACAGATACAAGGACGCCCAGGGTAATGTGCATGATGATACGACCTGGCATAATATTGTTGTATGGGGAAAACTAGCAGAGATCTGCTCTGAAATACTCTCGAAGGGGAGCAAGGTCTATATTGAGGGGAAAATTCAAAATCGTAAATGGAAGGACACGGCTGGTGTTGACCGGTATACCACGGAAATCAACGCCAGGGAAATGAAATGCCTTGATAGGCGGCAGGCGGATGGCGGCGAAAAGAATCACGATATACCCCTACCTCCTGAACCGTTCGGCGGAACTGGCAGCGACGACGAGATCCCATTCTAGTAAGTTGTTGATTTAACTATTGATACAAGAGGTAATATGATGGCTGGTATTAAGAAATTGGCATTAAAGAGGAATGATCGTTTTTGGCTGGACCCTTTGATTATCAGGGAACTACCTGGATGGAACCCGAGAATACCGAGGGATGAATTAGAGGAGCATATCCTGGAGTTGGCTGAGAGTATCAAAGAGAATGGGGTCCAGAAGCCCGTCACGGTGTTTATGGACGCAGGAGTACCAACACTCGTAGATGGTCATTGCCGAATGGCAGCGGTCCACCTGCTTATCTCGAAGGGGCATATGATCGATAAAATCCCCGTACTGATAGATGAGGACAATAAGGGCGAGGACAGCCGATGTGCATCGATCCTGACAAGCGGCAGCAGCTTGCCATTAACCATGATGGAGCAAGCCGATGTGATCAAGAGACTCTTTATCTTTGGATGGTCGAAGGAGCGGATCTTGAAATACACAGGGTTTAGTCCGTCGAAGCTGGCCAATCTTGTTTCCTTGGCCGAGGCTACTCCTGCGGTAGTTGAGATGGTTATAACTGGCGAAGTGTCGCCGTCGAATGCAGCATCTGCTATACGACAAAACGGTCCCAATGGGGGAGAGGAAAAGCTGGCTGGCGCGGTGAAACGAGCGAAGGCTGACGGGCGGAAAAAGGCTGTCGGTGCCGATATACAGAACGAGGAAAAAACATCTGACGATCAGTTTAAGGATGGTTTTCACAGCGGCATGATCCATGCTCTCGCGCTTATCTGTGAGGAGGAAATCACCGACCGGGTGGCGAACAAGACCAGAGACCTCCTATTTGGAGATGGTCCAATCAATGCACTGCTGGCGTCCCCTGGCGATATCCAGATACTCCGTTGCCACTTTCATGATGTTTAAGGGGGGGGGCATGAGATACTGTGTGGATTGCAAGAATTACAATGGCTGGGGCAACTGCGACGCATCACCGGATTTACCTGACATTGTGACCGGCGTAAGGTTTGGATGCTGTAAGCCCGTCCTGGCCATGCGGTCTATGGGTTGTTACTGTGGCGAGGGGGCCAGGTTCTTCGTAAAACGCATCGTAGCAAACGAACCCGCACCAGTCGATTACTCACCGTGTTCAAGGGGGGTAATTTTATGATAGTGTTGGCCCTAGATATAGCCCTTCGTAATACGGGGTGGTCAATTTTCGAGAATGACCTCCTCCTCTCTTGGGGGTTGCTCAGTATCCCCCGGTCGGCATCTGGCTACGTCACTGCCGACCGGGGAAAGGATGCTGCTATATTAGCGAGCTACCTTGCGCCAATGCTGGACGGGGTGGACCGGGTGGTAGCCGAGTTTCCTACTGGGGGCAGATCGGCGGTGGCTGTTATGTCAATGTTTATATCTATTGGCGTTGTGATAGGGTTGACGAAGAAGGTCGGCGTCCCGTTAATAGCAATCCTACCCAGAGAAGCGAAGAGGCGTGTTTTGGGGAATAGTTGCGCGACCAAGGGAGAAGTCATGGAGTGGGCACGGAGGGAGTATCCTGGGGAACTTTTTTTTGCGGCGAAAAATAAATTTGAGCACATTGCAGACAGTCTGTTGATTCACCATGCGTCTCGCGTTGACTTGCGGTCAGGGGGGTTTGTTCTGTGATCTCACAAGCGGAGCTAAAGGAAGCGTTGTCTTACAATCCAACCACAGGGGTTTTTATTTGGATCTCCCAGGTACACGGGAGCCATATGTCCCCCGGAAGCGTGGCTGGTAGTCTCGCCCGTGATGGATATGTTTACATCCAAGTACAGAGCAGGTTATATAAGGCCCACCGCCTCGCAATCCTTTATACCGATGGTTATATGCCGGAAAATACGGTGGACCACATTGATCGAGTTCGAGACCACAACTGGCGGAGTAATTTACGAGAAGCGACCATTCAGTGTCAGAATAGAAACTGTGGAATGCGGAGGGATAACACGTCCGGGGTAAAAGGGGTGCGTAGGTTCCGGCCTGGAATGAGGTGGACAGCTACAATTGCAGTTAATGGGCGGAACAAGCACCTTGGCTACTTCGACACCCTCCTCGAAGCCGCCTGCCACCGATACGCCGCCGAGCAGTGTCTTGGTTGGGATAAGTGGGATGGAAATTCGAGCGCTAAACAATTTATCGATAAGATCCGATAGTCCCGCCAAACTCCAGGTACTTGTCGATCAGTTCGTCCATGGTGTGCCCGCCCTTTTGGCCATACCCAGACCCAGGAAACGAGGCCCAGATTTTTTTTAAGATCCTTATCGCCCCTACGATATCCCCCTGCTCAATCAATATGTCGGCGTAACGCTCAGAAATGAGCTTCTGTGCAACGAGATCTTGTGCTGCGGGTGAGAAGTCGTGGAGCCCGAGGATCTTTCGATAGGCGTCGAATATGCGGGCGAGAATTTGATATCTTCCAGCTGCCGTGCTAAACAGTCCATTGCCCAGATTAACCTTAATCCTGGGGTGGTCGTGGTACGAGGGGAAGAGTTTGGGGACTTTGATCGTTGACCCTACTAACACCCTGTAGCCATTGTCGCCACCCGGTATTTGAGAGGTCCCTTCCGACCAGGAAATCATACCCAGGAACGCCTTCATATTTTTGTCCATACACCACCTCACTGATCGTTTTGCCTGCGGCACCCACTTGTAAGTATATTTTCCTTGATCATGTCTACCAACTCCCGGTGCTGGTCGTTCTGCCTGCGTTCTCCATCACGGATAAGCTCTTTTACCTCGCTGATCCTGAGGTCGAGATTTATAATCTTGATATCGTTGACCTTCTCTACCATGTCGTGTCGCTCTTTACACGTGGAGTTTGCGGTGACTGCCTTCACCTCTAAGCGGGCAAGCCAGAAGATCACCACCACCGCCCCCGACAAAACGCCCCACCAATCCCTTAACAAATCCATTAGACCACCCATTACGCCGTGTATATTTTCCTCTCCGTCGCCTTGTTTTTTCCGGTTTGAAACCACCTAATGCATATCAAGCGTATCCTGGCAATCTTCTCCCATAGACCCTTTTTCTTGCAAATCCTGTAATACTCCTGGTCGGCCATTGGTTGAAGGCTTACAGGGAGTATCCCTTCGTTTATCCAGTCGCATAAAAGGTCGTGGACGCATGACCCCTCTAGGGTTGACTTGAAATCGTACACCGGACCAGAATTACCATTCCAGGGATACCACTTATAAATCCTTAGCTCACCGAATCTATTTAGGCTCCCGCGGTGATCAACGACTATCCTGTGGAGGATATCTGTTTTAACCACAAGGTCTTCGGCCAACACATATTTCATTCCGCAGTAGAATTTCATTTCTGCTCGGGCTGTTTGTTAAACTTCTGCATGAAGACAGATCCTATATCTCCTGAAGCCAGGGCACCGGCCAAGAGGAGGAACTGGTTCGATACCGGTTGCATAATCCCCTCGGTGACAGAGAGCCACGCCCAAACCCAGGCCATCGTCAACAGAATTATATTCGCTGTAATCTTAGTCATTGAGCCACCTGTAACCTTGGCCCATACATCCCCACAGTCTACGCTGTCTTTTGCCGCAGTAGAGGCAAGCCCTCTTTTCAGATTGGAAGTATCGCCAGGAGCCATGCTTGCAGAGAAGTTGTGTAAACCAAAGCCTGATCCGAATTGTTGCATATTCTAACATTGTCTCGCTCTTTTGTGTGTAAAAATCACTTACCGTTTGGGTTGATATTAGTTTCATATCGGTCACCCAAGCAGTGCAAAATCTAAAAACTCCCTGGCACCGACAACAATCAAATCACCTGAATCGCGCCTAGTGGCAATGCCAGAAAGAATCTCATCAAGCACCGCAATATTAATATCTGGACCTGTTGCCCCGGAGAGCACAGTTCTGTGAGCCAAGGTAGCGACTGATAACCCACTTGATACGTAACTGTCTATATTAGCGAAAAAATTTGTCGATGTCGTGGCGGCAGATAACGGTGCACGACTACAAAAAAACCTTATATTATCTTCATTGGCAACAGGCCCGTCAGCAGCCGCAAAAGCCCCAAAAAACCCAGCCTGTGCAAGATATTCAGGGATAGCTAGACTGCCTGGAGTATAGGCGTATCCTCCTCCAGGATAAACGTATATATCGGAATCAGTATTAATCCCAAGAGCATCTAAGGATGCTTTGTTTGACTGGATATTTGCCTTTGCTAAATCAATTGTGCCAAAATTACTTAGGACAGTATCCCCGTGTGTCAACAGTCTGTGTCCACTCTCTGATAGCTGTTGTAATTGGTCAACTGTTAAATAACCGGCAGTTCCTATCACGGAATTGATTATCGAAAAATTACCTATAAGATTGTAGCGGTTTAATAGTGGGGCAACAATCGTATGATCAGAGGAGTTTCCGTCATCCCAAATAAGGGAAATATGTGGTTTCCCCCCACCGCCGATGACAATTCTATCCAGGATTATGTTGCCGCCCTCTAATACATCGGCCCCGACAGCTATTGCGATTTTAGTTACTGTGTCCCATGTAGGAGAACCAGCACCAACAGTTAGCGCCTCTGATATCGTTACACAGTGCCATCCATTATGGGGCCTGATTGTTGGGTATCCGAGAAAATAGTTAGAAAAGGTAGCATCCCCAATATAAACAGTCCACAATAATGGTATTTTTGTGTAGTCCTCGATGTACACCCACAAGTTCAAACACGGCTTTCCTTGGACGGCAACGAATATTGGAGATGTAAAACTCCCTCCCATAGCAGGAGTTGGGGTAAATTTTATAGATGTTCCTATATTGCTTTTATGCCTTTGCGGGCCGTTAGGAGGGGTAGGTGTCAATTCAAGAGAACCTTGGAAATATGCCCATCCAGTCAAGGTCCCACAATCCACAACAACATTCCCAGAAAATTTCATGTCTCTTGTGCTGCTATACTCAGGCATCCATCCAACATTTCCAGAAAAATCTTGTCCAAATCGTTTGGAATTGATTGTGTTTAGCCTGCGCGAACTGGTTATAATGTTTGACATATTAGACCTCTATGTATAGTTGGTATCCATTAATTAAAAGCGCCCCACCATCGACATATAGAGGCTCAAAACGAGTATCAAAAACCTTTTTCCACAGCCTACGCTCTGCTGATTCAGTTGGCTGTAATCCATCTGCATAGAGGACTATGCCAAAAACGGCATCCCCATAAAGAGTTCCGCCAGCGATGTTTAGATAGGGAGAGGCCAGGGTGAGTGCTACAATCTCGGAGTCAGGTCTTTGGGTGACCCCTCCATCGGCTGAGATGATCGACTGTAGTAATGGATCGACCAGGGGGTATAGCTCGCTGATTGATTTGCCGATAGAATCAATCAGACCGGTTGAGACCAGCGCCTTGAATGCAAGACCGGTCAGCGGCAGTGAATCGCCAACGCCGACAGACGATCTTGTCAGCGATTTCGTTGATCTCAGCATATCAGTTGATATAGTGAAATGTTGCGGCACCGGTTGCGAGCACGGTTCCCCCGGAGGGGATGGAAAAGACCTCACCCGCTACCATCGCTATCGTCGCCTGTACGCCATCGTTGAATGTAACGGTAAAGTTACCATCGATAGCGCAACAGAACACCAGGACCAGTTTCGCGCCGCCAGCAGCTGCAATATTTACCTGGCCAGAGTAAAGGGGGAATGCCTCGACTATCTGGCCCTTATTGCGTAGCATGTCATTGATCATATTTTTACTCCTTGTAATTCATGTTGAATAATGCCATTATAACATTTAGTAGGATAATGTTCAAATTGAATCTAACCTCTACCGGTAGCGTCGTTATACCGTTTGTTGAAGTTGGTCTGTAGCTTCCTGATTCTATTGACGACATCCCCGGTGTCTCCGCCCTTAGCTTCGATAGATTTTTTCTGCTTGGTGAGGACGGCTATAGACTGTTCTATATTCTGGAATGGCCCGACCAATTTATAGAGCGGATCTCGCACTAGCTCCCTGCGCTCTTCCCTGGTTGCGTTCTTGAGTTCCTTGGCGAATACATCCATTTCCTCACGGTTATCGTAGTAGATTCCGGCATTGATATTTTCCGGGATCGTCCCAAAGAACCTCCGGGCGACTGGAACTTTTCCCATCGGCACATCCCCTTCGAAAATTCCTATCGGTAAAGTTGCAACATCCTTCAGGAGCTTTCCAGCACCGCCTGTAAATGTCTCAAGAATCATTTCAATGGTCTCCGGGGAAACAGATATGGCACCCTCGCGGTACTTGTTACCGCCCGTTAGATCGTTCAGGTTTGTGGTTACGGATTTTATCACCGGATTCACGTTATTAAAATACCTCTCGCTATCAGGTTGTCCTATCCAAGGATTGAGGGCTGGCATTAAAGGACCACCGTGCCACGCCCTATTTTCCCTTACCTGTACGATTGGATCGATTACCGTAGGAGCCAGGGTCTGTAAGATCGTGCCAGCCGCTAATGGGTTGAGGTTATTCATAGCCGTGAACATAAACCGCATAGTGGCCTCCAGTGGGTTTTGACCACGCATCACCGAACCGATCTCGTTACCGAGGGAGAAGGGTATGTTGTACCCGTATGCCATTGGGAGTTTAAAGTAATTCCCACCGGAGAAAGGCACCATAATAACGACATTCCGCTCAAAAAGGGCTGGGTTCTTCCTCTTGAGTTTGTCGTAATAACTCTCGCCATCCTCATCATCTCCACCCATTATAGAGCCCATGATATTGGAGAAGATCCCGAAGGCCACGATCCCGCCGACGATCTTTCGCACCTTGTTGGACGAGGCTACCGCCTTAATCATCCTGACATTGCCCTGTATCCCGGCATTCGCAAACATCCACCAGGCATTGATTAAAGGCCCTGCTGTTCCGTGTTTGGTGAAATCGACCGTAAGGCCAGATGCAACTCCTGCGGCTTTGCTCTTGGCTATGCCAGAGTCTACAAGGGCCTGGTATGTGGCAACACGCACCCCGTTCTCGAAGGCCCTATTGACCGACTCAATATACCCACCGATCTTCATGAACGTTTCCTGGACCGGGCGTTTACCCTCTTTGATCTCCAGATCCCGCTCGATCTTCTTGGACAGCTCGGTCACGTTTTCATATGATTGAGCCCACCCCATTACCACACCATTCTTTGCGGCGTCACGATAGATGGTGCCCCATGTCCCGGATGGCTCTCCGAACTCCTCCATCATGATCCCTTTCACTGCGTTTTTGATATTGCCAAAAACTTTCCATTTCATTCCATCCGCCTCGGTCGAGGATAAGTTGACAAAAGCTGTTTGGAGATCCCTGACAACGTTTGGTAGGGTGAATTCCGGGGTAAGGGTAGTGCTTAATCGAGCGAGGATTCTGTTAACAAAAGCGCTAGCCTTAGTGATCGGACCCATCGGCGTAACCTGGCGGTTGATCGCCTCCATAAACCTTACTGCTGCCGGGTTATCCTTATTGACCTCGATAATATGCTTTACTCCGTCCACCTTGACATACGTCTGGGTCTTGAGATCTAGCTGCTGGTCGGGGTAAAAACGCACGTTCCCCTCATTGTCAACGTATGGGGCTTTGTCCAACTCCCCAATTGACCAGAGGTTTTCATCTTGGTTGGCCTTAACGAGCTCGTACAGTGCCCGCCCAGCCTTGAGCTTTTCGCCTCTGCTGATTGCCCCTTGGTACTTGTCTACGATATTTCCAAGGATATGGACAACAGCTCTGGTGGACCCGGTTGCTGCTCTCTCTGCAGGCCCCAGAGGCCCCACGCCACGCTTTCCTGTGGCAACCTTACCTTCTTCCATCCCCTCGCGCATGAGCGGCACGTGCCATTTATACGTGTTTTTGATGGCAGAGTACTCTTCGGCGGTTAGATCGCCTGAAGCATATTCGAGATCGAGTGCGGCGGCGTCCATCTCCCGGAGTTTTCTCGTAGCCTCAAGCATTTCCGGGGTGCCAAGACGTGACACTATCGCGGCGGCGTCTGAGTTGGTCATACCGGAAAGCCGGTCCTTGATGTCGTCCCATCTGGCGGCAATACTCTCCCGCTTTTCGAGCCTGGAAAATAGATTGTCGAGCCGTTTCTGGTGCCACTCAGTGGTGCCCTTGGATATTTCTGTAGCTGTGAATACTCTGCTGTCCAGGTCGGCCTGCAGCTGTTCCACTTGCTTGCGTTGAGCCTTGAGGTGACTGATCATATCGTCCATGAGGATGACGTTGTTGTCGCGCTTCTCGTTGAGGGTTTGCCCGAGCATTACATACTCGTCCTGGATGTCACCGAGGCGTTTCTGATATGGCTCTTTCTCTTTATCGGTCATCTGGTTGAGCATCCAGTCGATATTCTGTCTGGCGTTTTTCCGCTTCATTTGCAGGTTGCGTTCCGGGGCATACTGCGCATGGGCCAGGGACTCAACGTCGGCAATTTTCTGCTTATTATCGGCGAGGTATTGCAGGAACGGCTGCAGCATCTCGCGGTCAAAATTCCTGATCCCCTCGGCAACCACCTTTCCAACGAGCCCGCGCAAAGTGGCGTAATCTCTAAGCTCATCCTGAGGCCCGAGGCCGTCCTGAATCCTGTGGATAGCCTGATCCTCATCCCACAGCCAGGTGGCGAGCTCGTCAAATTTGCCAGTTATATCCAAGGACTTCGATAGCCTCTGGATCAGCGGTGCCGCGACGGGAAGGCTGCCCTGGAGCGGGGTGGCCTGTGCCGAACTGGCAAGGTCGCCGTACCGCCTGACGTTCATTATTTCTACAGGGTCTGTTCCGGGGGCCAGCAGGCCCTCGAAATAGAGCATCTGCTCAAGGGACTCCCATGGGGGCATAGTCTTGCGTTGCGCCGGGGTAAGGAGCCTGCGGACCTCAACGAGGCGGGCGCTCATTTCACCTGCTAACGTCTGGTAGTCACGGAACGCTGCTCGCTGTAAGCCCAAACTATCAGCGCCTTCGGCATCCTGGATCTTCTCGATATAACCGCTGCGTTCGTCTATTAGTTTGTAATATTTGTCTTTCCATAGCTTTGTACTCTGGAGGGCCTTGTCCATGGAGCCCATAACTGTCATTTCTGCGTTTATCCCCTCGATAATACTATACCACTTGTTCACCTCAGCCTTGCGCTTTGAGAAAAATTCGGAGACATTACCACCGAGTGGGAAACCCTCGATATTCTGAATGGCATGCTGCAACTCGTGGTGGATTGTCGATAGCATAACCTCCCTGGAGAGGTTAGAGTTTATGGTTATGGTTTTGGTTTTGGCTGTAAAAGATCCATTCTCACTACTCGGCAACGGGACGATTTTAATAGTAAGGTCGTTCAGAATGGGATACGCATCGAACAGCGGTTTATTGACAAAATAGAAACCGAGAGGACCGCCGTAGGTTCCACGCTTGGCGCTCCCCGGCAGAGTGAGCTCGCTGAGACTGTCGTCAATTTCGTATTGCCAGTCATCACCGGCCATCTGCCACCAACCGGTTTCCTTCCATATCGCCTCGCGACCTTCACCGGCGTCCTCCATCTCAAACGCCCTATGAAGCATTGACGTATTGGCCCTTGACGATTGTGCCCCGGCCATCTGGAATTTAGGGGCCTCACGCATAGGGAAGGAATCGTGAATCTCTGGGGTTATAACTTTGCTCGGGTAGGTCTGTTCACGAACATCGAACACCTCCGAGATAAAAGGTGTTTTCTCCCCGTCTTGCCTGGTGCTATAGGCAACCATAGAATCGTACCCTGCGGTGCGGATAGTGTTGGCTATAATATTCTCCTTGATAGCGTATATCAAGGTGTTGCTTTCAGTACTAGCCGCGACTATATCACCGGCTAATTCCCTAACCCCTCCCCACCTATCGAGAAACTGTGATATTCGCGCAACGCTGGGCTTGCCATAGAGAACAGTGTCGTAAAGCGTTTGCTCCATTTCCTTAAACTCATCGCCACCTCTTAGCGTCTTGAAGGCATTTTCTACCGCGTTGCCGCCAGTGGCTCCCTTGACAAAGAGCGGGCGTTTCAATAATGTCGCACCCTCAAATTTAGCTGAACCACCGTAATTAGACTTGTTATTGCTGTAAAAATGAGCATTCTTGTCGCCAGCTGGTAGGTAGAACACTCCGGTGCGAATAGCTCTTTCACCCCCAAGCTCCGGTTTCTGGTGCCTAACTAGATCTATCAGTAATCCGTCCTTAGTGATGGCCGCGCCCGGTGTTGCGGCTACAGCCATGGCGAAAAGTGGGTTACTCGGTAGCTCTACCTCTATATCGATTTCCCTTGCGACCTGTGGGGATATCTGCGCTTTGATTCCATCGGTGTCGAAGATCGTCTTGCTGTCACTGGTTGCTTCGCGCCGAATAGCTATATCGGCCAAGGCAAGGAAATCCTTTTCACTGAATATCTTATAGCTCACCCCAAACCGCGTGACGAAGTTTTTCACCATCGCGATGACCCGGCGTACAATTCCGACATCCTCGGAGGTGCTGACCATATAGGCCAGGATTTCCTCGCTGTAATTATTCGGATCTGTTCCGGGCGGGATCTGCTCCATCGCCCTGCGGATGGCGTCGCCGGTCGGTGACTTTTCGTCCTGCCTGCGTAGGACCGATTTCTTGAGGCCCTGGAACTCGCTATTGCGTTGCGCCATTAAACCGATGTGTACCCCCATGGCGTGTCGCAGGGAACCCCACAGCTCGCCGTCCGGGATATTTTCGGGAATCAGGATTGTTTGGCCGGGGATCTCTAATCCAATCGGTTGAAAATTCTTATCGAGCTCAGCTTTGGTGTAACCGGCCTCTCTCGCTTCGATCATGGCTTGCTTGGTATCCATGAGGACGACCTTTCCGCTACTCACGAGGCGGTTAGCGATAGTCCGTTGATCATCGCTCAATGTTAAGGTTAGGATGTCGAATATATCGCTGGGGGCTCCGGCGGCTATACCGGCTACCCTTGATTGCTGCAGCTTGACACCGGGTTCCGGCTGGGTAGTTGACGATACTGGCGCTAAAGCCTCGAAGACCGCCGCCACCTTGCCCATGCCAGGGGTGGATGTCCAGTACCCGGTATAACCGTGTTCCTTGATCTTCTTCTCGTACAGGTTGGTTTTGTTGACAAATAGATCTTTTGCTGCTGCCGTTTTCACCTCAGCCATTATCTCGTCTGGATCTTTGGTAAAGTCGTAAAGGCTTTCCGATTGCACAGAAACGTTATAGCGATACGGGCCAAGGCCAGGCTCTTTTCGGTATCCACCGCCCTCAATGCCATAATAGACACGATTCACCCAGTTACCCGGATCACTATCCTTGCGCTTGCGCTCTGCGCCGGGAAGACCGGCACCGGCCAAGGATGGGTCTAGTGTTGGCAATCCAGGTTTTTGATCCCAATGGACGAGGTTTTCGACCGTCCTTACCTGGAATTTTACTCCTCCGAGTTTTTCGATTGATTTGAGATCTGCCTCGCGGACCTTGAGCTGTTCGCCTGTGTACCGGCTGACGATCCGCTCGAACTCTGACCGCTTACCACGAAGCCACCCGAATATATCGGATCTTTCGGCAATGCCTCTTTGAGCAAGAATCGCCTCCCCTTGTTCGTCTTCGCTCCAATTATGGACATACCCATACTCTCCATTCACCCATAGTTTCTTGGCCTCTGACATGCCAAGCGATTCATTGTTGTTGTCCAGGAAGTCCTGAACCTGACCTAGGAACACCTCGTCATCGGTAAAGGGCACCCCGGTTGTATCGTCGCGGAAGTTTATTATTGAAATTTCGTTAGCTGAAATCCTAGAAAAACCTATATCTTTTCCTAGATATCCCTGCAACACTTGCAGGATATTAGCCTCTTTCTCTGGTGTTAAATTCTCTTGAAAATCAACTATTACGCCACGAGCCAGAGGGCCACCCTTGACAGAATATCCATCACCACGATTCTGGGCGGCGGCTGTAGCCTCTGTGAGGGTGTCGAACCTTGCGCCCGCAAGCGGAGCACCTTTCGGGCTCAGTACCCTAAACTGCTGGGAATCCCTCCCTCCCTTGGTTAGTATAGCCTGGCTATCGGCCCTATACCACGGCACGGCGTCTTGTTTAAAGATGTACTGGATTGCGCGAGCGTATGCCCTGGCGGTGTTGGGTGCGAACGTCGCCCCAGTTTTGGATGGTATTAAGTGGCTGAGTGAGTTAGGATTAACGTTTCCTCCGTAAGCACCAGAACCATCGGCGATAAAGGCGATCCCGACACCAAGCCTCTCCGCCAGTAGATCGGTCCCTTCGTCGGATACCAATAGATTGCGGGCTTCGTCGGTGAACATCTTCTTTATGGCAGAAGATGAGTCAATAAGGTCAGGGGCAACTGCAATGCTGGGCAGAGCCTCCCATGTTACGGTTGAGGTGGCCTGCTCGATAAAAGTGCCGAAGTCCGCCCCAGACTCCCCAGCGTTTGCCCGAGCCTTAGTGCTCGATAAACCCATGGCGTTCTCGTACCAAATCCGCCGATGCTGTCGCATCTTCCCCTTATCTTTTGGCAGAGCCCTTTGCCCGGTCTCATCAAAATATGCCAGACCTTTTCCGATAGACTCCTCCCATGTTTTGGCCTTGACACTAGGGTCTTCATATCTCGATTTCATAGCAGTCCAAATCGACGCCTGTACCTGGAATGGAACCCACTTCTTTTCACCCTTACTGAGGGAGGCGTTGAGGCGATCTGTCAGGCGGGACACTTCGTTTTCGACAAAGCTATACTTACCGGCTCCTGCGTCGTCGTAAACGTTGTCGTCGCGGTAGCCAAACGCCCTAACCATCCACATATCTATGGTTGATTTCCTTGTGATTTCCGCTAGGAGATCGGCGTCGAGAGACATCTTTGCAACCGCGCTCGGGTCGTTATAAACGATCTGGCTGACAAGGTTGATATAGAAGCTGTTGGTCTTCCTGCCGACAAAGGGCTTGTTGTTATATAGGACATCGACAGCCTTTGCGTCTTGCGATGATGTCTTAACTTTGAAATCCTCTTTCTTAACCCCAGCCTTAAACTGATTCCAGGCTCGCACAGCCATAGTGGTATTCGCGCCCACCCTAGCTAGTGGGGAGTAAATAGCGAGGAGTTGGATGAATTTGTCGGCATTAGCAACATCGCCGTCCATCATCCTTAAAACGCTGTTCGCAGAGTTCTCGTACCAGAACCTACCAACGTCGCCCTCTTTAACTAGCCTGGCTACTTTTCCACGTAGAGCGTCGAGTGACTTCTTGTCGGTGACCCCATCTGGAGCCCCTTTGTACTTTCCACCTATTGTTTGCTCTGGCTCGTAGTTGTAATATTCACCAGCCTTTCCAGTTGTTCTTTTAGAGAACGCCGGATGATTGCTGACTATGCGGTATCCCTCTTCTAGGTAGGATCTTACACTCTCTCCGAGATCCCTGACCATCTCTGTTGACCATGCAGCCAGGTCCCTGACACCACGTTCAAAATGAGCACCACCTATCGTGATAACGTTACCCATTAACTCAGGGTCAAGGCCAGCGCCCAACCTGTTACGATTCTTCTTGAGATTTTCTCTCGCGGCATTGACGGCTTTTTCGGTGAAAAACTTATTCCTGGCAAAGTCTTTTTCTGCAGATTTACCGGGGGCGGGCTTGGCGGAAGGAGCATTTACAGATGCAGGGTGTCCCACAGTTTTCCCTGACAAACCTTCGCTTACAGCCAAACCCGCTTCATTCTTTTCGGCAAACGCATAAACCTGACCCTGGCGTGGGGCGTCGGATTTTGCCCACTCCCTGAATCGTTGCGTGGTCATCGGCACGACAGTCTTGCCACCGTCCCACCCCTTTGCATAGTTTGAGTTATAGACCTTCATAGCCTGTTCAGCAGATGAAGCGCCAAGGACAACCTTGTGCTCATCAAACTCACCGGCCTTGTTGAACTGGTTCACCACGAATACCTGGCCATTACCGCCAGTGTATCCTGGGGTGATAAAGGTATCGACATGGTCCTTGTCGAACCCGACAGTGCCCTTTATATAACCGTAATCAGTGGCCATTTCCTGCGACCATGATCGCCCGTCCTCATCGACCCCGCTACGCTCTGACCCTGCCGGATTCTCGATAGATATTTCCATGCCATCCAGGGAGATATGGGCTTTCTGGTAGTTACCAGCCTCCTTTTGCGCTTCAGTGGGCGCTACGTTAACAGGCTGGCCAAGTGCAAGTGAATCGAGATTCTTTACCTCTTCCACTGCTTGGACGGGCTCGCGACCAGCGACGACTTCAGCCTCGTCCATACTCTTTTGATCGGCTTCGGTCCAATCTTTGGGGAAATACTTTTTCTGCAGGCGGCTCCAGTATACCTCTTCCTTGGCTTGAGACAACCCTTTAGGTTTTGGCACAGCGATGTGCCCACCGTCAATATTGATTTCCTTATAATTTGCGAGGTCAATACCTTTCTGTTTGGCACTCATTTGCATGGATTTTAGAGTGGCAAACGGCTTACCCTTCGCTGCGGTGAAGTCTGGCCCCTGGTCCCCTATGACGGCGGTGATAGCTTCCTGCTTCTCAATCCTTGTGGTTGGCGCGGTAGAATATTCCTTACCTGTAAATTGCGCCACATCTTCCTGTTTGTCCAGTTTTTGCTCAAGGTCTGTTATGGGTGTTGCGGCAATTATAGCTGCAGACTCCTCAGCGGTCCTCTCTGGCTCCTGGTTAAACGTTTGCTCTAGTTCAGCCTGACGCACAACTCTTTCTTGTTCGTTCGCCTGATCGGCAATGGCGAGGTCTTCCTGGGCCTGTAACGCCGTTTCGGTCTGCGATGGTGGCAATGATTCAAAGACAGCAGCTGCCTCCCCTGCTGTTGACGGTGCCCCGGTTTCGGTGATAGATGGTTGCGGGGTGTCGCCGCCAAGGGTTTCGCGGAAAGCTGCAATTGCATCGTCTATCGATTCCCCGGCAAGGATATCGACGGTATCCGGAACTGTTGGCTCGATAATTGGGGCTGGTGCCGGAGGTGCTTCTTGCTGTGGAAATATGGCATTCCTAGCCTTACCAGCCACGTAAGCGCCACTGCTCGTTCCACCGGCCAAGAGAAGGGTCTGGGGGCCAACTTGCTGCAATGCTTCGGGCCATGAGATTTCGGGACCATTTTGCAGGCCAAGTTCTATCTCCGCCCGGTTCTGCCCTTTCTGGGTAACAGTTTCTGTGGAAAGCTCTGCGCCGAGATTACCGATAAACCCAGCTATAACCTTCCCTAGTTTACCCTTTATAGCTCCCTTGAAAATACTGCCAAGACCGGCGATCTCCAGTGCGTTACCGATAGCCTCGGGACCAGCCTCCCATAGTGCATGGTTGTTGATCGTCGGTTCAGCTGCGGTGAGTAATTCCACCACCTCTTCGTCGGTTAGGGCGGTGCCTTTAGTTGCCTCTGCGGCCTTGACAAGCTGCTCGGACACCATCGACTTATCCATCCTAAAAGCGGCGTACCCGGAGGCGAGTAACTGACCGCCAACCTTGCCAATGATTGGAGCCCAAGGGGCTAGTGGCGCGGCTATCATGGCAACAGCGGGCACAGCCAGGGCTCCAGCTGCCCTACCAGCTACGCCACCAACTACGCCAGCGGCCATTGAAACACCAGAGAAACCGGTACTCGTCGCTGTGTCCTGGATGTCTCCCCTGGTAATCGCCCCTTTTTCTGACAAAACCTCCGGCAATGGGAAGACTTTTTTGCCACGTTCCTCAGCGGTTATCTCTTGGGCCCTCTGTTTCGTGCGTTCTGTTGCTGCGGTGACAAGCTCGTCGGCCTTTTCACCTCGGACCATCGGGTCCTCAACAAGACGACCTGCGGCACCAAGGGTTTGTACGGGGATGTCGTAGATTAATTTGCCAAAATCCTTGATACCACCAATGATATCATATCCGGGACCTCCATGGCCCGCCACTACCTTCTCGACAGCCTCGCGCACACCAGCCCCAAACTTCTGGTCGAATATCTGTTGTAATTCGGCGCGGTCCTGCTCGTCAGCACCAAGATATTCAGGGTCGGAGATGACTTCGGCCCAAAAGTCCTTGGCGTATTCGTCCTTAACGAGTTGTTGGCGTTCAGGTTCTGCGGTCTTGTACTCTGGGAGGCTGGAAATTGACTCGAAAGGGATCACCGATAGACCTCGATGTTTATGATTTGCTTGCTATGATAGAGTCTAGTTCACGGAGAAAAGCCTTGCCTTTCTGGGAATTCACCACGTCGTCCGAGGCGCTTTCCAGGAAACCGTCCCTGACCGCCTGTAACTGCTCGACGGTCATCCCGGCAAACTTCTTCCGCTCTTCGTACGGCAGGATTTCGCCGCTCTCACGCTCCGGGGCCAGTGGCTGTTTGCTTTGCTGCGGCCCACCGGTTGGGGGGGCGCTAGGCCCTGCGGCAAGTATGCCTGGTTTTACTTTGGGTTCTGAAAGTTCCATTATACCATCTTTTGACCCAGTTGCCAAGAGTAAAGATTTATACTTATCGACAGGGTCAGACGGTCGCTTCTCGGCACCGGCCACAGGGTCGCCCCCCTGGGTGTAGTCATACTCTGCCGGGGTGTCACTCCAGAATCCTTTCTTCTCCGGAGTCTTCAGGTTTTTCCTATATTCAGGAATCCCTAACTGTTTTCCTAATCTGTTAACCTGGGCGAGGTTGGTTTCATCTACACCGCCAGCCACAAGCTTATTATAATCTTCCTCGGCCTTGATCTTTTGATAATCAGACATAGCCCCCTTAGGCTGAATGCCGTATTTAACAGCTTTCTTTTCATCCGGGGTAAGTGATGCGTCGGCCTCAAGGGAAGATATTTTCTTGTCGTAATCTGACTGTCTCTCTGGATTTAGGGCCTGGGCAATTGCCGCCTTCTTTTCATCCTTCGTAAGGTCGGATGAATTGATGATATTAATACGCTCCTGAAGGCTAGACGGTTTGTCGGAGATCTTCTTATCCATGGCAAGGCGCTCCCTTGCAAGTTTCGAGCTATCTTCGTGCTGGCGCTTACCCTCAGAGATCTTTTCGCTTTCGCGCTTGTCGGTAACGGTATCCCTGGTGTGCGAATAATCCCGCTCGTTCTGGCCAAGGCCGTAATTGAATTCTGCCAGCGATTTCTGGCGTAGCAGAAGGGCCTCCTCTTTCCGCGCCTCTCGCAGATCCTGAAGTTTCCTTTCCTCTAGCGCCCTCTCCCGAGCCAGATATTCCTGCCCTGCATTAGATGCCGCGCCGAGCAAACCAGCCAACGCTAATTTCGATGCCATGTTATCTTCCCTCCTGGTTCAGGATTCCAGGCGGCACTTCCGCCGATGGAGTTGGCTGCGCCGGTTGTCCCTGCTGTTGTGCGTTACCCCTGAAGCTCGCGCCCTTTGGTGGCTGGGTTTTCGATACGCCAGTAGTCCCCATGTTCGCAATCCCCATTTGTCGCTGCTCGTCAGTCAAGAGCGGTTCGAGATCCTTCTGTAGCTCAACCGGGTCAATCGTTCCGTCGTCAATACCCCGTTTGAAATAAAGGAGTAATGTTAACTGGAGCGAATCCATACGCTGTTTTTCATCCAGAGTGAACAGGCCAGCCGCATCTGCTAGAACATTCAGTTCTGAAACGAGATGGGTAGCACCAAGGAACATGGTTTGGTCAGTCATCTGTTCACCAGTCTTCTCTAACCCCGCCTGAAGGATCTTATGAAGATGGTTGGCGGTCTCGGCGATATTCTCTATCGGATTATTGGAAGCCTGAAGCTCCTGGAGCCATGCCGGTTGTGTTTTTGGGGAATAGAGCATCTTTGTTGCATTATCTGTATACGCCTCAACTTGCGCTAACTGTTCTGGAGCTAACTGCGCGTCCTGGTTAGATAATTCAGGAGTTGATTCCTCGCCTCCGCTCTCGACCGGAGCCGCTACAGCCGGGGTAACTGATGGAGTAGCCGGTGGGGCAACTGGTGCTCCCCCCAAAATCCCTGACTGTGTCGTTTGCGTGTTTTCCTGCTGCATCATATACTAACCCCTCTGCACTGAATAGTTAAGAATTCCCGATTTGCTCAATTCTTTTATCCCCTGGGCCGTTTGCCCCCGCGCCTTCGATTGCTCGCTGCGAAGGTTTGACAACCTGTCAGCCCACTGTCGCCCGATGGCTTGATACTGCTTGTACGCTTGCGCGTAATCTTGCTCGAAGTCGTATGAGGCGATATTGCGCTCCGCTCGACTCTGTGATATTTGTCTGTCGAGGGAACTATACTGAATCCGTCTCGTATCTTCTTTGGCTTGGGCTATTTGAGCCTCTTGTTGAGCCCGTGCTGCTGCTACAGCTGAATCTATTAGGCCCTGCCTACTCGCTATTGCTGCGGCAGTCTGGGCCTGGGCGTCCGCCAGGGCCTCATGTATTTCTTGACCCATGATATGCCCACCCCTGACTTTAACATCGACATTGAAGCCTTCTGGGGTCTGATTAGCCCAAAGATTATGGTCAGATGCGAGCGCGTCAGCAACCGCCTGGGGGACCTGATATGACGCCTCGATAGTGCCACCGTTGACCACCCTAACTGTTGTCATGTTGATCCCTGAGGAACCTGACGGGCCGTTGATCTCCCCGCCCTTGATCTTACTCACCGCGTCCTCGATAGCCTTTTGGGCGTTAGCTATGCCGCTCGCTTCCGATTGGTCTCTGGCGGTTAAGTTTTTACTGAATTCTTCGCGATACCCCTTGAGTCTTGAAAATGCGCTGGCGTCCTCGGCCTTGTATGACTCCAGTTCTTG
>Ga0208957_1000133_pt1 | contig 61836 bp, 82 predicted proteins | sample RifOxyA1_FD_184029 | JGI IMG/M metagenome (GOLD analysis project Ga0208957, IMG submission 184029) | Groundwater microbial communities from Rifle, Colorado - Rifle Oxygen_injection A1 (SPAdes) | ecosystem: Environmental > Aquatic > Deep subsurface > Groundwater | place: Rifle, Colorado, United... | reverse complement strand
TGAGGGATAGAATGACCCTGCTCAATATCAAATATAGACCAAGGAAACTGGCTGAAATCATAGGGTTAACTCCTGAAATAGGTGAGTATCTAAAAAACCCTTCATTACCTTCTTTCCTATTTTCGGGACCGCCAGGGACAGGAAAAACCTCAACTGCATTGGTTATATCATTAGAGAGGGATGCCGATACAATGAAACTCAATGCATCTGATGAGAGAGGTATAGATACTATTAGGGGAAAAGTTCTCAAGTTTGCTACAAGTAAGAGTATGGTGGGCAAAACGAAAATAATAATTCTTGACGAGGCAGATGGACTTAGTCCTGATGCTCAACAAACCCTGCGTGGCACCATAGATAAGGTCTCTCATAATTGTACCTTTATCCTTACCTGCAACTTTGAAGGTAAACTTATCGACCCACTAAAGAGCAGACTGCACCATATCAGATTTGAGACCCCAAAACCGGAAGAAATAGCGGGGAGGTTGAGATATATATGTGAGCAGGAAAAGATTGACTATGAACAATCCGCTCTTGAAAAAATTGTCTCCCTATACCATCCAGATATCAGAGAGTGCATCAAACAGCTTGATATACTCTCAACCAGAGATAAAAAAGTTACCCTCACTGGAATTAATAATAGGGTACTCTCAATACCTGTGCTCATTAGTCTGCTCAAGGGGAAGAAACTATTAGAGGCGGGTCAACTTATTGATAGTAAATGGATAGATATTGAACGCCTAATGCAAGACCTTTCTGATGAGTTTTTCTATGGCGAGTATAAAGATGAGCAGAAGAGAGTATTGAATGGGGACATAGTGAGGCGTGCCTATTACGAGATGAGTAGGGTAAAGAACTATAAACCTGTTATACGACCAATGTTGATGGAGATAATGAGGACACTATGAGCAACGACTTCCTTCAATTTAGAAATGATACCATAGGATTTATGTTCAAAGACTTAGATACATTTAAGGAACATGAAGAGCAGAAAGCATTTTTGACCAACGCATGGCTTATGTCAGAACCATCAAATAGGAAAGTATGTTTTGATGCAGAAGATGCATTGATGAATGGTGTACCCGATAGAATAATCTTGAGGACATTATATTGGCGTGTAGATAAGGCAAAAAGAGGTATTCAGTTTCCCGAGTATCTTAAAAAGACAAAAGACCCAAACAAATGGACTTTCTTAAAACCTATTCTCGCAAAGTTTTGGAAATTGAGTATGAGAGAGATAGAAGGGTATTGGGACCTCCTCTCCCCCAAGTTAGATAATGAAAAGTTTAGACAATCATTGGCAGATAGGTTGATGCTTTCAAACGAACTTAGAAAGCAGATGGGACTATCTTCAAACAAACCATTTGAAATAAAAACAAAAGTCAGGGGTATTTTTGGTTGAGGTGCAACATGAAAATAACAAAAAGATTTAGCTGGTGCATGGCACACAGACTTTGCTTCCATAAAGGGAAATGTTTTAATCTTCACGGGCATAACTACGAAGTTAAAATATCAGTTGAGGGAACACTTGACAAAGATGGTCTTATATTAGACTTCTCTGACCTCAAGAATATTTTCAATACATATATTCATAATGAAATTGACCACTCACTAATGTATTGGGATAAAGACCCACTTGCACCATCGTATAAAGATATGAGTAGGATAATGTTCTTGGAAGTGGGAAAAGAATTAAAATTGGTCAATGTCCCATTTGAAACTACTGCTGAAAATATTGCCAAATGGATACATGATATTATGAATAGAGAAGTTCAACTCTTAACAAAAGGTAGGTGTATAGTCAATCGTGTCAAGGTCTACGAAACTCCCACAAGCGAAGCAGTCAGCTATGAGAGCTATAATGGAGAATAGAAATGAATAACACCCTTAATGTCTCAGAGATGTTTTACTCAATTCAGGGAGAGGGAAAAACTATGGGAATTCCAGCAATTTTTCTCCGTCTTCAGGCATGTAATCTCCTCTGCAACTGGAAGAAAAATGGGATAGACCACCCCTGTGATACTATTCCTGTCTGGAGGCAGGGTACAAAAATGACATTTGAGGAAATTATATCTCACTTAAAGGAAAAGGGTTGGCTTAATGCTCTCTTTATGCTCGATGCTCATCTCATCATAACAGGTGGAGAGCCACTACTCCAACAGGAAAACGTATCATCATTCATTGAAACTCTACAGAGACTATCAAGTAGAACCATCTTTGTGGAAATTGAGACCAATGCAACTATAACACCATGTAAATCTTTTAGTGAACAGGTTATGTTATTTAACACTTCGCCAAAATTGAGTAATAGCTCAATGTCAGAAAAGAGAAGATATAATGCAGATACCCTTGCATGGCATGCAGATAATTCAGATAACAACCATTTGAGTATTTTTAAATTTGTGGTCAATGATGAACGAGATGTTGAGGAGGTACTCCGTGATTTTGTCGAGAGATGGGGTATCTCATGTAATAGGGTATACCTCATGCCAGAAGGGGTAACGAGAGAAGAACTAAACCACAAACGCCAATGGGTTGCAGAACTATGCAAAAAGTATGGTTTTAGATTTAGTGATAGGTTACAGGTCTCAATCTGGGAACAGGTAACGGGAGTATGAAAATGAATATTAGAAAACTATATATTACATGGCAACATTTTGATAGGTTGGTAGATAAACTCGCATCAGAAATTAAAGTCTATAAAAAAGGTAATATCCCCCTGACTTCTGCTATCACTGCAATCATCACAAAAAGCAGGGGTGGATTTCCTGTTGCTACAGCACTGGCTCATCGTCTCAATATAAAGAATGTTCATGAATTTATTCCTGAACATTATGATTTTAAGGCAATGAGAGAGAAAAATCAAATATTTCTCATAGTTGATGATATTGCAGATTCTGGAAAAACAATGTTCAATATGGTTACCGAGATAGGAATAGAACATTGCTATTGTGCAGTCTTACATTACAAACTCGAAAGGAGCAGGATAAGACCAGACTTCTTTGGAGAGCTGGTAGATTTGCAGACATGGGTTATATATCCGTATGAGACTGACGAAACTTCAAAGGTTGACTACGAGGAAAAGGAACCTGTGGAGGACCATATTGCTTTACCAGATGAAAAGGTGTCACATGAATGAAAAAGAGTATGAGAGAAAGTTTCTCCGATTAAAAATGAATATCAAGGGTATCCTACAGCAGATTGACCCTTCTCCTTATCGGGAAGGATTGCAGAAAACACCGGAAAGGGTGGCAACTGCAATGCTCCGAGATTGGTTCTGGGGATATCAGTTGGAAGGGAAAGATATTCTCACCACAGGCTTTGATGCCGAAAAGTATGATGAGATGATTATTGAGGGACCAATTAGATTTTATAGCCATTGTGAACATCATCTCGCCCCTTTCTGGGGGAATGCCTATATTGGATATATACCAGGAAAAAGTGGTAAGATTGTTGGAGCAAGTAAGCTGGCACAACTCATTCATATCTATTCAAGACGCTTACAGAATCAGGAGCGCATAGCAAAGCAGATAGCAAATTCTTTTTGTGATGTAGTAAAACCGCTTGGTTTTGGGGTATATCTCTCCGGTCAACATATGTGCATGTGCTCCAGGAAGATGGGTCTTGATGATACTCAATTTAAGACCATAGTCACGAGAGGGGTTATACGGTCAAAACAGGCGGCTCGGATGGAGTTCCTCATGCAGATTAATGGTAAAACCTGAATACTCTCCAGTGAAAAAACAGAATATTTATAAGGTTTGAATCCTCAAAAAATTCAAGAAGGTGATGATATGACAACTATCGTAACTCAGGCCAAACAAATAGAAGTTCCAAAAGGTGGAAAAAGACAACTCCAGGTAAAAGAGTTTAGTGAGGCAAGAAAGCAGGCAGAAAAGGAGAATCTCCTAAAGATTGCTGACTCACTTAGTGACGAAAAAGAAAAAGTCAAGGTCGTTGAGGCATTGGCAAAACTCAACGCAGGGACAATCACATTGGAAGAACTTGATTCAATCAAGGGAACCAAGATATATAAACAAAAACAAACAGACACTGGAGGTGTCACTATGGCAGAAGCCAAGAAAAAGAATAGCGGGACTGGTCCAAAGGGAAAGGGTCTCGTGGAAGCAGTCAGGAATGCGCTCAAGGTGGCAGGCAAGGACCTCAAGAAAGAGGACTTTGAGAAGATTGTCACAAAGACTGGAGCCAAGATTGCGACTGTCAGGACGCAGTATTACCTGCTCCGGAAGAAGTAAGCCAGTTGCGCAGATTGACAGCCCGGAAAGACGGGCATATTTTTAATGGTGTACTCATGAAAGGAATTGTAGTGTTATCTGGAGGTCTTGATTCGTCAACTCTTTTGCATTATGTAAAAGAGAAACTCGGCTACGATGAAATATATGCTATCACTTTCGACTATTCCCAAAAACATTCAATAGAAATATCCTGCGCAAGATGGCAGGCGAAGCGGGCTGGGGTCAAGGAGCATAAAATCCTCAATATATCATTTCTCGGAGAGATTACGAAAGATGTCTCTGCCTTAACATCAACAACCATCAAAGTCCCAAAGATAACTGAAGTCCTGGGAGACCCCCAACCAATCACATATGTTCCCTATCGCAATCTCATCCTCTTATCAATCTGTCTCGCATATGCAGAAAGTGTGGGAGCAGATTCAGTATTTTATGGAGCGCAAAAACATGACACATATTCTGGCTATTGGGATGCCTCTCCTGAGTTTTTGGAGGCAATCAATAGAGTTAGTATGCTTAATAGAAGACATAACATACAAATAAAAGCAGAGTTTGTAAATCTCTCAAAGGGTGATGTCATAAAAATTGGTCAGGAGCTGGGGGTCAACTACAAATATACCTGGTCATGTTATAACCCAATACCTATAAATGATGAACATGGTATTCCCCTTCTTGTTGCTCAATGTGGAGAATGTCCTACTTGTAGTGATAGATTGAAGGCATTTATTGATGCAAGTATTCCTGACCCGCAGGAATACGCAAAAAATATTAATTGGAATGATTTATTAAAATAATCACATTCACAAAAGCCATCAAGACGTTGCTGGACAACTTGTCAGTTCATGGTGAGGGGCTTATTTGAACTGTCTACTGTTGGCACGCAGTATATCCTGTAAAGGAGTGCATGGTTTGGCAATTTTCAGTCAAAAACTGCCCTCATACTTTAAGACCAATATAAGTGATTAAGATGGAAAAAATGTTAAAAGTGGTAGAAAACTGGTATTGTCAAATGTAAAAAGTGTTTGAGGTAAACAGATGAAACAACTAAAACCAATTAATTATAAATCAAAAATAAACTTTCAATTATCTTTAAGGGAAGTAATTGATTTGGCTAATATTATTGCTGAATGTCATTTATACCAAATTGATTTTATGAAATTAAGAGATAGAAAAATAAGGAAAATGTTTAGGGAATCTTATGAGCAAAGGCATAAATTATGGTCGAAGATAAGTAGCTTATCAGAAAAAGAGATTAATAGACAATGACGATTATGGAACTAAAAGGTATGCCGAAACTTGAAATTCCCTTCGCAAGATGGTCTTCGTAAGAGTGTCAATCAAAGGTGAAAACAATGGAAAAAAGAGAATATTCGGAAGAAACGCACAATCTCATTTTAGAGATGGAGAAGGTTAATCTTCGGCAGGAATTTATTTTTGACAAAGAGAAAATAATAGAACTGATTAAGGAAGTTCATGCTATCACTAAGATAGATATAAAACCAATAGTTTGGTGTGATAGTATTTTTGATGAAAATTTAGCAAGGGCATCAAGGGCAGCAGGGGCATCAAGGGCAGCAAGGGCATCAAGGGCAGCAGGGGCATCAAGGGCAGTAGGAATAGATTATGACTTTGATAATTATATTTTTGAGAAAGAGTGGTTTATGAATAATGAAGGAAATGAGAACGACAAGAAAGCATTGGCTATTTACCAACATTTTTGGGAATTAAGAAAAGTTGGGCTTGGTTACATGACAGAAGATAAAAATAATCTCTATCTTGTTCCTGCACCAATAGTTCAATTCAGCAATGGAAGATTTCATTCTCTTACCAATCCAGCAATAGCTTGGAAAGATAAGAAAATATATTTTATTCAAGGTGTGCATTTTGATGAAGAGTTATGGAAAAAAGTTATTGATAAAAAACTTCCAGTAAGGGATATACTTCAATTGAAAAACATCGAGCAGAGGTATGTTTCCCTTATGCTCTATGGAGCAGAGAATATGCTGAAAGAGCTGGATGCACAATTGATAAGTGAATCAGCAAAAAAAAATCAACTCTATTCCTTAAAAAATATAATAAAAAACAAAGAAATTAAGATGCTGAAATATGCCTGCCCTTCAACTGGCAGAGTGTATGTTTCTTTTGTTCCCGAAAATTTCACTGATGCAGATAGTGCAATGTCATGGAAATTCCAGATAGAAAAGCACGAGTATGAATTACTCAAAATGGAGGCGTAAAATGGAAAAACTATACAGGCATGGAGATTTGCTTTTGAAGAGGATAAACGCTCTTCCAGCTGGATTGATTGAGTTGGATACAAAGACATTGGCTCATGGTGAAGCCACTGGGCATCATCATACATTGGTGACTGGAAAATCAAGGTCTTTTGCCAAAACTAAAGCTGTTGAGCCAGAGTATCTTCTCGTGGAGCAGGATGCAGAATTGCAGCATCAGGAACATATTCCACTATTGATAGGGAAGGGAACTTACCAAATCATCAGAGAGAGGGAATACAACCCATTTGAGCAAGAAATCAGGCAAGTAATGGATTGATAATCAAACGACCATGCGAAAAGGGAGTCAATAATGGCGGGTAACACAGCAATTACCAGAGAATACCATGCTGTCCGTAGGGAAGGATGAAAGTAGGAGTCTCGAGTGGTATCGTAACCTCCGAAACTAACCCTCTCCCTTCGCAAGATGGTCACTGAAAAGGTGAAAACAATGGAACATTTAAGGATAAGATGTCCATGTTGTGATAGTATTTTTGAACAATATCCAGAAAGAATAGTAATTCTGGATAAGACCAAAAAGAGAAAAAGTGTCAAACGTAGGTAAGGTGAAAACAATGAAAGAATATAATTATTATTGGAAGAAAAGAAGGAAGAATATGATAAGTATGTTTTGTAGTTTAGACCACTTGCTTTGCCCCGATTGTGATAAATGTATGGATTATAAACGACATAGAGGCAAAGTAATGTGGTATTGTTCAAAATGTAAAATTTATAGAAAAAAATATGGTTATCTAAAAATGATATACAACAAAAATTAACATAATCAAACGACCATGAGAAAAGGTGAAAACAATGGAAAACGAAATTGAAATAAATGGAAAGAAATATGTGTTGAAGAGCAATATCCCTTCAACACCAATCAGGAAAAGAAAAGAGGGAGTGTGGCAAGTCGGTGAAAATTATTTCATTCGGACAGTCACTATGGCTCTCTGTGGGAAGCTGATTGAAGTGACTGACAAGGAACTTGTCCTTGAAAAAGCGTCTTGGGTTGTCGATACAGGCAGATTTTCAGATTTTCTGAAATCAGGAACTCTCTCTTCAACGAGTGAAGTAGAACCATTCCCAGAAGGAGATGTCATTGTCGGTCGTGGCGGAATAATTGATGCAACCATCTGGAAGCATGAATTATTGACGAAACAGAAGTGAACCTCATGTTGCAATCCATAAGCAGGATTGGGTATGAAAACTCGAGGTCGGGGTCGAGGTCGTGGTCGGGGTCGAGGTCGGGGTCGAGGTCGGGGTCGAGGTCGAGGTCGGGGTCGTGGTCGAGGTCGTGGTCGGGGTCGAGGTCTGGTTAATGACACCACTAAAAATCTCAGAGTTGCCAAGCCATGTGTTTTGGAAGTGTAAATTATGTTTTGGAGATAAAGGATGGAGATATGGTGATAGGAATTATGATGGTTCAAGACCAAAATGTTCTACTTGTGGAGGAACAGGCAAAGAGCCAGTTGAGGTTGAGAATCCTCTTTATGATTGTGGAGATAAGAATTGTAAATTAAAACATCCTAACTATAAATACCAAGTCGGTGTGGAGTTTGAAGTTGATAAAGAATGTGATGGTTGTGGCTTAACACATCAAAAATGTTTAGATTCCCCTAAGACTGGACACATAAAATGCTGTCCTGATTGCAATGATAAACGATTAAAATTCTTCCCTCTCTACCCAAAAGTCAAAGGAGACAACAGCATAATGATGGTTGTGCCTTTATGAATTTAAGTTATGTTCAAAACGATGGAGAAAGGGGAGTGTTACAGGCTTCTGAAGGAATACAGAAACCTCTACAATCCAACTCCCCCTCCAATGTGTAATATGGTTTTTTCCTGAATTGATATGGAAGAGAAACAAGGCGGTGCGTGAGAACTATGGGAATGGATGAAGAATATATGGTTGTGCCTTATTGATGCTAAAAGAGTGAATATTTGGTGGATTTAAAATGGCAGTTAGAAACTATACTACTAAAATTGCAACTGAAAAAACCATCATGGAGATAGAGACTATTCTGGTGAAGTTTGGAGCAGGGGGAATCTACAAGGAATATATTGGAAGAAAGATAAACTCAATAATGTTTTACATTGAATATAAAGGACAAAAAATACCCTTCAAAATTCCCCTCTCTATTGAAAAAACAAGAACAATAATTTCCAAAGCAGTCAATGAAGGCAAACTACCAAAAAGATTTCTGCAAGAACCACTTAGGAGTGAACAAGGGGAAATGGTTGCGTGGAGGATAATTAAAGATTGGATTGACAGCCAATTATCCCTCTTAGAAATGAATTTTGCTGATGCTGTTCAGATATTCTTGCCATACGCATATAATCCAGTTGAAAACAAAACAATGTATGAAAAGTTTCTCGACAACAAAGAAGAATATCTTGCTTTAGAAGTAAATAAAGAACAGGAGGATAAATGAAATCCTCTAACGGACTAAAGTCCGTAGTTTCCGACTACGGGGAAAAATTAGACAATTCAAATTGGACAGCTACCTGTGATGAATGTGGTGCTAAAGGAATGGAATATTTTAATTTGATGTATAAATGTAGAAAGTGTGGGTATATATTGGAGGTTTGAAAATGGCTATTGAAATTAATTGTGACGGATGTGGAAAAATCATTGAAGATTGGATTGATGTGGAACGGAGAAAAAGAGTATGCTCTAATTGCTTTATTCAAGGCGGTCAAAAATACAATATGGAGGTTCGGCATTCCTCCCAAGGATAAATCCTTGGGTATCCTGCCGACTGCTTTATGACAAAATAAATCTCCCCCATGATGGAAAACCAAATGACGAGTGAGGAGATTTACGAAAGGATGTCTATACACATGAGATATTGCACTAAAGAAACATGTTTAGTTAATCACAATAAACTATGGAACTCCGCAGATAAATATATATTGATTTCTGATGTGGATATATTCATCAAAGAGAAACAAGGAGATGCACAATGAAACAAACCATCTCTAATCTTGTGGAATGTGAAAAGTGCGCAATGGACAAAATAACCAAGCCTCAACCCAACTGCGATGTGTGCAACGGCTACGGCTGGCTGATTGATAGGGAATGTGATTGGCACGAGGACTGCATCAATCTCAGCCCCAAGCACTTCACTACAGAGAAGCTGCCGAAGAAAGGTGATTGGTTTTGCTCTAAAGATAATATTTTAACACATTCTAACTTTTGCAGATTTTGTAAAAAGGTCAAAATGGTAGAGATAAAAGATGTTGTAAAGGAAGAAAAAATAAATATTGGAAATGCCGAATTTAACACTCTTGAAAAAGAGAAAGTAGCGGTGGTGAATTATGAATAGTTCCCTCACGATTGTTGCCCATGCTAAGAGAGTTGAGAAGCTGGAGGTTTTGGTGGGATGATAATTTACAAATGTTTTACGTGCGGAAGAAATCAGGCAGAAACAACAAAGAAGTTTACTCCTGTGTGTTGTAAGGCAAAGATGGCTATGCTTGAGAGGAGATATAGAAACACGCACAACAAAATGTGTCGATGTAAAAGGTGTAGGTAAAAGCGAGAGGTATAACAATGTGTGGAATTTTTGGAGCATTGACATATTTACAATTCATATCTCTCTATAAACTTAATCTTCAAAGAGGAGACTATAGTACCGGAATTACCTACTTTAAGGACGAAAGATGGCATATCATAAAGGAAAGGGGAGAGATTGATGTAAAGAAAATACCAAGGGATGCACAAATCTATCTTGGTCATGTTCGTGCTCCAACGCAAGGTCTCTCAGAGTTTAATATAGATGAAAACCATCCCTTCAGGACTTCTACATATATACTTGCCCATAATGGTATTATCCATAATGATAAAGAACTGCGCAGTAAGTATTATATCACCTCCCCAAAAACAGATAGTTATATCATTGCAGTCCTACTTGAACATTTCCGCTGCCCTACCCCCGTTATTGAACAGCTTGATGGTATTTTTGGATGTTGGGTAGTCAATACTCATAACAACTTAATTATCCTCTTTCGGGTAGCGAGCAGTATTTTTATTGATAAGATATCAAAACAATTTAGTAGCGTTAAGTTTGATGGAGCACAAATGCTCCCAGAGGGAGTAATCATTTCATTTCCTGACTTTGAGAAAACTGGTAAATTTAAATATAACTCCCCTTATTTGGTATTGGAATAATGGAAGGATTTATACCATGCTCGATAGGTATTGATTACCCACTCGTAAACTCTTCAGTACAGAGACAAACATTTAACCCCCCCCCCCCATGGTAAACAAAGTTAACTTTATTCCGGCAAACATGCCTGGTTGTCAAATGATGAGTAACCTTAATTTTATTCCTGTAAGCTCCTCAGCAAATGTTGGTCCTTGTGGCTCTTTCCCTAATATTGGGACTTTTATCCCTCAAATGACACCAGAAACAAATAGATTAAATTTAGGATATGTTCCCAGCAAGGATATAGGAGAAGGAAGTAGTAGATTTAAGTGGAACGAATATAAATTCTCATGGTGGGAGCAGAATTCGTTTTTCTATTATCCCTCTTTCCTCCTCTCCGCCTATTACGGCATTAAATATTCAGACCTGAGAAAGCAATATAACATACCAAAAGAAGTCACCATCTTTGGAGATAGTGGAGGATTTCAGAACATGTCACTTGATGCAACCCTCTCTCCCCTCTCTGTATTGGAATGGCAAGAGAATAATTGTGATGTAGGATTCATTTTCGATAATCCCATATTTATGGATGATGATGAGCAAACAAAAATAAAGAAACAGGTAACAACTGTAGAGAATGGTCATATAGCTCTAAAGAACAGACGTTCACAGTACCCCTTACGGCTCTATGGGGTTATACAGGGACATACCATGGAGGAACAGAAAAGAATTATAAATCTCTATAAAGACTTTGGTGATTTTGATGCCTATGATGGTTTTTCTATTGGGGGATTGGTTCCGATAGCTGGCAAGCTCTCAGAGATGACAAAAGTCCTAACAACATTCTTTGAGAATTTTAAGGATGATAATCGTCCCCTTCATATATTAGGAACATCTGGACTGAATTCAATGACTATCATCAACTACTTAATGATGAGGTATAAGAAAGACCATATTACCTTCGATAGTTCAACATATGGGAGCGGTGCCAGACGACTTGAATGGGACCATCTCACAATGAATTATACTATCGCCTTTCAGACAGAAAATCCAAATAAACTTACAGAACTCCCCTGTCTCTGTCCTGTCTGCTCAGTTGTAAGACAAACAAACGAAGTCACCAAAGGTGGGTCAACTCCAGGAGCAATTCTCTCTTTACATAACCTGTGGCAATATATCCAATATAGCCACTTCTTGAGTTGTGTGAGAAAGGATGAGAATATATTCAGAAAGTTTATACTCTCTCGCAATGATAGTGGTTTAAATTCAGGTATTTCATTTATAGATAGTGTCTTTGATATAGGATATGACCAGACTATGAAAAAATATAAGGTCACCTCAACTCCGACCAAGAGTGGAAAGCAAATAGGCATATTTTCATAATGCTGAATATAGTCCAAACAGGTGGTGATGAAGTCACCATCATCTCCCGTGATAGTGAAGGTAAGAGAACACTACAAAAGATAAAGAGCACTCCCTATTTCTATGCTCCTCATCCTAATGGAGAGAATATCAGTCTCTTTGGTCAGCGACTAAAAAAAATAGAGGTGAGGGTAAGTGGCGATGTTGGGAGAGAAAGGGAGAAGTATATAGATACTCACGAAAGTGACATACTATTTGTTAATCGCATACTTATAGATAAGTTTGATGAGATTCCAATTGTTCCCATCCGACACCATTATATGGACATTGAAGTTGACAACAGTCTTGATATATTGACTGCCCCAAAACCTATTATCTGCATATCTGTTTTTGATACATTCCTGAATTGTTATAATACTTTTGCGTGGAGAGAGGACCAGGATAATAAAAAACAGGAAGTTAAAGATGAAACTACTCAACACAAACATAAAATATGGTTCTTTAATAATGAGAAAGATATGATTCTAAAATACATATCATTTGTCAAGGCAACTGACCCAGACATATTTCATGGGTGGAACCTATTGGGATATGATTGGATTTATTTTATCAATAGATGTAAAGTTCTAAATATAAGTTTGCGACCACTGGCATTTTTTGAGAAGGAAGTGAGTTTTAAAATACGAGATGACTGGAATGATGTCAACATACCAGGACGATATGTCTTTGATACTTATAGGGCATATAAATTAAGTGTCTCAAAAGAACTTGAAGATAATACTCTTAATGCTGTTGCCAGAAAGGTGCTGGGAAAAGAGAAGGTAGATATTGATAATTTTAGTGAGGTATGGAGAGCAGACTTGAAAAAGCTCATCAATAGATGTAAAGTAGACGTAGAGATTTGCAGACAGATTGATGAAGTGAAAGGACTATTTGACTATTATGATGAAACGCGTCGAACATTAAAAGCGAGGTGGGAAGATATTTGGAACACCACAAAAAGCCACGATATACTATTTCTTAGGAAAGCAAAAGCACGGGGAGTTAGACTACCGAAGAATCCCCACTCAAAAAGAGATACAATGAATGGGGGTTTTGTGCATGATGTCACTCCGGGACTGTATAAGAATGTGATTGTGCTTGATGCTCAGAGTTTGTATCCTTTTATAATTAAGACCTTTAATATTTCTCCAGAAACTATAGCAGAAGATGGTGATATTGAGATACCAGGAATTTGTAGATTTAAATCCTCTCCTCTTGGTATTGCCGCAGAGGTTGTTGATGACCTTTTAAATCTACGAGAATCCTATAAGCGGGAGATGAGAAAATATTCAAAAGATACTCCACTCTATAAAAAATATTATTGGAAACAATATGTCACAAAAATTCTCTGCAATAAGACTTTTGGATATCTTGGTGCAAATCATGCACGCCTATTTAAGATTCAATGTGCCCGTGCAATTACAGAATGGGGAAAGTTATTAAATAAGTGGAGTGCCAGGAAGGCAGTAGAATTTTCTCCATTCGTAAAGGTGGTGTATGGTGATACCGATAGTATTTTTATTAAGTGCCCTGATGATTGGACCATAGACCAATGTGACTCTTTTGGAAAAGAGATGGCACAAAAAATAACAGAAAGTTACCAGAATTTTGTAAACTCTTTCTATAAAGGGACAAGTCAGCCACCAAAGAGTTTATTTAATTTACAATATGAGGATAAGGTCTATGAGGCAATATTCTTCAGGTCTACAACTAACAATAAGGGGGCACGTAAAAGATATTATGGATTACTCAACTTTAAGAATAATGAAGGGAAGTGGGAAAAGAAAACTGATGTGACAGGGTTTGAAATTATACGCTCAGACTCAGCAACAATTGAAAAAGAGACTATGGATAAAGTATATGAGACACTCATGCAATTTAAGGGGAGAGATGAGGTCCATACAATTATTAACACTACAAAAAATGAACTAAAACAAGGTAAATATTCTCCAGATATGTTTGCACTAAGAACAGGGAAAAATATGGAAACAGGAAAGGATGTGTATATACATGCAGCAGAGTATGGGAATAAATACCTCGGATGTCAATTCTCGGGACACGCAAAACTCAAGATACTATACATGAATAAAATGCCAGGAACATTACCACTACCTAAACATGGTTCAGAGATTGCAGTCGCCTATGAAAGAGAGGAGCAGTTATATACCATTGCTCCACTTTCTGAGTGGATTACCTGTATAAATTGGTTGAAGATGTTTGAGATGCTTTTCGATTCAAAGATGCGCAACACTGATAAATCTATGGGTTGGTCTGATTTAGTCCAGGGAAAACAAAAGGGGATTTTTGATGAATAAGGTCGCTTATGTGTCGATGTGTAGAGCGAAGAAACATACTAAACCACTTCCTGCACAACAACTCTACATAGGAGAATATTATTCAATGCTCAAAAAACATAAAGATGCTCATGTTGATGTCTTTATATTATCTGCTGAGCATGGTTTAATCTCAGGAGATACCATTATCTCTCCTTATGAAACAAAAATGACCTCGGAACGATTTGAGATATTAAAGGGGGGGGGGCGTATTAAACAAATGGTAGAGACATTGGGACCATATGAAAAAGTCATGGTCAATGCAGGGCAGGAATATCTCGAACTCCTTAAATTAACAGGATTAAAAAACCTTATCTTTCCCCCTTTTCTCCGTAAAAGGAGAATTATAAAAGATTTTCTCATTGAACATAGTCCAAAAGATAATTCACAAAAGAGGATATTCGATGGATGATGATAAACACCTGACATTTGATGATGATAAACACCAATACCACTATCAAGGTATACCTCTGGAGAGTGTGACCCAATTCCTCAAAAGGTTTGTACCTCTATTTGAAAAGGAAAAATGGTCTGCTCATGTAGCAAAGAGAGAGAGAAAGACCCAACAGGAAGTGCTCCATGAGTGGGAGATGGGTTCAAAATATAGCCGAGAACTTGGCATCAGGGTACATTCATTTATGGAAGGGATTGCTCATGCAAAAATGGGAAAGCATTTTATAATGCCACCCCCACATGATTGGAGAGAAACTATGATAAGAAAGTCTGCACTAAATTTCTGGAGTTCCCATCCAGAACTCATACCAATATCCCCGGAAAGGAGAATTTGTGTCCCTACATGGAAACTTGGTGGGACCATTGACCTCATGGCAAAGACCGAGGACGATAATATATATTTAGTTGATTGGAAAACAAATAAAACAATTGATACTTATTCAAAATATGGCGAGACACTTATACATCCTCTTTCTCACCTCGATAATTGTAACTTTCATCAGTATGGGTTGCAACTCAGTCTTTATGCCTATATGCTCGAAAAGAGGTATGGTTACCGAATTTCTGGGTTGTATCTGGTACATTTGACCGAGGATGATTTTTATGAATATACAACCCCTTATTATAAAGAAGAGATTGACCTATTGATAAAACAACGATTACAATTTGAGGTATGATATGTTTCTCTCTTTTCCCCGTGAGATGGCTTTTCCTGAGAGGTCAGGACCATATAGGATTGTTTATAATGTGGAACAGATGATTGAATGTATAAATAAACTAAATGGCAGAAAGAATATATATACATCAGTATTTAGTTTTAAAAAGTTAAAGACAAATCAATATGGGCAAATAATTCCTGACTACAATTCTGTTATCATTGATAAATTACCTTTTGATATGGATAATGAAAAGAGTTTAATTAATGTAAAGAAAATGCATGAGATATTGATATCAGAAGATATCGCACATACCTTTTTAATGAGTGGAAAGGGAGTTCATTCATATATATTTACCAATGAGGGAGACCTTGAGTATCCCAAGCAGGCATTAAAGAATGCGCAAATATTTTTTGCAAACAAAGTTGGTCTTTCGATAGGAGACCCGATTATTGATGACATAGATAATGCAATTATTGGAGATATTGCCCGAGTGATGGGAATGCCCTATACCTATAATATTAAACATAAGCGATGGCGTATACCTCTTACCGAGAAAGACCTTGACTGCTCCCTTGATGAGATAAGGGAAATGGCATCCCGTAATGATTGCCATAATTTAAAATACCCTATAAAGATATTTGGGAGAAAGTTAATTGATATGAAACTCTTTGACTACCTACCCCCTATTGACCAAAATGATGACGAGATTGCCATACCCGCACTTGAACATATGAAACATATAAGTAAGGAGAAATTTTGGCCTTGTGTAGAGAATATGATTGTTAAACAGTCAGGGTGTCATCCCTGGTATTGGGCAACTATATGGTTACGAGATATGGGTTATAGCAAAAAAGAAGCAGATAAAATAATGGAATTTTATCTTTCACAATTCAAACGGACTGATGGATATATAAACGACTATCAACATTATAAATTTTCAGACCGACATCTTGATAAAGTTTTTGATGATAAATATGGTAAGCATTGGTTTCCTTCTGCTGGTCATTTGTTTAAGAAAGGACTTTGTCCAGGGAAATGTCCGCATTACCATCCAGGAAATTGTCTTTATTATAATGGGAACAATATAGAGTATGGAGGTCAAGATGTCAAACAGGAGTAAGGGAATGGCTTATGAACGAGAGTATGAAGCCATTCTTCAATCACAAGGATATACCACCACAAGAGTTAAAGGGAGCACAAAATGGAATCTCAACTGTGATTTTTTTGGTTTGTTTGATTTAATTGCATTTAATGCCACTCAGTGGGTGCTGGTACAAGTTAAATCCCAATATACCTCGAAAGTGGAGATTGAAATACGAGAGTGGTTTAATACTTACAAACCTCCACATTGCGAATGTTGGTTTGTAATAAGAAAAAAAGGTAAGAAGAGAGATACACGATGGACAAAAATAACCATACTTTAACACCAAAAAAATGGCAACAGGAAGCTCTTGATGCATGGGTCAAAGGACTCTGTAAAGGAACAATTAAAGCTCCCACCGGGACTGGAAAGAGCTACCTCGCTATACTTGGTCACCATCACCTCAATAATCCACTAACACTTATTATTACCCCCACTATTATACTTAAAGAGCAGTGGGAGAAAGACCTGAAAGAATCTGGAATAAATGCAGATGTCATGGTAATCAATGGAGTACGAGATAATCCCCAGATTCTAACAAAGTATCTTTTTATAGTACTTGATGAGATACACCACTATGCGAGTGACCAGAGTCAGACTATTTTCAAATATATGTACCACCATTTCATAATGGGTTTAAGTGCAACTCCTGAAAGGAAAGATGAACAACATGAAATATTTCTTGAGCATGCTCCAATAGTCTATACCTATCATATTACAGATGCTATTGAACATAACGATATAGCACATTTTGAAATTATAGAAGTTGATGTACAGCTCAATCCCATAACGGCATCAAGATTGCAGAGGGTAGATGAATTCATAAGAGAGAATATGCAGAGATTTCAAAATGACCTTTCAAGAGTTGTTGCAATATTGGCGAAGTCAGGATGGCAAAATAAAAGGGAAGCGGGAAGATTGATGGGAGCAATTCAAACGAGGAAACAGATGCTCTTTGATTGTGATGAAAAAAATGAAGAGGCAGTCCAGTTGGTTCAATCCCATCCAGGGGAGAGGGTCATCATCTTTACAGAGGTCATCTCAAGTGCTGAAAAGATTTATTCTAAATTAATATCCTCAGGGAGGTTTGCTATCTTATATCATAGCTCCATAAAGAAGAAGGAGCGCGAATCAGCTATTGCCCTATTTGAGAAATTCCCTACGAGTGTGTTGGTTTCGGTTAAGGCAACTGATGAAGGAGTAAATGTTCCGAGTGTAGGTATTGGGATTATGGTAAGTGGAACATCTGTCGACAGACAATTCATCCAACGCCTTGGTAGAATTCTAAGACCTCAACCAGGTAAGGTCGCTCTCTTATATCATATCTTTGTTGCCGATAGTAAGGATGAGCAGTGGGCGAAAATGAGGATGAGAGAGATAAAAAAAGAGATGAGGAATAATTTATGAATAGAATATTCTTTCCTTTATATAGTCCTAAAAGTATGGACGATTAATTACCTTTATAAATGAATTCTTCAGAAATTCAAAACATTTATAAAGGGCATTCCCCAGCTATATATTATTCGCGGCTTGACGAGAGCCGTCGGAGAATGGCGATAACAAACAGCGAGGCAAAAACCATGAGCAAGCGAACAGCAAATAATACCTGTGCAAAGTGCAGTGACTTTATTGACAAGTCTGATGCAGGCACTCCTTGGATGACAATCCAGAGAACCGGCTATTGGGTGAATGAGAATGACTCTCCTATGCATATCAAAGGCAAGAGACTTACCTTCTGCGATGGTTGCTATGGAGCAATTTGGGCGCTCGCAACAAAGACCGCATATGATGCGATGTTGAGAGGCACTGAAAATGAAGTCTCCAATAACATTAATCATTCAGATAGCCAGCAAAGAAGAAGGCAAATGCCTATATTGTGGCATGCCATGGGGCGGTCAACATTTTGGTGATTGCCCTCTTGATGAGTGAGGTGAACAAAATGGTATTCAAAACAGCAAACGGAAAAATCAAGGTTGGAGATAGGGTCAAAGCACAGAGTGGCATCACCGGTAAGGTCCTTGGTATTGACCAGGACTTTGTCCGTGTGAGGGTTGATACTCACCCGAGTATCACAATCATCAGTCCTTACGATGAGGACGAGCTTACAGTCATGCAAGTAATGACACAAGAAATCAAAAATGGAGCGTGAAGAAAAATGAGACAAACAGCAGGAATGGGAATTGGTGCGAGCACGGTTGCTCAAACCCAGAGGAGCACACCAGCATTGAAATTTGTATCTCTTACCGAGATGCAGAAGGGATTGATGGGCTTGGATAGGGCGACCAGCAAGACAGTAAGCGTAGAGGGCAAGGTCTACAAAGACTACCAATGCGTTTACAACCATGACCAAAAGGCACCAGCGATGATTACCTCAGAAAAGTATACCATCGTCCAGCATAAGGAGGTCTTTAACAGCTTTATTTCTACTATTAAAGACCTCGGATTGCAGGGCTTTGGCACCATCTGGAATGGGGGTAATAGGGTTGCGCTTGAGATGAGCTTTAAGGGCAGGGAGATTAAAGACCCGACAGCAGGCTTTATTTCAGGAGATGACACCAAAGCTCCAAAGACAATCCTCCTTGGTGTGAGATTGACCAATAGCTACGATAAGTCCCTGAGCATACATGGTCAACTCTTTGGGTTTAGGAGCGCGTGCTCCAACGGTATGCTATTGGGAAAGTTCATGAAGGAAGTCTCTATTGAACAGAGGCATGTTGGGAACATTGACATTGAGGCAAAAATGGAGCAGTTCATTAAGGCCATAATCAATTCTGAGCAGGAGATGAATGACCTCGTGAGTGAGACCATCAAAGACACCCTTGAATGGGAAACCGCCTTTAAGGTGTTGACCAAGATATTTGAGAACCGCCATTCAAAGCATGTTGAGGAAATCCTCAAGCGGCTTGGTATTGCTATGGTGATGGTCAAGGATACCAAGACCGGTCAGGAATCGGTCTCGTATGTTTTTGAGGACAAGGACCATGCCAAGAAGGTGAGCAGGTGGGACCTCTATAACGCGACCACAAACTACCTCACTCATGGTGAAAAGCTCAGCCCATTTATGAGGGAAAAGCTCCATGTCTGCGGGTCGAAACTCCTGATGCCATCCCAAAAACTGGTGGCTATGATTGAGGCATAAGTGCCTCTTTTTTATTTTTAATGCGACTGGTAAAAACCAGCGGTGGCAAAAAAGTAACAAAAGAAGAAAACTATTGAGGTGAACACCAATGGAAATAGGGGACAAATGTGATGATGAGAAGATGAAAAGATATACAAGAACCCTCAAAGATTATTTTCATAGAATAAGAGGAGAAGGTTGGCAATGTAACACATGTGGGTTAATCCTAACTGCACGAGGTTTAATGCTCGGTCATAGTAAAATGTGTAAGAGGAGTGAAATGAAATGACAAAAATCAAAACGCCAAGACCGCCCTGCGGGGAGTGTAAGAAGAAACTCAGGAAATTCTGCTATCCATGCAATAGCTGTGGCATGCTCCTATGCTACTCTTGTGTTAAGGATGGGAAAGATGGGCAGTTCTACTGCTCGGGATGTAACCAAGATGGTAAGTAGAAATCATAAATGCCGTAGATGTGGACATCCCATTAGCGCAGAACCTTCAAAGAAAGCAGGATATGGTCCAGTCTGCCATAAGAAATCTCTTAAAGAGAATAAACTACAACGAGGTGTATTCGACAATGAATAAGGAACAACTACAAATAGAGGTGCAGAACCAAATACCAATAATCAGGGGGAACGAACTCATACTCCTTGAGATGAGAGATAAGGTAGAGGATTTGCAGAAAATGATATTCTCGAAAAAGGCAATGGTCCTAAATGAGGTCTACGATGAGGAGGACTTTGATAAGAAGAAAAAGTTTAGTAATGATAGACTCAGGACTATTGAATTGCAGACACGACTTGGCAATGATATTGAATATCAGGACAATGTTACTAAATTAGATGGGGTCCAAAGGGGAATGGATACTCTACGTATTTATACAGAGGAATTAAAAAGGACAGTGGAACTTAATCTCTGGGTACTCAAAACTCAATCATAATAAACTCAGGAAAGACCAGGAGAGCATTGTCTGTTTGTTATCGCCAAATAACGACTTTCTTATGTCTCTCCTGGTCCCTGAATTTTTTCAGAAGAAAATGCTCCATTAATTCTTGAGTGATTGCATCTCCTTTTTCTCTCTTTTCAATAACGCCTCATTGGGTACAAACACAGCAATCTTGTGTCCTCTCTGCTTGCAGACAAATATTTCAGTAATGCCCACCTTGGTAGGCAACTGCATGCCGTCAACAATACGAGGTATTATCTCATCAGACGACAATACCTTATTGAAGCGGTCTGGCTTGGCAAAGGAGGCAATATCAATAGCAACGGCAAACAGCCGCTTATCCTGGTCGTTTACCGCAGTTTCTGTGTGTTCTATCTCAGCCCTTACTGCCGCAAGTTTTTGTTCAAACTCAAACCGAGCACACACTCTATCAAACGGAATATGCTCCTGCGTACATCTTTGCTCTTCAGCATGGAGTTTCTCAACAAATACTTTTGCTGGTGTTCTTGCCTTTGGATTTATCAAGCCCTTCTCATCACTCGCTGTCAGCGGTCTCTCTATCGCTATCCTGTCTTCTGCCATCGTCGTTTCCCTCCGTGTTTTCATTAACATTGTATTTACCAGAAAGGATTGTCCTCTCCAGTTCATTCAATGAATATGCATGGGCATTCATTTCCTCCATTTTGCCGTGTCGTCTTGCTCTCAACTCTGCCTTCACTCTTTTTACACCAAGGTCAATTGTCTTGTTTAACTTCATATCAAGCTCTTCAACGTCAATCCGCAGGTCTTCCATATCCTGCAGAAGTTTCTGCTTTTGCAACATCAAGACATTTTTCTGTTCATCAGTTAATGCTATTTCCATGTTCCTTTACCTCCTGGTTATTCTGTTGTGGTGGCTTATAGCACACAATCTTGACTTCCCTTTCTTTGCTATTTGCAAGTCTTGAAATGATGGAGAATAGCAATACATACAGATGGTCAATGCCAACACCATACACAGTAAAACTTTTGGAGCCATAACCATTTTTGACTTGTATCTGACACTTCTCCCTGCCTCCTGCTCTTGGTTCATGTTCTACTACTTCCATGTTGTTCATTGTTCCTCTTAATATATTGATATATTATTTTTTAAATCATATATTGAGCTAAAAGTATTTAAATGTTTTTGATGAATTATATAATTAAACGCATTAAAACAAAACATTTATATATTAGTTTATGTAAAAATATATTTTATCTATGGTTCACACATGAAAGGAGTCAAACAAGAGCATATTGACAAACAGAGACGACCTGCGTTTTCTTATCGCATCCGTAAACTATCAATCAATAACAAGACAGGTGATGCATTTGGCATCACAATTCCTCAAGAAGTGGCATGCCTTTTTATTGACATCAAGATGCATCTTCTGGTTACTGGCTCTGGCTTTTCCTTTGTAAGTGGCACAAACCCACCGATACAACACAACTATGGATAACACAAAACTTCTTGCTCTGAGTGACCACCCAACTCTGAATACAGGATTTAGCACAATCACCATGAATATTCTCAATCGCCTGACCCAAGAATATCAATACGACTGTGCATATTTGGGACAGGCGATACCTCATCCTCAACAGTTTCCCCTTATAGACCAAAACACAATTCTCAAAAGTTGGGATTTTCCTCCTCTGCTTAATAGCAAAAAAGTCCCTTCCGTTTATCTGCAAGACGGTAATGCCTTTTGGTTTAATCTCATAGGACAGGCAAGAGAGCCCTATTGCAAGGACATTATTGAACCAACAATTAAATCCCTACGTCCCGATATTTTCTTCACTTTGCTTGATACCTTTATGGTACATCCATGGTATTTAACAATGGATTTCTCACCTGCCAAGACTGTGTTTTATTTTCCAACAGACGGAGAGCCATACCTTCCGGGTGGTCCTAATGCTTGTGAGTTAATATTGAAACGCATGACCAAAGCTGTGGCAATGAGTAAGCATGGACAAAGACAGGTTAAAGAGAAACATAACATTGATGCTGAATATATTCCTCACGCTATTGACCATAACGTATTCTCACCATTTACAGAAGAAGAAAAGAAACTGGCAAGAACGGCATGGGCACTCCAAGACAAGTTTGTGGTCGGTTGTGTTGCCCGTAATCAGCCACGCAAGATGATGGACAGGACACTCAAGGCATTTGCCAAGTTTTCAAAAGACAAGGAAGATGTGGTTTTATTATTACACATGGACCCAGACGATGTAGCGGCAGCATTTAATATGAACTTGTTGATACGAGAACTCAAGATTGAACATAAAGTGCTCTATACAGGTGTGAAATATTTTAATGGTTTTACTTATACCAAGATGCGAGAAATCTATAATCTTATGGACATCTTTTTCCTACTGACATCTGGTGAAGGTTTTGGTATTCCCTTTATTGAAGCAATGGCATGTGAAGTACCTGTTATAGGAACAAACTATACGACCGCACAAGAAATAATTGTTGAAGATGGACAATGTGGTGAGGTCGTTAAATTGTCTGGCGATGACCAGGAGCAACTATACTCAACTCTAACAGGCAACATGAATGTTGAAAGGGGCATGGCAGATGTTGCCGATGGCACAAAGATGCTGAATAAGTTATACTACGACGTTGACCTCAGAAAAATTTATGGCAAGACAGGTAGAAAAAAAGTCTTATGGCAATATTCTTGGGATGTGGTAATGCCTCAATGGCACGAATTATTCCAAAGGATGGTGAACGAATAATGGCTTTAGTATACCTCATTAACCCAGCAGACAGTTGGGCACAGAATGCTGGTGACAGACCATCACTTGGACTTGCTTACTTATCAGCTTTCTTAAAAGAACATGGACATGAAGTACAGATTTTTGATTTTAACCACAAACAAAATCCTAATCCTATTAACAAACCAGATTTCATTTGTGTTACTGTCCCGACTCCAAGCTATAAACAAGTCATAGAACTGATACAAGAATATAAAAAACGAAACCATTTTCCAACAGCAAAATACATCGCAGGAGGAGCACATGTTGCTGGCTATCCTACAGAGCCACTCACTCTTGAGACCTTTGACTATATTGTTGCTGGGCACGGTGATGGTGAGCAGGCACTTTTGGATATTGTTGAAGGCAGAACAACAGAACAAGTAGTCAAAGCAGGTTTCCTGCCTGACCTTGATATGCTGCCTTTGCCTGATTATGAAGGACTAAATATGGAAAAATACAATATGCTGCTTGAAGGGCAAAAGGCAATTACTATGAGCACAGGTCGTGGCTGTATTTACAGTTGCTACTATTGTGGAAGTGCCACCATTAAAAAAGTCAGAAATCATTCACCGCAATATGTTGTCAACCATATGAAACTGCTTTACGACAAATATGCTATTCGTGCATTTTATTTTGTAGACGACATCTTCACCAATAACTTTAAACGTGTTGAGGAAATATGTGCACTAATTCAAGAGACATTTTCACAAAAAGATATTCATATAAGAGCAACAACAAGGTCAAACCTATTGACACAAGATTTATGCCATAAAATGAAAGCCGCAGGAATTGATATCATCAGCATAGGGCTTGAGTCTGGGTCACCAAAAGTGTTAAAGGCAATGCGTAAACATGAAACATTGGAACAACAAAGGCAGGGAGTTGAATGGTGTTATAATGCAGGCATCAAGGTCAAGGGCTTCTTTATTCTTGGAAATCCAGAAGAGACATGGGAAGATGTAATGATGACAATTAATTTTGCAGAAGATTTAGTAAAAAAGGGATGGCTTAATTATGCTGATGCTTATATCTTAAATCCTGTTCCTTCTTCTCCTTTCTGGCAAAGTCCTGAACAGTTTGGCATTACTTTTAACAAGCCAGAAAATAGTGATTGGAGCAATTTTTATCAAGTAGGTAAAGACGGTTATAAAGTTAATATCAGACATCCTCATCTCACAGAAGAACAATTAAGAGAGGGATTAAGATTATTCAAAGAACGCACACAATTAAAGGGGCTGACTTACATATGAGCCATCTACTTGCATCGCTGGACGATTTTAGAGAATATTTCACAAAGAAAGGCATCTCTCTACAAGACAAAACAATCCTTGATATTGGTTGCAGAAACCATGATGCCAAGTCGACATTTGAACTTTGTGGCTTGAAATGGACAGGTTGCGATATTAGACCAGACCAGCCACAAGGAAACATCATTACATGTGACATGACAGATATCACTTTCCCGAGTAAGTTTTTTGACTTTCTTTTTGTCTGCCATAGTCTTGAACACTGTGAAAATCCTCTACAAGCATTGCGGGAATTTAAAAGAGTGCTGAAGGAAGATGGTTATGTATTTATTTCTTTGCCTTGTCATTGTTCCCATCATGTAAATGAATCAGATTTAGACCACATTTTCGTGTTCACAGATTTGCAAATAAAAAGATTATTAACATATGTAGGTTTTAGTGAAATAGAAGTATTTAATGCAGAATTTGAAAAAGGTTACGGAGGAAAAACTGGCAGATATAATTTATATGCCATTGCTAAAAAATAAATGGGAGTGAAAAAACACCTATTCTGGAAAAGGTATAAAAAAAATTGTAGATACTGTAACAAAATAATTAGAGTTGTCCCCTCTTATGTTAAAAGAGCAAAATTTTGTTCTTATAGCTGTAGGAGCCAATATCTTGTCAAACAAAAATGGTTCATCAAAAAATTAAGTATTAGTCATTTAGGTCAAGTACCATGGTACAAAAATAAACATATACAAACCAACACAGGAAGAACACATTTTAAAAAGGGTATGAAACCATGGAGTAAAGGATTAACAATTGTTCAAATGATGGGAAACAAAAAAAATAAAGAAAGAATAATAAAATTATCTAAAACTTTAAAATTACAATACAATAATGGAAGAATAGGATATTGGAAAGGAAAAAAGTTTTCCGATAAAACAAAATTAAAAATGTCTAAATCACAAAAAGGTAAAAAATTAGGTAAAAATAATCCTGCATGGAATGGAGGCAAAGGATGTTTATATGGCTGGTTCTTTAGAATTATTAGACCAAAAATAAGAGAAAGAGATAATTACACTTGTCAACTTTGTTTCACAAAAAAAGATTTAAACGTTCATCATATAAATTATAACAAAAAACATAATACATTAAAAAATTTAATCACCTTGTGTAGAGGATGTAATTCTTTCGTTAATACTAATAGAGACAAATGGAAAAGATATTTTAGGACAGGTGTTTTAAATGATTAACTATAGCGGCAACACAGGAAGATTTAATATATATATACAGTGGCTCAGAGGTGACTAAAATGCAATTTTTCATCCCGAAATGGTTTGGTATTGTCAATTGTAGAGTGTGCAATAACTGGACAGAAAAAAGCATAATGTTTGGCAGTATTTGTTCTTTGAAGTGTTTGAGAAAAGAAAGAGAAAAAAAATGAACTGTAAAACCTTTCATCCAATAGGTAAATGTGAAGGCACACTTGCTTATGTAAAGCGAGGAGAATTTAAGTGCGAAAAATGTGGCAGAGGAATTGAGATTATGGATGCTGAAGGTTTGCCACCAGAGCAAAGAAAAGAGCTTGATGAATGGGATGCTGAGAGGAAAAAATGACAGTTACACTTTATCTCAAACGGTGTCCTTTTTGTCACCAAGCACATTGGACTGACCAAGAATGTTTAACAGGAGGTAGAGTATGGTAAAACTAATTGTTGCCATAATAGGGCAGGATTGTGCAGAGTGGCTACCGCTTTGTCTTAATAGTGTTAAAGATGTTGTTGACCATATTGTATTTGTGGACGGAGGAAGTAAAGATAATACCTTTGACATTTTACATAGCAAAAGGGAATCAACATTCATTTTAAATAAGTTAGAATATATTTTTGATGAAGAAGACACAAGAGAAATGTTATCAAGTAAATATATTGTTCTAAAAAGACCATACGAGCACGACCATCCAGGTGCAAATGGTAGAGCACGAAATGTCTATCTTGACTTCCTCAAAAAACACTTTATGGGTGAATGGTGCCTTGTTCTTGACCCAGACGAAGTCTGCGATGACAACTTTACACAGTTCGCAAAAGACCTCAAGGAAGACAAACACAAGGATTTTGATGTTGCCATGATAAAAATGCGCCACACCATAGGAGACCTTGCTCACGAAGACAAAACAATAACCAATGACAAAGGAGAGCCAAACCATTTTGTCTCTAATCGCTTGTTTAAAATTGCTCCAGATTTATTTTATCCGGAAGCAGAACATACTGTTCTCAATGCTGCTGAAAAGAAAAACTGGACTGTTATTGACCAATTTACAATTTGGCATCTCTCTCTTTCAAAGCAAATGTTTCAAATAAAGAAAAAATATGATAGCGATAGGAAAAAGTCAAATACTCACACACCACTATTTTTGCGAACATGGTATACTCATATATTATTTGGTGAGTATCCAAAAGTAGCATTTAACCCAGTAGAGTTGCCAAAAGTCATCAAAGACCACTTTGAAATCTTTGATGATGAAATATATTTCAACAACAGAGGACTTGAATTAAAACATTTGGTAGATGCTGCTGATTGGAAACAATACTTTAAACCAGAACGTGTTTTAGTTATCGGTGATGGATTAGCTGTAAGAACATTTGCATTAAGAAGATATGGAGTTATGGCATTCGGTTTTGATATTAGTGACTATGCTGTTAAAAACAATATTGGACAATATGGCATTATGGATTATTGGCAAGAAGATTTAACAGAACTTCCAGGTACTACAGAAGACCATGATTTAGTAATTGCTTATGATGTCCTTGAACATATACCAAAAGAAAAAATTGATATAGCATTAAACAAAATAAAAAACAACTGTACTCGTTGGCTGTTGGTGAGTGTCCCAACAATTGGAGACCCAAACCTTAAAGCAGATGACACACATAAAATCAAAGAAACAAAAGAATGGTGGCTTGCTAAAATTCAGGAACACGGCTTTAAAATTGTTCCTACACCACAGTATTTCCTATTTGCCAATCAAGTTATCATAGGTGAAAAATAATGGCACAAGCAATTTTAGTAAGTCAAACAGGAAGCAAAAACAGAAGGTTTTGGGTCAAGAACCAAAAAAAAATTGCATTTTGGACAATGCTCGCCAGCATTTCATCATCCGCAGGTGGCTCTTGGTGTCTGACAAAAATATTAAAAACACGAAAATGAAAAATCTATTATGTCTTGCATTTGGACATGTAGATAAGGAGATAAACAATGCTCCATTATCAGGAAGAAAAGTGGTTAGATGTAAACGATGTAACAGAGTGGAGGTGCTTCAGCATGGACAAGAAAAAGAAAATATTAATTAAATGTCATATTGGCATGATATTGGGCTTAGTGTTGTTGCTTATATTCTGGCCAGTGGGATTGCTTTTTATTATTGTGTCAATCTGGTCATATCAGCACTATAAAGAAAAGGAAATATAACATGGACAAACCAGCGTGGATTAAACAAAAGCAATATGCGCCTGACTTTGAGACCATCAAAGTACCAATCTGGGATGCATATAAGGATTTTGTCATGGATAAGGGATGCTATGTGCTTATCAAAGTGCTCTCTGACACAAGAGAAATTGCTGTCGCTGTCTGTGACTACAACCATCAGATTTTAAAGGAATTCAGAGGACATACAGCACAAGACCTTTATGTGTATATTTTTGATTATGATAAAAAGAATAATAAGGGTTGGTTCACAAGAACAGAACATTGTGCTTATCTTGGTAAAGAGCTCAAAAAAGCAGAAATAGCTTTTGTCGTGGGGTATGAATATGTCCAAGAGTAAAAATAAGCATGAGTACGAAATAGAGTGCAAGCACTATAAAACACTTTACAAAAAAAAGAGCGAACAATTATTTTATATGAGAAGAAGGCTACTTAAAATAAGAAAACAAATAGACTTTATGCTCAAATATCCTTACGGCTTAAACATGATGCCATCAACAAGAGAGGTGCCAAAACAATGACACAAACAATCCTTGCAACAGGTAATCGTGGCTTTATTGGTCAAAATGTATTTTTTACCTTATGTGAAAATTCGACATATAAAGTGATAGGATATGATAGAAAAGAAGGATATGAACTTTGTGATAAAAAGCAATTACAAAAAATATTTGCTGAATTTAAGCCCTCAGTTGTTGTCCATCTTGCCAGCAATGTAAGTATGGAGCAAGATAAATGTGTTGAAGATGTACAGGCATTAGTCAATCTCTTACAGATGTGTGAACAGCATAAAGTCAAAAAACTTATCTTCACCTCATCAGCCGCAGTCTATGGTAATCATTATCCAGAAATAATACCAGTAAATTCCTACGGTCTTTCCAAACTACAGTGCGAGCAATGGTGTAAGTTTTATGTACAAAGAGGCATGGATATCACAATACTACGCCTTGCCAATATTTACGGCTCAAGAGGCAATGGAGTAATAAATAAATTTATTGAAAATATTAAAAACCAAAAACCAATAATAATGTATGGCGACGGTCATCAAAAGCGAGACTACACTCATGTTGATGATATAAGTGCCATCATTTCTGCCATTATTGACAACCCACAGGATAGTGATGTCTTTAATGTATGCACTCAGATTTCAAGTGAAATATGGGATGTGATAAGTGTGCTGTCTCAGCTTACCGATAACATCTCTATGCAAAAAATGTCTGCTCCTTTTGACGAAATAATGAACAGCAGCATGGTCAATAGCCATTTGGTGGAAAAATACGGATATCGGAATTTCATAACATTACAACAGGGTATTGAAAGATTATGGAAGGAGACGTCATGAAAGTAATTATCCTCTGTGGTGGAAGAGGTATGCGCCTTAATGAACTAACAGAAACCATACCAAAGCCACTTGTCAAAGTGCAGGGTAAGCCAATACTGTGGCATATCTGTAACCATTACAAAAAACAGGGGCATAACGATTTTGTCTTCTGTCTTGGCTATAAAGGAGACCTAATAAGAACTATGTTCAAAAAATATCCAGAATTTAATATCATTTTTGTCAACACAGGAGCCGATACTTCAAAGACAGGACGACTGTTAAAAGTTGAACGCTATATTAGTGACGACAACTTCCTACTCTCTTATGGTGATGATATTTGTGACGTTGATATCAATCACCTTATCAATATCCATCAGAATAAAAGTGCACTTATCACTCTCACCGCTGTACCAATGACATCAGATTTTGGTGTTCTTGATGTGCATTGGGAGACCCAACAGGTAATGAAGTTTGAAGAAAAGCCCAAACTGCCTTACCTCATCAATGGCGGCTATTATGTATGCAGCAAAGAAATTTTTTATTACATCAAGACTTATGGGGATTTTGAAAAAGATGTTCTCCCTGCTCTGGCAACAAAAGGATTTATATATGCATGGGCACATGATGGCAAGTGGAAAAGCATAAATACTTTAAAAGATGTGGTGGAACTCAATGAGACAAGAAATTTTTTGGCACAATAAGAATGTATTCATAACAGGATGGCATGGCTTCTTAGGTCACGCTCTGACAATGAGACTCAGAAAACTTGGTGCAAATGTCAACGGTTCAAGTCAAGCAGAGACATTTGAAAACTATCAAAAGGCACTCACTAATGTTGATGTTGTCTTCCACATTGGTGCCCGTGCTCTTGTGGGACAGACAAAAAAAGACCCGCTTGGCACTTTCCAAAATAACATACAGTCAACCTGGAACATTCTTGAAGTGTGCCGACAGCTTAATGTACAGAGAATTATTGTTGCTTCATCGGATAAGGTATATGGTGAAGGACTTAATAGGACCGAAGAAAGTCCTTTGCAAGGACACTATCCCTACGAAGTTAGTAAAATATGCGTTGACCACTTGGCACAGTGCTACGCAAAAATGTATAATGTGCCAATAGGTATTACTCGATGTGCCAATCTCTATGGTCCTGGTGATATGCATATCTCCCGCCTTATTCCTGGAACAATACTATCAATTCTCAAAGCAGAGAAACCACTAATAAGAAGCGACGGTGAGACACTGCGAGCATATTTGTACATTGATGATGCTGTAGACGCTTACTTGGAATTTGCACAATCAAATTATGTAGGAGCACTTAATTTTTCTGGCGGTCAGGCTTACAAGACCATAGATGTGGTAAAGAAAATAATGAACATAATGTGCAAAGAACAGTCGCCAATAATCAAGAATGAAGTCAAAGACGAGATACGAGAACAGAGCATTAATGATACAAAAGCACGGACTGTTCTATCGTGGAAATCAAAAGTTGACTTACCTGAAGGATTAAAGAGAACTGCCGAAGCATTTAAGAGGGAAATAAATGGATGAACTGATAATCCGTAAATGTTTGACTTGCAGTGTAACTGTACTATTTTCAGAGTCTGATAATAGCCATTTATCATTCTGGGCTAACCATCTTGGACATAAGGTGGTGTCTTAATGGATGAGGTAGACATTTTAGTATCATCTCGTGACCGCCATACAGAGCTTGCTCTTCTTATGCAAGCCCTAAGAACACAAACATATAAACAATGGAATCTTTTCATTTGTGACAATGCATCAGGCACTCCGTTACTCAATGCCCAATTTATCCAGACATTCATAAACCGCTTGCGTCTTGAAGGTCATCAGATAAACATCTTCAGAAATAATATTGACTTTGGCATTTGTTATGTCAGAAACCAGCTTAACAAAGCCCAGCTTGAGGATGGCACAGGCAAATACAGCATGCGCCTTGATGATGATGTTCTGCCAGAGCCAGACTATATTGAAAAGCTATTATCTGTGATTGATGCTGGTTATGATATTGCTTCTGGTGTTACTCCTCCTGCTGCCTTTCCTATGCTGAAGCGTGATGTCTCTGTGCTCAAAGGAGAAATTAATAAAGTAAAAATTGATGCTCAGGGCAACATAATAGAGTTTGGAGATGATTGTGGCTATGGCTATATGCAAAACCAAATACTGTCAGCAGGTCATTTTAGAAGCTGTGCTTTATACAAAAGTGAGATTAACAAACTCAAGTATCCGGAAAACCTATCAAAATATGGTTTTAGGGAAGAGAGCATTTTTAGTTTAAAGGCACGCAAAGCAGGATACAAGATTGGTGTCCATACAGGAGCTATTGTATGGCATTTACAAACACAAAGTGGCGGCGGCAGAACAGCAATTGGTCTCGATACCATACAGAACGATGATACCATATTTAGAAAGTGGGTGCAAAAGAACTATGCGAGCGTAACATGAGTGAACCAAAACCATTTGAATGGATTAAAGGATATGGTCATAATGTTCCGCCAACATGGTGTCATAAATGTCAGATGAACACAGCATCGATAAAAATCGGACGCTTAACAAGATGTGCTATTTGCAATTCAAACAAAGGAATAGCGGACACGGTAATTGATGACTAACATAAATCTTTATGGAGGAATTTTTGGAGCGACTGGCTACGACAGCCATACTCGCCAATTGGTGAATGCTTTATACAGACTCAATTCATCCATTTATCTTGAATCGCCACGACCAGCAGATTGGCTGAGACATGTAAATAGTGCAGAAGCAGAAATGATGCAAAACCAGCCCTTCAAAAAAGCAACAGATATTATGATAAATCTGCCTCCTTTTTACGCTCTCTGTACTGCTCAAAAGCCCAAGCACTTTATAGGGTGGTGTGTCTGGGAAGGAACAAATATTCCTGCCTATTGGCAGGAGCATCTTGAAGCCGATAAGGTGGATTGCGTAATTACCCCCTCCCTTCACACAAAGAACGCCATCCTAAACACCTTTAAACCCACAAACCCAGCCAAGTATAAGGTCATCCCTCATGGGGTTGATACCGCTCTCTATAAGCCCATAGAACAGCCCAAAAGCCCTGTTTTTAGGGTGTTTTGCAATAAAGGCTGGGCAATAGGGGCTCAAGATAGAGGTGGTCTCCAATGGGCTTTAAAGGCATTCTGCGAGGAGTTTATAAAGGAAAAAGATATTGAGCTTTTGGTCAAAATCAACACTGCTTACTGTCCTCCTGGCTGGTCTCTTGCCACAGAATTGCAGAAATTAGGACTAACTCCAGCAAACACCAAAAACGTCAAGTTTATCACCGACCAAATACCTTACAAAAACCTTCCCGCCCTCTACCAGAATAGTGACTTATTTTTATCTCCAACAATGGGAGACGGCTTTAATTTGCCTTGTCTTGAATCAATGGCTTGTGGTGTTCCTTGCGTCACGACCAACTTTGGTGGTCAGACAGATTATATGAATGATGACAACGGATGGCTTATTGACTATGACCTCATACCTGTAACCTGGGACATTAACTATGAAGGCAATCAATGGGCAATGCCAAAAATAGAACACTTAAAGAAGACTCTGCGCTATTGCTATGAACACCAAGATGAAGTAAAGACGAAAGGCACTAAGGCACGAGAGACAGCAGAGCTTTATACATGGAACAGTAGCGCAAAAAAACTTCTTGATGTCATTAACGAATTAGAATAAAAAGGCAGCAAAATGCTGCCAAAAATTTATTTTTGGGCACTTCTTATGCCAATTACACCAAGTCCAGTCCCAATAAGGGGCACGACTTGGGTCAGCAATGAATTGAGGTCAAGATTGCCCTGAAGGAATTGCCCAACTGCTGTAGCAACCCCACCAAGAGCAACGAGAAGACCTCCCCACATTGCCTTGCTCTGATACCAACTTTTTTCCATGTTTTTCACCTCAAATAGTTTACCACAATTTGTATTAATATTATCAAAGCAGCCAACCCACCAGTATATTTTGCTATTTGCTTCTCAATAACAGTTATCTCTTTTTTAACACTTTCAATTCCATCATAAATATGTGGCAGATGATTATCCTTCATCTCTTGAATAAAATCATCAATTCCATTTAATCTTTCTTCCAAGCGTGCAATATCTATTTTTGTATCTACACAACTCTTTTTTGCCATAACACACCTCACAATTTTACTATGTCTCCATTAATGGCGACCATCAAATGATACTGAGCCCATGCCCTTTCATCATTTAATGTCCACCATATAGCATGATACTTTGTCCTATCGCTATGTGCCAGCAGTTCATAATCATTCATACAACTTTCATACCAATAACACCAGTCAAGTGTAAACCATCTATTATATTTCTCAGACAAATAAATACAGTAACAATGACCAACATCTTTATCAACATCAGTTGGGCTCTCAACATCACCACCAACCAACTTAATCCGGAAAGCAGGAATGCCAGCAAGACGACAAAGTTTCAACAACAAAATAGCGCCATCTTCACAGTCGCCTTCCTTGTCCTTAAATGTTTCATATGCATTTTGCCAATACTCAGGCATCTTTTTACGCAGTGGGTCACGCTTATAAGTCACCCACCAATGCACCCACTTCAGCAAGGCAAATGCCTTCTCATCATTTGACAGACTAATAAATTGGTTAGCTATTTCCTGCATCTCCAACACTTGTTCATCTGTGTCACCATTGATAAAATCTCTAACATCAACCATGCCCTTGCCCCTTACATTATGCAGTACTGTAGTCTCTGCCCATTGATTATTCCAGAATAGGGCAAGAGTTTTATCAAGTATTGGTCTGAATGTGTCATAAAACTTTTGTCCATATAGTGGCATCATTTTTGTTACCTCACTTTACCAGCAATGAGAAACTCTCAAGCTGTGGATTTGTATTTGTTGCGTCTGACTTTAAGGTTATCTTCACTACAACATTCTTGCCTGTTGTGGTGAATGCTATTGCTGTCCCAACATCGCCTATCAGACTATACTGCCTGCCATTGTCATTATACGACTGTCCGCCATTGTTACTGACCTGATAATAACTGATATTGCAGAATGAATTTGGGTCATTCCTTACTTCAAAAAATGTGACATTATCATCCGTGGGCTCTGTGATTGAGGTTGCTATGCCTTGCGAAATACTCGACGGCAGTGTTAATCGTCCATCACTTAAAGTCAAGCCACCAAGAGAAGACAATGAAGATGAGTCAACAAATGTCAACAGTATTGCGGTGTCCTTCATGCCATTTATATTCTGTGTTGATAATGCTGTAACCTTATCATCAATTTGCTTAATCTCCACAAAGTCAGTAATCTCTGTTCTGTTTAAATCGACACTTGTATTGCCTTTGCCTTCATTATTCAAACTATGAGTTATAGACATTGTTGCATAAAAACCAGTAATACCTGCGGCCTGAGCAGAACAGTTTATACTCTCTCCTGGGTTAAGAGTCACAAGTATTTTTGAAGAGATAAGAGTGCCAAAAACAGGTGTGAGTCTGCCAACAACTAATTCAGTAGTTGCTTTCTGTTCTACTGTCGTAGTTGTCTGTAAATTTGATGCTGTGACTATCTTTGACTTAATCCAGGAAGCTGATTGCAGAGCAGTGTCGTTTTTAGTCCTCAATAGCAAGGTATTTTCTGTGACATTGCCATATACTGTCGTGCGATTGACCTCATCAATAAAATCCTGCCCTACACTACCAAAAGGCAAGAGGTTATTGCCATAGGTTATGCTCTCCAAAGTGTTTCTTCTGCCACCAACTGGAAATGTATAAATATCCCCACTCATATCAATGAACCCATCATAAGTAACCTGCTTTAAGATATCAGCTATCACATTAACAGCTCTTTGCTCAATGTACTCACCATATACCGGTCCAGTCATGTTGGTATCAATGTTGGCATAAGTAAACACACCAGAAAAGTAAGTATCAATAATGCTCTGAATAGCTGCTTTTGCCTGTGCTCCATTAAATCTAATTGTGATATGCAAGTCAGCAAGCTGTGGGTCTTTCCTGCCATAAAGCTCCATATAAAACTTATTGTCAGAAGTGAGAGAGTGCTTTATGCTATCAACTCTGCCATCAAAAATTACAGTTGTTGGTGTTGTTGCTGCTGGCAGAAGGTCACAATAAGTTTTTATCCTTGTTGCCTTGACTATCTGTGTATTGTAATTGCCCATCGGATTAAATAACATAATAGAAAATGAGCCAATTCCTGTCCTGAGACTTTTCAAAGTAAATGAAGAAGCTACAAGATAGTTGGTGTTTGAATCTGACGAGTCGAGCAACACCTGCTCAACATCAGCTGGGTCAAAGTATGTTATCTTCCAGCTGTGGTCATAGTCTTTAAGTGGGATTGTGACTGTTGCTGGATTTATTATTATTGGCATCTTACCTCACACATCCGTCACAATACGCAAACCACTCCCAATCAAAGTTTAATGTCTGTAGTAGAGTTATGCTCACATTATAAAAGTCAACAAACCCAAAGAACCCTGTACTGTTATATTGTCCAAGAGCATTTGTCATATTAATGTCAGTTGAGCTATTAACCTGTAAGGCAGTTGTCCTATTAACACCTTTATCAAAGCTGAAATTTAAGGATGAATCAAGTGACACATTGGTTGCCAAGCTCAGGTCAATAGCATCATCATAGGCATAGCTTGTGCAGTTATAGATTGGTGTTGAGGTCACAACACAAAAGTCGTCGCTTGAAGGAGAGCAGTAATTAATTTGTTGTCCAAATATGGTTATGTTGCTTTGATTATTGCTGTTTGGCAACAGCTCATAAGTCAGAACATTCTTTGGGAAAGTGCAATTAAATTTACTATATTTGAACATTACGAGCCGACTATCTCTTGCTGCTGTTGGCACGGTTGAATTTGTCACAGTAGTCATATTTATTGTGAAATTTCTACTACCTCTGAAATCTGCCACCATTCTTCCGACTTGGAGTATTCCCTGCTTTGCTACGTAGCTGATGTTAATAGGTATCTTGTTATCCAAAAACGTCTTATTGAGTTCTATATTACTTATTTTCATAGTAAAGTTTAGTCCACTAATGTTAAGTGTGCCTCCTGTTGCACTCGATAATGTGACCGGATAGCTACATTTAGGAATGTCTGCACAGCTTGCTGCTTGATATGTTGTGAGGTCTGCTATACTTCCATTAACTTCCCTGGGCGATGTCGTTGAGTTGAGAACGTCCGCAAAATACCATTCAATGTCTCCATCTGCTCCAATATCCACACTGATATTGATTATTGAGCCAGATTGAATCTGAAGTCTCATGTTTTTGCATACGGGGCTGGTCACGTTAATAGTGCTATTCAGCTCACATCTCCAACAAATTGAATTTCCTACAGAACTGAAAATGTGCAACACTTCTGGAATAACGCTCTCAAAGATAGGTATGGTATTGTTGCATGTGTTGCTCACATAGAAATTGATGTTGGTTCCAGGCGGTCTGTAGAAAGATGGACTTACCGTTATTGCGCTGACGTTGTATTTTGTGACACTTACCACTCTGCTGGTAAAATTTCCGGTCGTCACATATGTCCCGTTGTTTTCGTATCTCTTGAGCCAAGCACCTCCCCAATTCATCCTATAAAGCTGCCAAGTGATTGAACCAATTCCAGTGCCTCCACCAAACCTAATCTTCCAAGGAGTATTCACATCTAAAAAAGAGTCAGATACATGTATGGTCCCCCATTCATTTTGTGAAAACGCCCTACTTATGTTGTTATATATATCAAATCCTGTATCTGTTTTGATAATTGTTAAATTCCAAACACATCCAGTATCACACATATGCACTTCATTTCCAGCAGCACTAAAAAATTGTATATCGTTTGTCCCATCAGTCAAAGTTATCAGTAAATTAAAAGTATTCACTGCATAAACATTCACCATAAAATTTGCTATCGATGTATTTCTTAAATCTGCCATTCCATCTGTATAATCAAGCCACGCCTGAGCATTTGTCCCTATGTGAAATTCCAGTAAGTCTTCTACATATCCCTCTTTTCTAAAAATGAGATTATGGTCTACTGCATCTCCAGAGACCGACGTTACATACCACCTACCGCTCACATTTGTTTCAAAACCATCAAAGATGCCTGGTGAACTCGCATTATAACTGAGAGTAGCATTCATGGTAGAGGATTGGCTAAAGTTCTCACGATAGTCTAACTCATTGCCTGTATCTCGCGATATTCCACCAACCAAGAACGTTAAATTTACTATAGTCCCTCTACTTGAGCCATTTATCTGAAGTAATACTATTCCACCAGTAGGAAGCAGAACTGTACTCTCGTTTCCATACATTCCAGCCGAAGAGAAATAATCTTGTACCAAGATATCATTCTGTAATCTACCGGGGAGCACTATTTCAAAGTTTCCGTTCCTGTCTACATCAATCTCTGTATCAATTGGATAGCCTCCATTCCTCAAGTGTCCAGTTATATTAAGCGTAACGCTCACCAGGTCAGTCCTATTATCTATGATTAAACTTACATTCCCTATGCCGGGACCTGTAATGTTCACAAACTCTACACTTCCGTTAAGGAGAGTATTTTTCAATGCTGTAACATTAAAGTAGTATGTCCAATTACCATTTCCACAGCTCACGTTCTTGCCATCTATGTATATACAGCTTTCTAAATCGGTTATATTCGTGGTTGCATTGATTATTACTATCCTCGCAACCATATATTCTCTACCGCTGCTTACATTCTTGTAGATGTGAGGATACTCATATTCCATACTTTTGGTCTGGCCATTGAGATAAAGAGTAGCATTCGCCACAATATCGGGAGAAACCACAGTCACTACAAAATCCGTCCTGTTCATGTTGTTTTGTCTATCTATAGTCAACGCTGAGAAGTTGTATGTGCCTGGTAGCAGTTCATTCATTCCTAATGTTACCCTGCTGCCATTCGCATAAGTGTTGTTGGTGTAATTGGTTGCTCCATTGAGTGCTACTGTCAGATTGAAGACGCCGTCGTAGTTGTCCGTCGCATTAAGATACACATTGAAAGTGTTGTTTACCTCCTCCTTGTAATAGGTTGCATTTGAGATGAAAAACACATTCGTACTCGTTGGGTCGGTGATATTCACCTTCGCCTGCGTGATATTGGTGTTTCCAGAAGAATCAGTCGCATTGAAGGTGATATTATGCACACCTATCGTGAACGGCACTCCACCCCATGTGCAAGTGACTTTTTGCCCCGTTCCACAGTCCTGAACTTCCCTCGTCTCGTTGTTGATGATGTGCCAAGTCGCAGATTCGCTGGCATTGGTTATAGTTGTGAAAGTAGTGTCATTTGTCCGTGGTACGTTGGTCTCCCTGTTATCTATCCCCGATGAATCGCAATAAAAATATTGACCATTACCTCCTTCACTTGTCAAATTGAGACAATCTATTCTTGGAGGAGCGATGTCTGGTGGCGGTGCTACTGCCACTTGTGGTGCTCCAGTCGTCCCATTATAGCATCTTAAATTTTCAAAAACTGCTGTTCCAGTCGAGTCATATCTCATAAAGCTCAGATTGTAGAGAGTAGCACTAAGTGAACCAGTATTCTCGACAAAAGTGTTGGTGTTATTGATATACACTCGAATGTTGTTCAATGATGTGAAATTGATGCTCAAATTTACTTGAATATAAGTTGGTGTTGGGGTGTTCTGCCATGCAGCATTGCTTGACCTGACCCATATCTTGTTGGCATTGCCTCCTCCACCAAGAAGACCAGCACATCTCACATCTGCTGCACCTGCATTTCCGCATGGATGTTCCCCTGTAAGGTCAGAAGGACGATACACCACTAATCCTATCGAGGTCGGTGTTGCTTCTTTTGACCATACTGTAACATCGCACATTGTTCCTAACCCAATCTGGTTCATCTCCTTGCCTGAAGAGACAAAAGCATCTATGATGTCATCACCTTCTTCAACACTATTAGTGAGGTTCACTTGTGTCGTTGAACGTAAGATAGATGCAGTTCCAGATGTGATAGTCTGTGTCCAATTAGCACCGTTGAAAGGATTGCAGATTGTTGTGGCATCTGGCATAAGCCCACCAACGATAAAATTTTGTGAATAATTTGTGCAGATGCTTGAAGGATTGCTATTCCCTCCGAAAGTGGTGTTGGTTCCAAGCATAGCAGCATAGGCAGGGCTGAGCAGGAGAACGAATGCAATAATCCAAATCATATATGTTTTTTTCATCTGAACAGATTGTACTCGCAGTTCCTATCGTATATGAATATCACTTTGTAGCTATAATTGTCCTTCGCCAGCACCCAAAGATTTTCACCCCTCTCATAAAGCACAAGCCTATTCTGGAGCAGGTGGTATTCTTTTGTTTTTGCATCTATGCCTATCTTGTGCAGTTTCACTCTCTGCGACTGTACGAGGGACTCAAGCGGTATCATCGCACAGCCTCGATAAACTGCTTTATGGGCTTGAAGTATCCCATGCCTCCAGAAAATGCCTGGATTGCTCCAATAATCTTCCCTTGCATGTTGAACACTGGAGAGCCAGAATCGCCTGGAATGATGTAAGTGTCAAGGCCGATAGCACCGGCATATTCTCCCTTCATGCGCTCGGACTCCAACCTTCCTATCCTCGCCATCCTGAACACCTTGCCCGTATTGTTCGGATTGCCGATAAAATAGACCTGCTGGCCTATCTCAAGCGGTTCCGTCGAATAAGCGAGGTCGTTGCAGTATTTTGCGCATAATTCCTTTGGGAGCCTGAAAACCGCAACATCGGCGTTCTTGTCGTTCACGATTTCCTCAAGAGGTATGTCGTCTATGGAAGTGATTTCTTTCTCCCTTTCTATTGGGATAGTCAAATTCATCACTGGAGTCCTATACACTTTTTCATATTGAGAGACAACGTGGTCTACTGTGTAGTATCTTTTGCCCATGACGAACCCAGCTCCCCTCGACTCATTCTCTATCGTCTTTTCATCAGATTTTTCATAGGTGATGGTCTTGTTGAACACCACGGCGTCCACAGAATTCTTGATTATGTCCTGGCTTGGAGTGTTATACGCCAGGCATGCTGCGGCCAATCCCGATAGGATTTCCTGCTTCACGGTCTCACCACCTTTTTTTGATTCTCTCTCTCCCTTTCCGAGTCCAGCTTCAGCGCGGCATCATCCTTCCTCGTCCATGAAGTCGCGGAGACGCTTCCTGATGTGCAGGCGTAGTTCTCATCAAGGCAGCACCATCCCTCTCCGCTCTGCCATATCGCATCATCATTGGCTTGGCTTTCCTTGGCGCAGCATATCTGGCCACTAAAGACATTGCAGTTGCGGTAATTGTAAGGCTCCCAATAGAACTCATCGCCCCCCATCGAGATGCCGATGTTCCTGCACTCCTTGACTTCCGGTTTTTGCACCACTCTCTGCTCAGTGATGCAGGAATAAGTGTAGGGTTGCGTCCTGCTCTCATTCTGCCCCGTCTGGTTGTTGATGAAGGTAAAACCCCTATCCCCCCTGCATTGCCCCACAATAGGCTCAAGATGGCTTCCAGTAGGGGTGATGGTGGTGCATTCCTGAATGTATGACCAATCCATTTTAGGAAGAAAATATGGGTCTATATTCTTATCAAACAATTCTCCACCAAACTTAATCTTATCGCTTGGATTGTTCTTAAAAACCACTAATTTAAACTCCTGCTTCTCATTCTTGATAAACTTGTTTACATATCCGTATTTATTTGTAAGTGGTTCCGACCAATTAAACTCTCTAAAACCGACACCGCATGGATATTGTTCTCTGTTTAATCTTGACTTTCCAGTAAATCTATTATCTTTTTTGCAGTTATAGCTCGACTTAACATCTGGAACAAAAACCATATTAGTATGGTTCTTGTTTTGGAAATAGTAAGTATTGACTTCTTTAAGAGTGATATTGTAATACCATTCACACGGGTCTTCAAAAGTTCCTGCGCATGTTTTGTCCCCTTCCATCTGAATAGAAAAGTATGGAGAAGCAACTATCCAACCAAGCAGAGCTATAATAGAAGTTAAAGCAGTTCCATATCCAATATACTTTGTTTTTGAAGCTACCATTTTACGGGAGCGTTTGCGTGTATTGTCTTATTGTAAGCTGGTAAGGATACACTGTCTTTGGATTGTTTCTTTTCCTGAACACAACCGACAGCACTACATAATTGCCATCATGCTCACCATCAGTCAGGTTGCGCACAGAGCCATTATCATACCCAATAAGTGTTACCTTATTGGCATCTCTCGTACTACCAGCCAACACACCATTGATGGTCAACAGCCACTCCTTTGCTCTGCCAGGTATTTCCTGTACTATTACAACATCGTTAAATCTCTGTTTAATACTACCCTGCACTTTTGCCTCATCGAGCGACTCAATATAGTTACCCTGCGAGCCGCCATCAAGCGTCAACGACCCGAAGGTGATTGTACTACTGAGTACCATCAGCCACCTGTCTGCGATTTTTGAGATTGTTTATCGGCAGATGTTTTTTCTTTAGCTGGAGAAAATGAACTCACAAACTGTCCATCTTTAAATCGTCCGGTCTGACCAGTAGCTGTATTTAACGCTCGACCACCACTGAGATTTATAAACTTGATGCCTTCAGCATTAAAGTCAGCAAGCGTCTTGACATGCTTTTGTGCCTGTTCACCAAGTTTCATTACTGCTTCTTGAGATTCACGAACACGTTGTGCATATTCCTCAAATGTGATTTTTCCAGCATCGAGTAACGATTTCAAAGCATCGAGCTGAGTAGTAAGTTCTGCTGCCTGGTCATACATTGCCTTTTGGCTTTCTGTCATGTTATCGTTACCACTTGTTGCCTCGTTTAATTTCGCAATATAAGCATCCCAATTAGTCAATACTTCCATAGCTATCAGCTCACTTGTCTGCTTGAATTTCTGCTTCAACAAGTCTTGTGCTTGAGTATATTCCCTTGTCATCTCAAAGCTATCAACCATCTTATTATTATTCACATCAAACTTTGCTGTAAGGTCAAGGAGAGCATTTGAATACTCGAGAGAATTTTGTAGCAGAGCTTTCTTTATTGGGTCTTGCTCTTTCATTAAATCAATCTCATCTTGAAGCTTTAAATTTAGTTTATCTTGCTCTTTGCTGACCTTACTGACTGTTTCGCCATATGCTTTCATCTGCCGCTGTGCATTTATTTGCTCATTGGTCATGCCTTTCCACTTACTTATCATCGCAGTAAAGTCATTAATCATTCTACCTATCGAACCAACAAGCACAAATTGAATGGTAGCGCCAAGGTCACTAAATCCTTTTTTTAACAAACCATATCCTTCAGCATTTTTTCTTGTTGCTTCATCGAGATTATCCATTGCTATTACCGCCTTATCGGCATTTCTTGCAAGATTAAGAAGTGCAAACGCTAATGCTGTAACACTTAATCTGGTCGCTATTAGACGAGGATTTAATGTCGTCATCTTCTTTGCCAGACCATCCATAGAAGTAGATGCTCTCTTGCCACTTTTATCTAAACTATCTAAAGAACCGTGCAATTCCTGGACTTTAGCTTTAAGTACATCAACTGTCTCTACTCCTGCACCTCGCAAAATAATGTCAACATCGCTATCAGCCATTCAGTCACCACCACTCACCACTCACCACGGATTATAGCGCATCAGCAAATCATTCACATTACCAATCACAGATGTTGCCTGAATATGCACTACATGCTGATTAATCCCTCTAACCTCAAGCGGTGATTCAAATGGGTCGAGGATGCGGCATCCACTCAGGATGATGGCATTGTCCCTGCTTCCTGTACTGGCATTAACAAACAACATGGCATTAAAGCTACTGCCACCGACATAGTAATTTTCATATAATGTCTTCCACTTTTCGCTTTGCGCATCAAAGGTCAAGTCAAGCAATATGTCTCTCTGGTCTGGCTGGGGTGCGGCATCATTCCGGCTTCCCACCAGATAACTTCTCTCAATGAGATGATTACTCGTCTTGAACTTAAACGCAGTCATTGTCTCAAACACAGTCCCGGAAGGAATGTGAGACACAACATCATTAAAGATATACGGTCTGTCTGTTATGCTTCCTGTCGTTGAGCTGGTACCGTACGAAAAGTTGTTGAAAACTGTTGGTGTACCAGAACTCCATGCTCCTGAGGTGGCAATATAGTTTATTGTTGCTGTTAGTGGCTGTCCCTGCTCTCCTGCAAGCTCAAACTCATCAACAATGGCACCTTTAATAGTGCGCACAAAGTTTGTGCCTGTTCCTGGGACAGCATTACTCTCCTCAATCCCAAAAGAGATGAAAGGATTTAATGTTCCGCTTGTGTTTGCATTGCCAACATCATTGTTGATTGTTGACAACACATGTGTATAAGGTGATGGACTTCCAGCATCCACATTACTACCAAGAGCAAACATCAGCCATCTCATGCTTTGAGGTCTCACAACAAGTTGACCACGGAAATTGATATTGGTAACATCAAACCTGTCAACATCTCTGCCTACTCCACCAATATAAGGATAGACTATTATGCCTTCCCGCGGTTCAACATTGTGACTGATGACCAAGTCTGGCCAAAAGTTTCCTGATACTGCCCCATAAGTTCCACTTTCGTAAAGACCTACAATTTTGTTTTGGGTGGCCACTCCTCTTGCCATGTTAATCCTCCTCCATTAATATTTTTTTAAACATTTTACGCTTCACCAAGTATCTCCATGAAAGAAATATTTATAATCTTACTTTTTACACCAGCAGCACCTGGCTCATCCACATTAGTTGTGCCATCAATCTTAAATCCATGTAGTTTTTCAGTACTTGAAAAAGTCAGTATCCTTCCTCTTAACCTATCCAAAATCTGCTGTGACAACTCATCTCGCTCCTTTACATTTCTCGCCCACACTCTTATCTCAATGCCAAACCGCTGAATGCTAACAGTGCTCTGCATACCTCCCTGTTCCCACTCAGTTAAACCCCTATCCACAACTGTCACAATTGGATATTTTGTGTGCCGTTCTGCATAAGAAGTGACACAGAACTTTTCATCGTTGCTGCGCTGGGCTGAGATTGGGTCGCTGATATTGTTCAGTACTTCAGTCCTGAGAAGGATAATCGTATCAGAAATAAAAGTTGAAGTGTTCACTTGGCTTATTGTCATATCAAATCCTCGCTTGGAGCATCAACTCTGTCCAAAACAGAGCGTGCATAATCAGTATGCATATATCTTATTTTCACTATATTTAAAAGTAATTGATTAATTATATAATTTATCATTCAGCACCTTTTGGCGTTGCCATTTTCTGCCTGATAAACTCAACAACCTTATCTTTCATAGCCATTGCCGTTCTCGCAAAGTGCCGTCGTGGCTTAATGCCACCAACCATATGTCCTTTGCTGAAAAACCAGCCATCAGCACCTTTCCACCTTAATGCTTCCTTGACTCTTGGCTTAACGAAATGAGGAGATGTACCATATTCAAGAAACTTGGCATAAGGCACATCAGTAAACACTCTTGTTTGGTAAGGCACAGAAGTATCTGTTGACACACTTGCAGCAAATACTCCCGTATCAACAGACGGATATGCCTGAATATCAGCCGCAACTGCATCCTCAACCATAAATCCTGCCTCGTGAATTGCCTGGTTAAATATTGCCTTCTTGCTCTCAAGCAAGTCAAGTTTTTTTCCCAGTTTGTTTCTGATGATTATTTGTATCATTTATTCACCAGCCAGACTTCCTGTCGGTAAAAAGCGCATATACACAATTTTGTAAACAGGACTTTCATTAAAATCTCTATGTCCGGGACCAGTTACAATTGGAGCATAAAACTTTGTTGGCGGTGAGCCAATACCAACCTTAAATGTGCCACTAGTATCAACATTGCCAAGCACCATTAAGCGTGAATCATCTTCAAGCAAAGTGCCCTGAGCCATCAGGAAAGCATCTTGTCCCTTGTTTTTTAAACTCATTTTGATGCCAGAAGTCCAATATCCTGTTGAAGTGCCACTCACAGCAAGAGAAGCATTATCATAATAGCTTCCTGCTCCCCCAAAAGTCCTGCTGAAATACTTAATCTGGAGAGCAGTGCCTATATTAGTAAGCATCACATCTGATGCAAGGCGCAGTCCAGATAAGTTTGTAGTCGCAATTTCTCATCACTCTTTCTTAGGTGGTGGAAACCCAGAATAGCCGCTGCCACATCTGCTGCATTTGAAGTCAGAGCCCTTAACATTGACAAACCCAGTCACCTCACCACATCGTGGACATGACACAAAGCTTGCCACAGAGACAGATGACACACTTGGTACAGCAGTTATTGTTTTCACAATATCAACAACAGTTTTATCCTTTTCTTTTGGGACAAACTTTGGCAATTTCTTTGGCAATTTCTTTTCATTAACCATGCTTTTCACCTTTTTCATAAGTTTCTTGAATACTTTACCCATATGCCTTATACACCCGCAATTTTACACCAATGCTATTTAGTTCTTTCATGCCCTGCTCTTCATACATCTTTGCGCTATTTAAGGCGGCAGCACCGATGCTTATCTCTCCACCAACACTTGTCTCTCCCGCCTGTAGATGCATGGCTTTAAGTGCTGATGCCATAGAAAACTGAAACACAGCTGATTGTACTCGCGTCTGGATATTCGCACTATCGATAGTCAGTCCTGTCCTATCACTTACAAAACCAATCTGCTGGTCAACAATATTGGGTAAAGTACCAGAAAGAGCCACAGGAATATTAGGAATTGAATTATACACCTGGTCTGCAATACTGCCTGCTGACATAGTTACCATTTGCTATCATCCCAGGTTTGACAATAAGTCTTTCGTATTTTTGCATATTGCATCAGGACCAATACCATCACAGATATATTTGTCAAGTACTCCTGTATCGCAGTTGTTGTTGTATGCCAACACTGTAGGATTACAAGCAGGAGTTATAGTTTCAGGTACAGGAGCTTTGAGTTTCCATCCCTCTACACACCTTACACTCTTTGTCTTGGCTGGGTTCTGATAACATAAAGTGCTCTTGCCACCAGATAAGGCAAAACAATATGCCTGCTTCTTGGTGCTATCACATTGGTGTGTTGCATCTGGCTGTACATTCATACCTGCCAATATCAGTACTGCTGCCAATAGCGGGATGCTCGCATATGCTCCGATTGTTTTTACATTTACCATTTTAAGGAAGACATGTCAAGTTATTGAACATTATCGTTGTACCAGAGGTCAGAGTAAATCCGAAACAAGAACTATTTATCCACCCTATTGTTGAAAATGACGTTCCATTATACATCGTGATATTTCTGCTCGCTTTATTTGGAGTAAGAGCAGATGATGTTGAATTCCAGACAGAAGTATTTATTACACCAGTCAATCTGCTCCCATCACCAACAAAAGCAGAGGCAGTCACCACACTTTTAAATGTAGCATTGCCTTTATCAAGACTAAAATTGATGACTGGGTCAGTGCCAAGAGTCAATGTGTAATAATCAAGGTCAATATCCACAATACGTTCTGTGCTGAGAAATGACTGATTGTGAACACCGTTATCACTTATACTCGCATTTGTTGTTGAGCAATTCCAATACCAGTATGTCCTGCCTTCTGCCAATGTAAAATTTGTGACGTTGACAAACGTCGCATTAGTAACATTCAGTTCAGGAAACAGTTTGCTGAAATTGCTGTTGAAACTTGAGCGGTTATATACTGTACAATTCAAAGTGTTGCCCGCATTGAGAGGAATACCAGTCACATTAAGATTGAAACTAAAATTTACCGCTGACGTTGCAAGAATGGCATAATTCTCCTGAGTCACTCCGGAAGGAGCAAGATTTTCAAAGGTGCCAATAGCACCAATGGTATATGAGCACACTAATGCTACCAATACCAGCAATAATAATCTGTTCCATTTCATGTGATTCTCCTTACCTGACCTCTCAGGAAAAGATTACCTTGTGAGTCGAAGTATGCCGCATTGGCACCATCACTATCCTGGAATTTTGTCTTACCGCTTCCTGCTCGGTCAGACATCTTAAAAGTCACATCTTGACCAATCACATTCCCACTCCGCTTTACCTGTACACGTCCCAGCATTATGCCCACTCAATTATTCTTACATCAACACTTCCCGCTCCACTGCCAACTCCCCATAAGAACACGCTGCCAGCAATAGGAATACTTATTTGGTCACCGACAGGGAGAGGAGTGCCATTTGCCTGCGTGACGCCAGCAGAGCCAATAAACAAAGTGTTGCCAGCAACAGCAGAAATAAGCATTTCGCTTCTTTCCATATCACTCCCGCTCAAAGGCACAGCAGGACTACCAACCCACAACTGAGTGTTGGTAATTTTGCTTATGTAAGGAACGCTTTGTATTCTGACCATGAGACCCTCCCCTCATATTGGATGAGGGTTAAAATGATGCTCCTTTACCGACATATACCAAGATGGTTGCTTCTGAGCCCCCTCTTGTGATTGCCTGTCCTACTGCTCCATATGAAGGAGAACCAGCAGTCATTACAGTATTCATGGCAACGCCAACGCCTTGCTTCACCACATCACCAGCTTCAATGGTGCCTTCAGCAATAAAAGGATAAATGCCTTGAGTCAGCACAGAAACCGTCGCATTGCTGGCAACAGTAGCAAGAGCAACGCCTATGGGAGGAGCCGCCACTATAGCTGGAGAACCCATTGCAAGTCCCGGACCAGATAAGCTAACCCACATGCCACCAGTGATGCTTGACCGTGAGGTAAACTGGTAAGTGATGCCATTGCTCCACGGACTTCCGGTATCATTTAGGATTGTCCTTGCAGTAATTGAGCCAGTAAATCCAGCATTCACACCAGATATAGTACCATTGACCCATGCAGTAACATTTGTTCCTGATACTGCTATCTCTGCAACAGCACCGCCTGTCTGGTCATAGGCGGAGCCGCCAAGCAAAACCTTATTTGTCCAAAGTCCGTGGCTTCTCTTTACTCCTGCAAAACCTGTTCCCGTATCAACCATTGTAGTCCCTCTGCCCTCACCAGCTTATGCTGATTTTAAGCACTTATGTAGTTGTGATTTTTGCGACTGCATTTGACCTTATCAGTGTCACACTAATCCTGTGCGTAATCACTGCACCACTCATATCGTAAGTGGGCAAGTCAAAGTTCTGCACCGTCAATGCCCGCTTTTCAGCGATAGCATACGCATGGTCTCTATCAAACACATACGAACTTGTGGCAGTCATGCCAGCATTCGAGCTAACTGGAATAACTCCCATTCCATACACATTGCCCAAATAGCCCTTTGTCAGCATATCAGTGTTGCCAATCTTCTGGTAGTCAACAAAAGTGTCAATGTTTCTGAGGTCATTCAACACTTCCATGCCTACAGCAAATGAAGTTGGGTTTTTGTCTGCATCATTCAAGAACTGCATTGCTCTGGTGATATTAGGGATGGTTATTGCCGCTCCACCAGTCACCGTGTTTGCCGCACCATCAAGTGCAACAACTGTCAATGAGTTTTCGTTTTCTGCAAACCTGCGCCCAGCAAGCATCACATTATGCTGCAGGAGATTCCACTTGGCATCTTCCAGAAGCTCAGTTGTGATGCGGATTGCCACACCATACTTTTTGGGCTTGAGGTTGGTATTGCTGTATTCTGCCTGGTCAAGAGGCACTTCAGCACCCTCAGACACAATTCTGACATCAAGTGAGTTTTCAGTCAGCAAGTTCAGGTCAAGAGAGCTTCCTGGAATATCGCCAGGACCAAAATAGTACGCTGCCTCAGTGCGAGGTATCAGCTTCTTGGCTGCCTCATCAATGATGGTGTCGTAAATCTTTCTTGGTATGAGAAGCGTGCCCTCAGTACCTGTTGCTGTCGTCAACAACTCTTTGATATATTGATGTTGTGCCATGTTTTTCACCTCAAGGATTGATATGGACGAGCGCATATCCGCCTGATGCTCCATCAGTCAGTGCACGACCAATCTTGCATGCTGCTGGTCCCCAGTTTGTTGCTGCATCTGGAACAACTCTGCTACCCAAAGTATGTACAGAGTTATTGCCATCACACATTACAGGGAAGCCACCAATCACCGAACCAGCGCATTGGAGAATAAACACTCCACCCAATGCTACAGTCGCAGCACCACTTACTGCTGTGGTAAACATATTGATGCCGTTGAATTTCCCACCGCTTGCGTCTCTGGATATCAGGACGCTTCCAGGAGAGAAAGCATTCGTTCCGGAACTCACAACACCATTTGCTGTGCTTCCAAACACAAACACACCACCAGAAACGATTTCATTTCTGACATTAGCACCAATCAATTTCGGTGCACCAAAGTCAAAAACCTGTACTGCCCCTGCGGGATTACCAATTCCTGCGGCTGCCATTTAAGCACCTCCGTACATAGGAGCAGAATGTTTGAACATTCTCCACCTTGCGCCTTCAGCTTTCAATTTTGATGGGTCGCATGTGATTGCAATCCCCTTACCGCCTTCAACTGGGCGTTCAAACAAAATGCCATCTTCACCGATGAAGGCAGCACCATTATGGTAAGCGGTAGTCTCAGTCAGCTTGTACTGCTCAACTGCACTTGAGTTGCCCACATGTCCCCTGGTCTTGTCAACTGAAACCTTTCTGAGTTCATCAGCCAAGAGTTCAATAACCTCAACACTCAGAGCAGACACATCCCGCTCCTGCACACCTTTGTCAACAGCGAGCTTTTTGTAATCTGCAATGGCTCTTTCCTTCTTGTCTTTTTGGAAAGCAGCAACCTGTTCCCTGAGCTTTACTGCCTCAGCTTCCTGGGTAGCGAGCTTCTCTTTCAGTACTTGTTCTTCTGCCATCTGTTTCACCTCATTGGAATGATTGTATTTTTGTTTGAGAGTTTCTTCCTCTTCCTTGTGAGATGCCATGTGAGTTTCCTTTTTATCGGCAGACATGACCTTGCCACATTCCGGACACTTGTAATCTTTTTCATCATCCATTTCGTCCACCTCTTGGAAAAGAGCAACACTTTCACAAATAGGCAAAACTTTTTTGCCGTTTCTCATGCTCTCAAGTGCCTGCGCTATTGATGTCCCCATAACACCGGGAACAGGAGTCAAAGAAAGCTCAAGACCGTGCAAGTCTTCAGCAATCATCACATCACTATCTTCGCTTTCCTGCACAAGCCGTCCAGCAATGGCACCTATGCTGACTTCCTTAATGCGTCCGTCTTTGATACGCTCAATCACATTGGTACCATCTTCCTTGACCCAGCCCTCATATCTGACACTTTTACCGCCATCAACAGTATGTGACTGGGTGACAAGACCAATGGTGTTATCAACCCTTGCATCGTGGTCTTTGAGAATTGGCTTATTTGCCAAAGTTGAAGAGAACTTAGAAAGTGCCTCTGCGGTATATTTAATCCTATTGCGGGAAATGCCTTCACGAACAGCAACGCCATTCACCTTAATGGGTTTTATATCAGTCACTTGTCATCCTCAGTCTGAATTGTTGCACCAAAAATTAAAGAAACATTTTCAGCAATTATCTTGCGTCCTTTTTCGTCTCGCTTGATAGGATTTTCCATTAAAATATATTTTGTTGAATGAAATATATAAACTTAATTGATAAATTATATAATTTAACACCTAAATTATATAATTACCCGAGGTCTTCCACAGAAAACGTCACTTTTTACCAGTCGGGGGAGACCATATGAGTTTGTGAAAGACCTCAGGATTGAGAGACATGATTAACATCAGGAATATATTCAACATGCTGCCTTTTTCGTGTTGTTATAGCATTTGCTCCTCGCGGAGTATGAGGATAAGTCTTTGCATTATCTCTCACCCACGCTTCAGTGCCAAGCAATTTATTTGCTGCCCCAGCATAAAGCACATCAGCAGCAGAAGTGCGTACAGAAACATCAGAGCCCGTATAATCTGACCACTGTCCAATTATTGGAACATCCTCTTGGTCAAGAACAGCGATACCAGAATTGCATTCATGCTCAAAATCTCCTGAATTGTTCGCAACAGACACTTGAACTTGACACCGAGGACACCTCAATAAAGTCATAACTTCCCTCCACAAAACCCACAAAAGTTTGCTGCACCATCATTCATCTTTTTGCACTCATCATTGGCACATTGTTTTGGCATCAGCAGCACAACAGCACATTGACCACAATACATCTCATCCTTGACGGCAATAAGAAAGGGCTTGCCTCCATCTCTTGCTCGCAACTGCTCAATATCAAGCCCACACTTGGCACAGCCAGCAGTCCTCAAGTCTGCCATCACCAGTACTTCATTCACACTTGTCATCTTACCCTCCCACTATCGGCAACCATCTACATCTGCAATTTGGATGTACCGGAATTCTGCTAAATGCTTCGGCGATATCATAAATATGCCCATTAAGGAACGCACACTCTTCACAAGTCCTCTCGCTAAATGCCGCTGAAAACCTCACCTGAGTTAATCCAGCATCTTCATAATTTGTAAGATTGCCAAGAGCACTAAGCCGTATGGTCTCTGTTCTTGCCACCATTATGCTTCTTGTTGCCTTATCCAGCAGTAAAGTCCTTTCTCCATCAGTCATCTGATATAAGTCAGAAATAATATCCTGCGCAACAAAAGTTGAAGCAAGAGTATGCATGGAATATCCTCGCATAAATGCCTCAGTTAGTGTCTCTTTCAATTTAATAATCTGCACTTTATTCAAATAGCCAGCATCAATCTCTGCCTGATTTGCTGCCGCCAAGTCTGCAAAACTGTCTCTCCTGATAACCTTTTTTATGTCCTGTAAAAATGAACTATAATTAAAGCCCACCCACTCAATCAAAGTATGGTCTTTGCCAAAGTCCTCTTCATGTTTATGCATATCTTTCCCTTTCCACCATCTGGTAAGCTTGCTAAACAAAAAAGGATTTTTCTTTTTATCTTCTGGCTTCTCTTCACTATCTGCTGCCTGCTGTTTGTCGGCATCTGCCTGCCGTTGTGCATCACCAACATCAACAATACTTTTATCGTAATCCATCAACTGTGCCAAATCTTTCTCCATCTCCAGTCGTATTGCAGGATTGCTAATGCTAATAAGCAGATTTCTCAATAGCTCAATCTGAGCACGCTTTTCCTCTTCACTTGGCAGTCCCCACACAATCTCAACATGAGCATCAATACCTTGTGCCAGTAAAACTCTCTTATAAATATTCTGCTCAATGACCTTTTCAAGCTCTTCCTGAATGCTCTCAATAAATCTCTGAAAAGCTCCACCATGCTCCTTACTTAATCCACTGCCAAGTCCTGTGCTCATCTCCTGACCAGACACTGTCTTTGGAGTCTGAAAACCCATCATCACCTGGTCCATATCATGCTCCATGGGGAACACAAACTTCTCGGCAATATTACCAAAGTCAAGTGGCTTAATCACCACATCAGGACCATGCACCCACTCTGTTTTGTTTTGCAAATATTCAAGTTTTTGTCCCATATCAGAAACAGCACTTGGCTCAGGGAAAATATTATGCTCCAGACTACCTAATGTGATATCATACGGTGTACCTGCCTTGCGCTTCATTACCGTATGCATATTCTTACATGCTCCCAAATAGTTGTCAATAGTATCAAGATTAGGATATATCATTCCCACACCATACGCCCTGTCGCCAATCTGATTGACCTGAAATAGTGCAATTTGTTTTGGGTCAAACTCAATATAGTCACCATTTTTACCATCAGTACTTTTTTGCAGTTTCATCTTATCATTAATCTTATCTCGCTGGAAACCTTTAATGAGCTGGTTAAACGCACTAATCTTGCCCTGTTCATCCCGCTTAATATACATGTTCTTTGCATCAAGAAGTTTAATGCCCTGCACTCCATCACTACCACCAAGCTCAAGATAGCCCTGCCCTTTGCATAATCCTTCAGTTGTCCACTTCCTGCCAACATTAGGAAAGTTTGTGGTGCGGTTGAATTCATCAATCACCTCAACAGCCCTTTCATCATCGCACTTCACACCAAACCCTCTGCCCCACACAAACCCAACAATCTTTTGAATGGTGGCATTGATAAATCCAAACCTCAACCACATTTCCTCCATTGCGCCCATATCAAGAGGATGCTGCTCACCAAGCTCAGAAGGAAACCTCACAGGAGACCTTTTCACCAACCCCTGAAAATCTGCCTGAGCATCAAGCTCCTGCTTTACCCCTCCTGCCTCATGGATATAAAATGTTGGTTTGTTAGTTGATACTATTTTCTCTGCCATATTCTCACCTTTTGTTTTTAAATGATTTAAACTTAATTGTTTAATTATATAATTTACACAAACATTTGGAATCTATGTTTTTGTGGCACAGCATTGGGCTTAAATGCATAACATGCCAGTGCAGCACTATCACAATAATCATCATGGTATTGTGGTCCTTCTGGATGGTTACACGACCACTTCTCATTCTTCATCTCTTTTTGCAGGTCAAGGAACTGCTTTATGAATTTTTCTTTCTTGGCTGGTGGTGCCTTTTTAGGAAACGCAAAAGCCGCTTCCTGTAGCTTTTGTCCACCACTAACAACAGGACTCATTAACCGCCATAGATTTTTATACATTGCATCCTTGCTCTGTGCAGTAAACGGCACACCAATCACCTGAGTGCTAACACCATGTTCTCTCAACCTCCTTCTCAAGTTATCAACGCCCATATCTTGCGTACCGGTAGAATCACAATGAATTAACCCAACCTTTCTATACTTCTTACTCGTATGTAGCGCAATATCTTCTATCTGAGAATTATAATCATCTCCTAAAAACTCTAACCACTCCTGCACCCGTGCCAGTTCATTAACATATGTCACAATTGTGCCGTCGTGTATTTTGCCCCAGTCAATCCCCACATACACCATATCAGTAACTTCTTCACACACTTCGTAGTCCTTCTCCAACGACATGAGATGCTCATAAGTGATAAACTGCCCTCTCTCCAAAATCCACTTCAAGAGATATTGAGTTTTGTAATGGTCACTCTCTTCTGTTACTCCCTCCATCCTCATCTTCTTATCTATATGCGCCTTATAATTTCTATAAATGAGATTATGTGTTTGTTGATATAACAACTCCCTCTCCTCCAACGCCTTATTGACATCAATGATAAATTTATACTGCGGTTCTAATTGTTGTGCCAACTTCCAAAACTTACATCTCTTATATCCCCCCACCCCAATAAAGACCTGCGTGGCATTGGTCGATGCCCCCATTGGTTCAATAGCTTTCTCAACCTGTATATCCTCTAAGTCTTGTGATTCATCATAAATAATAAGGTTTAACGTCTTTGATTCCGGGTGGGATGATGGAGAGGCGGTAAAACAATATGCCTGTCGTGGGGGATATTCCACATCTGTCGTATGCTTGACAATAATGGTATCACCATTAAAAGTATCAAAGGAAACCGGGAAAGTATGATGCTGTGCCAGCAGGAGAGATTCCTTTAACATGGTGAAGGCGGTCCGGGACTGCTGTTGCTGGGGAGCAAAGAAACCCACATTGAAGAAAGGATAATGGGAGAGACCAAGTTGTGTACATAATGGAAAATAGAACTCAAATAGGAAATCTACGGTATCAACAGTCCCGGTCGTCTTACCATGCTGTCTTGTCCACATAGCAAGAATTATATCCCCCCTATTAAACAAAACAGACCTAATTATGGCATTAGAAAACTCTCTCTGTGATGGGAATAACTGTCTCTTTTTTATTGTGGAGATATAAGAATCTCTTAACAAATACACTTTCTCTAAATCCTGTTCCTGTATAACAGTCAATTCATTTATTCTTAACCACCTCTTCTATGCGGTTCTGGTTCTTGAGAGCCAGGATTTGAATGACCATAATGGAATTAATCTCCCTCTTCAATCTCTCAACCTCATCTTTCAACTCATACAACAACTCATAAGTATGTTGTATATCATCACTATGCTCATATACAATCTCCGCTATACCAGAGAACTCAGAAAACTCTTTGCGTATAGATTTAATCCAGGCATCTACTTCACCTCGATAGTATACCAACTCTTTATTCTTCGGGGTGTGGTTCATCAACAACCTCCAGTGGTATTTTTCCCTTCCCCCGAAAAATTTGATTTATAATTGTTTGGGCAATATCATTATGTTGATGTAGATGAAGCTCTGATGGTAATGCAGGTCCTTTCATCTTATGGAGTGCTTCAAGTTGCTGCCGCGTCTCCTTGAGAGCCATGGTCAACTCAATGGGTTCAAACGCACTATGCCGGTCCTTAACCATAGAGACAGTTGCACTTGTCACACTCTCCATAGTCTTTTCCACATCTATTGTCCCATCATCATTGATTACAAGCTGAATATCATCAAAGGTGTCGACAAGATGACTTATCTCCTTTTTATGATGTCGTAATAGGGTTTTTATTACCTGCTCAGGAAGACCAGTCTGTTTTGAAATAATAGAAGTATCCTTATGTCTGAGAAAAAGGGAGGTTATTTCAGTCACATCAGGTTTTTCTTGGTCAGACATCTTTCTTCATCTCCCCTTCAGTCAATTGTGTCTGCACCCATTTTGATAAACTGAACTGTGGATATTGTTTAAGCAACAATTTTTGTTTAATGGAAATACTGATGGTATGTTGGGTTGTCATGCCGTTCATTTCCTGGTCTTTCATCTCCATCATCATATCTATAAAGTAGAGCCCCTATTTAATATTATGGATAAGTAAGTGGATAAGTAAGTGTAGTATATAGCTCCTCCCACACTTTACGACAATCGTAAAAAAAATCGTAAAGATTCTTAATGAGGGTAAAATCCTGCTCGTCGTCGAGGTTTTGGTGTCAGGTTGAGGGTAAAAAGAGAGGGTTTACGATTTAATATAATAAAAAAAAAATATAATTATATATATATTATATTATATATATTACTCTTTATATTTATCTCTTTTTATATAAGGGGGAGTCGTAAATCGTAAAAAATTTTATTTAAGTCCTATTTACTTGTTCTTAATCATTTCCTACCATTTAAACCCTCTAATTTTTTACGATAAGTTGTCCGATTGTCGTAAAAATTCTCGTAACAAACCTCAAAACAACATAAACCAACCCACCCCCAGCCATGCTCCCTACTTACGACGACCTAAAGTAATCTTAATCAAGAAGACATAACCTCCCTCCCCCTCCCCCCCTCATTTCCCATCCACTAAGTAACTAAGGGATAACCTATACGCTGGACTTCGTAATTCAATATTTCAAAAGGTTTATATAAAAGAGCCACCCCCATAATTGAGGATAATACAATGGATATTCACATAAATAAAATAAAAAAAGACATTGGCTCATTAACAAAAAAGGATAAGGAAGAAATTAAAAAGGTCCTCGATGACATCTCCTACAATGATGAGAAACACGAATTCTTTGACAAACTCAAGGCATCATCATCTCAGGATGAACGCCACCTTTTACTTACCGACTATAAAGACTTCATACACTCCATGCAACGGGTTGATAAGGATGAAATGCTTTCCCTCATTGCAGACCAGGAAAGTCTTGATTATGAAATCTACCCGCAGGAAGAGGAAGATGAGGATATTTTTTCTGACATTACAGTCATTGATAAAGAAGCATTATCAGATAGCATTCAGGAGTATAGGCAGAGAAAGGAAAAGGAAAAGACAGAACAGGAACATATCAGCTCCCTATCCACTGTCGAAATCTCTGATGAAATTCTTGAGCAGGCAATCAAAGATGCCCGTGCATCTCGCCTCCTCACCGTCAAAGATGAGTGGATGCATCTCTTCAACCGAACCTGCTGGGAGAACTCCACTCCCGGTGAAATCTTATTCCATATCTTTATTGGACAACTTATCAAACATATCACTATCTTTGATGGAGACGGAAAAATGATTAGACCAAAGCTCGACTTTTTCTGGGTACAAAATAGCTCAACAGGGAAGGGGGAGGCGTTAGACACATTCTTCAAACCTATCATTGATGGTATTGAGTGGACTGAGACCAATGATGAGAGTAGGCAGACCATGACCAGGAAGCTCGTCATCTCCCCTTTTAAGGGACAATCAACATTGGCAGGAATGCTCAACAGATATAAAAGAGATAAGAAAAAAGGCGGCTATACCAATGAAGTCATAGTGGGACCACTACAAAACGGAGACTTTTGGATATGGACAGAAGCCGATGACCTATTGACACCAAACTCCTATTCATCCCATTTGATGAATGCCCTTTTGGACCTCATGGAAGGCAAGACCTATGATGCCAACCTCGAAAAATATGACAGACCCATAACCACGAGCGCAACCGGTTCCCTTATAGCAACCTCTCGTCCTGCAAAGAATATAGAATATTTCTTTATCCGCTCTGGTCTCATTCATCGGTGCCTTGTCTATATGAGAGACGTTGATGAGGATATGTTTCAGGCAATTGTGACGAGGGGAGGGGTGAAGAGCTATGGAACCCGCATGGATAACACCTCATTTGAACTCGATAAGGAAAAACTCATAAAGAAACTAAATGATATCGCCCTCTACTCCCAGACTTATATGGGAAAGGATTATCCGGTTAACAATCCTAACATGCTCAATAGCTTGACCTCCTACAAACTCAACGAACTCATCAGAGACACCAAGATGGATGTCAAGGTCAAGGCATACCGAGACACACTTCTCGAATATGTGAGCAGGATGAGAAATAAGTCCATAATCCTCTCCTACCACAATGCAATTATACGGCATGCCCCAGTTGATATACAGGATGTGGTAGGGGCATTTGACCTATTGGGAAAATGCTATGTCAACCTCAAATACTGGCTCTTTGAAAACATCACACTCAAAAAGGAATATACGGAAAAAGACTCCAGGATTTATTCTTTAATAAGGGCAAGATTGAGAAAGTCTCCCATAAAGGAATGCACCATAAGTGATTTGCGGGATGCCATTGAGGAGCAGAGAGACCTTAATATGACAGGAAATTACATCTACCATAAAATCAATAGTGTGGTGAGGCAACATTCAGATATTTTTGAGCGAGATAATAAAAAGAAGGTCATTCGACTGAAAATTATGCAATTACCACAATCCGTAAAAAATTAAGGGAGGATTATACCATGGATGAAAAAACTAATGAGGATATGCAGTGGGAGGCGGTCATTTATGACAACTTTCAGGTCTTAATACCAAAGCCGATACGGGATAGATTTAACCTCTTGGAGGGAGTGAAGATTAAGCTCGCCCTCATGGCTGTAGTTAAGGAAAAAAAGCGGGAGATACCAGCACAATCAATAATGAAAAAAGAATTAACCAAGGAGGACTGACCATGGAAACCATAGAACAACTACAACAGAAAATCGTCGAAAAATCTGGATTACCTGTCCAGGAGGTTGCAGACCTCATCACCCATATCAGGGAAGAGACAAAAACCTTATTTGGGACTCTCTCTCCTGAAGAGTTTGAGAAGCGTATGATGAATAGGACTGTGTCCTTTTTCAGAAAATTTATCTCTACACCGGGAGATTTGGTGGAAGCGTTGCCCCTCTTGGATAGTGGAATCCTCTATCGCAACAGGGGAAAAATCAATCAGGTCTTGAATGATATTGGGACCGACAAGATTAAACTGGCGCAGGCGATTGCCCAGAAGAAGGTCATGCAGACAAAAGACAACCTCCTGGTCCTTGACCAGGATGCCCTTCTCAAAAACGGGAAACCTAACTCTAACCACGGAAAACCTCTTATTGAGGCATCTTTCAGGACAGTCCAGGGCGTGTTTGTCGATAAGGATGGGGGGAAAAAGAGATTTATACTCTCCCTCAACTCAGACGAATGCAATTATAGCATCTCTATGAGACAACCCATCAAAATGTATACCACCAGAGCAAAGGATAACTCTCTCGATGGTTCGGTGAGGTTATATCTGAAAAGTGGGACAAAATCCTTACCGGGAACTGCTCAATGGGATATCAATGCTGAAGCGGATGCCCTCTTTAGTTCACGCCTGCTTGATATCTCGAACTTTGACTCTGCGCTTGAAGCAATCAAAAACAAGACAGAATCAAACCTCTTCCTCATCAAAGGGACCGTAACAAATATAAACCTTGAGCGGGAAAAGAAAAGCATCAGGATACAGCAGGGTGGTGGTCTTGATGATGTTGCCAGTGAAATTTATGTGAAGATACCTGACAACCTGGCAGATGAAGCAGCCCTCATAGCTCCCTGGAGTGAGGCGTATGTAGTGGGACAGATATGGAAGATGCCACCCTTTGAAGCAGGGGGAGAGGACTTCAGGGCAATAACAGCCCAAACAATCTGGAGCAACGAGAAGGTGGTCAATGCTCCACCTATCTCAGCATCAACACTGGTTCCACAATCAGATGAAAAGGACTTTGCGTGAGGTATAGACAATGGCATGGACACCACAAAACTCTGCTGTAATCCCGCAACAACCTATGATGCAACCGATTATTCAGACCAATGCACCCATAAGTGGTCAGATGGCTTTACCTAATAGTAATGATTGCTCGTGGCTTGATAACACAAAACAGAGCATCCTCATCTTTGGACCACCAAAACATGGAAAGACTTTTTCCTATTGTTCATATATTGAAGACACAATCAAAAATGGTGGGCATATATACCTGATGAGCACCGATAGTGGAGTGCCTGAGACTGTAAAGGTATACTTTGGTGGAGGGGAAAAGGCAAAAGAGGTCCTCAAGGGAAAGGTAACATTCAAGGAAGTACAAAACATTGATGAGGCACGGGCATTCTGGTTAACCGTAAAGATGAAAGTCAGGGAGAATGATTTATTTATCATTGACCTGATGTCCCAATTTTATGAATGGGTCCAGATGGATTTCATCGACCAGATAAGCAGAGGAAATCTGACCGCCTACATTATGCAGGCATCATTGGACCCGAAAAAGTTTGGGCTATTGGAAGGGAGTAAGTGGAACTATATCAAGGCAGCCCACAGATTTGTTGAGGATATAATTGCCAGAAAGAAATGCTCTGTCATTGGTGTTTGTACTGAGAAGGATGTGGAGGGAGAAAGGGCATTTGGTGGTGACAAGGTAGATACAAAAATGAAGAAGATGGGATTTTCAGACCTCTCTGTCAGGGCAGGGGGTCAAAAGGAACTCCCTTATCTTTTCGACACCATTATCAGGGTAGCGATGCTCGGACCGAAGCAATTTGCTGCACAAATAATAGGGGATAGGGGGCATAATCCTGCCGGTGAGGTCATCCAGTTCGGGACAAATCTCAAGGTGGCGATAGAGCAATCAAGAAAAACCAATTAGGAGGAAACACCATGTTAGAAATCGACACTAAGTTATATGAGGAATTTATATCGAAGTTGACCATTAATGGGGTCATCGGGAGTTGCATCATAGAGACAACCCCACAGGGAATGTCATCATGTGTGATGTCAAGTGACCAGGTAATCCTTGCCAGAGTGAGTGTCAGTCCAAAGGCATTTAAGACCTTTTCTGATGGATTGAAAATTGCCCTTGGTAAAACTGAAAATGAGAGTGATGTTGATATTCTAACCAAGGCACTCAAGACCTATAACGGGAATCTGAAAGTTGATATACAAAATAACCTCCTGGTCTTGGAGGCAGGAGACCATACGGGATTCATTGAAATGACAGCAGACGAGTTCGTTGATGAGCATTGCCCAAAATTTCCAGACTTGCAATGGGATATGGGTGTTGAAGTATTGCATACCATACTTCAGAAAGTTGTCCAAAATATCGGTACATTAACAACAAAAGACGACACGCCCACTGTTAATCTATCAATCAGAGATAAGATTTGCTATTTTGAGGTGGCGAGGGGAAACCATAAACTATTGCTCAAGACCACCTGCGACTATAAAGACTGCTCCTTCACCTTCAACGGGAAATACTTCACCCACATGGTAAGGGCTCTGGATGGTAATGTAATGATGAGTATTATAGATAACGAGAAACCAATTCTCATCAAGGAAAAGATAGATAAGTTGTTGGTACAATATGTTATCGCTCCTATAGTTAATGAGGAGAAGGAAAAACCAGAGAAAAAGAAGGGTAAAAAGAAAGAGGAGGACCCTACTATGGTTTCAGAGACATTTGAGGGATAGAATGACCCTGCTCAATATCAAATATAGACCAAGGAAACTGGCTGAAATCATAGGGTTAACTCCTGAAATAGGTGAGTATCTAAAAAACCCTTCATTACCTTCTTTCCTATTTTCGGAGTTAACCCTATGA
>Ga0208957_1000130_pt1 | contig 63048 bp, 66 predicted proteins | sample RifOxyA1_FD_184029 | JGI IMG/M metagenome (GOLD analysis project Ga0208957, IMG submission 184029) | Groundwater microbial communities from Rifle, Colorado - Rifle Oxygen_injection A1 (SPAdes) | ecosystem: Environmental > Aquatic > Deep subsurface > Groundwater | place: Rifle, Colorado, United... | reverse complement strand
TCTAAAATGAAGGTAGAGTTTCTTCGTAGCGGAAAGATTAAAATAGTGGATAAAGAAACGATTAAAAAGGATTTGGGGGGCCGTAGTCCAGATAAGGCTGAGTGTATGATGTTGGCTTTCTCTATGGACTATGCAGATGTAGAAAGAGAATTAGTGCGATTTCTTTAACGGAGGTATAGATAATGTTTAATGAATTATTGGCAGAATCGGTAGCTAAAGCAACTTTTTGGGTTTTGATAATTTTTGCAGTAGGAATCACCGTTAGATTTTTAATAAGAGATTACGTAAATTTTATTTTGGAGGATGTGGAGAAGAAATCTTCCTCAGAAGAAGATTAATTATGACTATTCAAAAAAGGGATTATGCGAGGAAAAATGATATTGGTCCTGAAGGACAAATTCTTTTCTCACCGGGAGATAAAATGGGTAGAGAGGAATCCGCTACTTTGAATATTAAAGATTGGGTAAGTGATTTAGATGAGAAAGTAGATAAATTAATATCAGATGGTTGTAGTCATAGGGGAAATGATCTAGCTAAATTGGCTAGAATTGAAATAGTAGCAGAAGGATTTAGATCAGAAGCTGGAGAAATAAAAAATTCAGTATTTCAATTGGCTTTATCATTTGAATCTCATAAAACAGATGTGGTAAGAGCAAATGGATTATCAGATGGTAAGATATCTGAATTAAAAATTGGGGTAGATAATAAAATAAATAATTTAAAAATTGGAGTTTTGATACAATGCCTTCTTTTAGCGGGTTGTTTAATTCTTTTTGTGGTTAAGGAATTCGTACTGCCGGCAATCAAAAATCCATCGTCAATTTCTTCTGTTCAAGAAAGAAATGTTCCTAATGAAGATGGGAATAGAAGGTGGGATGGTAGAAAGTAATCGAGATTTTGTTTGATAAGAATTATTATAGGTCTCAAGTGTTTTATAAATGGGAGAAATAAATGGCGACTAGGCTTGAACTCCTCCGTAAGAGTCCAATTACCAAAAATGCTATCGACGCTGTTTTCCTTAGAAATAAACAATTGTTAGGAGTAAATGAAGATGAAGTAATGCGAGAGCCGTATAGAAAATCAGATTTGGTTTATATTTGTATTTCTACTACGGCTAAAGCTATTTCTCAAGTTCCGTTGGTAGTCGTTAGAAATTTTGGGAGTAAAGGGGAATACAAACCCCTCCCTGATTCAGATCCTTGGTCTCAGTTGTTTTCCCGTCCTAATTATATTACTGATAGATATTCTTTCGTAGAGTCTGTTATTACCCATTTATTGCATGATGGGGAAGTTTTTATTATTCCTTATCCTCCTGGGTTGAATCCTCCTGGGTCTCTTTGGGTAGTAAGGAATAAATTTATCCGTCCGATGAAAGATCCTAAAACCAATCTTTTGTTAGGGTGGCTTTATAATCAATCTGGTCAGTTTACTGATGGAGGAGTAATTCCAGCGGCAGAAGGTATTCCTTTACACGTAGATGAAGTTGCTAGGATTTATTTATTTAATCCCTATGATCCTTTGAAGGGAATGTCCCCATTAGAAGCTGGGAAGATGAGCATAGTAGTTGATTACAAAGCCTCTTTTTATACTTCAGTATTCTTTGATGAGGGGGCTTCTCCGGGGGGTGTTATTTCTACTGAACAGAAATTAGGCGATAAACAATTTAGTCGTACTAGAGAGCAATTTGAAGCTCGTCATCAGGGATTTAAGAAAGCTCATAGAATAGCAGTTTTGGAACAAGGTTTAAAGTATACTCAAACTGGTTTGACTCAAAAAGATATGGAATTTGGAGAGTTAAGAAAACTTACTGCGGAAAGAATTTACCAAATTTTTGGAATGAAAAAAGCAGTAGTTTCGGTTATGGAAGATATCAACTATGCTTGTATACCGGCTACAGAGAGAGTGTATACTGTGGATAAGGGGGGAATTTCTATAGCAGACGTAGAATCAGGGGACTATGTTTGGTCCTTGGGAGAAAATGGACCTGAGAAAAGCAAGGTGGTGGCTTCTTGGTATCAAGGAAAGAAAAAGATATATCAGTTGAATACTAGGAATTATAAACTTAGGGCTAGCTACGATCACCCCGTATTAGTTTTGCAAAAAAAGGTGGATGGATTTTTTAAACTTCCAAAACATAAATATGAGGGGGAATTGATTTGGAAGCCCATGGCGGAATTGAAGAGGGGTGATTTTGTAGTAGTATCAAAAGGACTTTCTATCGGTGAAGGGGAAGAAGTTGATTTAGAATTTTGTAAATTTTCTGGGGCTTTTACTGGAGATGGTAGTATTTCTCAGGGTCCTGGGGCTAAATTAGGTTTTGTGAGTTTGGCTATCCCTGAGGAGAAAAAAGAGTTAAGAGATGTTTATTCTGACTTAATGACTAATTTGTCTCAGTATAAAAAGAATTTAAAAACTAGATGGGGACATAGCATTCGAAAAGGGGATTCTGTAATCATAAATAAGGAAAGATTTGGGATATCTTGCTATGGAACCTTAGTGGATCGTTTGTTTCAATTGGATATGGTAAAGGATAGTCATAATAAGAGAATACCCCAATTCGTTTGGGATTCTGGTAAAGAGGGGGCTTTAGAATTTATTAAAGGATATATGGATACTGATGGAAGTATATATAAAAGTGGACAATGTGATATAGGTTCTTGTAATGAAGAATTAATGAAAGATACGGCTTGTTTGTTAGATTATTTGGGTATTCTTCATGGCCCTGTTAATAGGATAGAACGTGATACTAATTTTGGTCATCAGATTATTTTTTCTATATCTATAGGAAACCCCACTGAAATTGGATCTGATGATCCCTCTGATATAACAAGAATAGCTAAATTAAAGAGTAATAAATATAAAACCAAGTTAGAATATGCTTCTGATTTAGGCATAGCTACTAAGGCTCTTCCCAATGGATTTACGGTAGCAAAAGCAACCTCCGTTGAGGAATTTGGTGAAGAGGATGTGTATGATTTAGAAGTTGAAGGAAGACATAATTTTATTTGTAATAATATTGTAGTTCATAATACCAGCCGCGAGGAAATCAAGTTATGGTGGGAAGGCACCAACATTCCGTTAATGTCATTAGTTACATCAGCTTTAAACTTTATTTTCTTTCGTCAAGGTTCTGATCTTAAATTAATATTTGATGTTACCACTGTAACGGCTTTAAAAGAAGCGTTGAAGGAAAAAATAGAAACTGGCTATAAAATGTGGCAAATGGGGTTCACTGCAAATGAGATCAATCAGCGACTTGATATGGGATTTAATAGCAAACCTTGGCGGGATGTCGCTTTTGTCCCTGTTAATTTGCAGCCGGTGGATCGTGCCCTCAATCCGCCAAAGCCAACAGTGCCAGCGTTGCCCCCTGCGCCTCCTGCCGAACCTCCTCCCAAACCTCCGAAGGCGTTGGGGGAAGGAGAGAGGATAAAGGAATCTGGTAATGATGCTAAGAATGAACAGAGTTGGAATAATCTTATTGAAAAAACAAAAGGATTAGAGGAAAAATTTGAAAAGAAAGTAACCAGAGTTTTTGCAGATATGAGGAAAAGATCTTTAAGTAATTTGTACAAAAATATTAAAGCTCCCAAAGATCTAGATGATGAGAATTTCCCAGAGGATTCTAGGAATATTTCTAGGTTCACTGACCCTATTTATGAAGAGGCTTTAATAGTGGGATTTACTACACTTTTAGATGATATAGGAAGTTCTATGATTTTTAATCTTTCTGATCCAGAAGCTTTAGCATTTCTATCTATGAAAAATATAGAGATTAAGGGAATTATTCAAACTATTAAAGATCAAATTCGAGTAGAATTAATGGAGGCGTATGAAAAAGGGGAAACCATAGACCAAATAGCGGATCGTATCAGGAGTGTCTTTAATGCTTCTGTTAGTAGGGCTAAAACAATTGCTCGTACTGAAATTATAGGAACGGCTAATGCTGGTAGGAATTTGGCGATAGGTAGATCTGGTTTCAAGGAAAAGGAGTGGTTTACGGCTATGGACGAAAAAGTAAGATTACAACATCGTTTACAACATGGTAAAACAGTTAAAGTAGGAAATCCTTGGGTTATGGCAGATGGTAGTTCTCTTAGGTATCCTGGAGATCCTCAAGGTCCTGCACATCAGGTGATTTCATGCAGATGTGTAGAAATAATCGTGCCGGATAGTCATTACTTGATTAATGAGTAGGAAATTAAACAGTTTCATAATAGTTAAAGAAGGAGGATAATATGGCTACTCAGTTGAAAGGTCAGGATGGAGTTCCGGTAAAATATCAAGGGAAGGAAATTTTTAGTTCTGATTATTCTGGAGTGGTTAAATCCGTTGATATGACAAAAAGAACGTTGTCTATGAAAGGAACGGATGAGACTAAAGATAGAGATGGAGATATCATACGTTTGTCAGGTTGGGATTTAGATAATTACAAGAAAAATCCTGTTTTCCTTTGGGCTCATAATTATGGGTCCGTTCCCCTCGCTAGAGCTTTGAGAGTTACTAGAAAGAAAGATCCTGCTTGCATGGAATTTTTACTTCAATTTCCTACCAAGGGTCTTTATCCTTTCGCAGATATGATTTTAGATTTATATAACGAAAAAATAATTAATGCTTCTTCCGTAGGATTTATTCCGATGAAGTGGAATCCTATTGAAGACGATAACAAAGATGGAAATAACAGGAATCCTTACGGAAGGGAATACGTTCGTCATGAACTTTTGGAGCTTTCTGGGTGTGCCGTTCCGTCAAATCCTAGCGCAGTTCAGAATGCTTTAAAGGGAAAGAATTTTGGATTTAAAGACGATGACCTTTTGAAATATATGACTGGAGCTACTCTTATCCCTCGTCCAGATAAAGAAGATGATGTGGTGGGGGAACTGGATAAATCAGAAACAGAGATTGTGGATGAGACAGTTATTCAAGTACAGGTTCCTGTAGAATTAGATTCTAAGGAGAGTGAAGTAGAGGATTCTGAAAAGATAAAAGGGGAGGAAATCAAACCTCCTAAATCAGAAGAAGAAAATATAGACGTTCCTACTGAAATTAAGGATACTATCAATAGTTCGGAAGTTGTCGAATCTATTGAGGTGGAAGAAAAAGTGACGATGGAAGAGATGAACAAGCGGTTAAAGAAGTGCGAAATGGATATAAAGAATCTTATGATGAGGATGGATGAGATGGATGGGAAACTGGTTAATACAGAATCCCTTACTTCTATCTCAAATGAAATGAAGGGTATCCAGGACTCTTTGGCGAAAGCCCTTGAAGAGATCCCGAGGACTCCCAATAATGGGGGAAGTTCTTCCCTGATTTTGCGAGAGGCTTTTGAACAAGGCAAGAGGGAGGGGGTAAATCCTCCCAAGGAGAAATTCAACAAGGAATCATTAACTGCTTTGAAGAGTGCTTTACTTGAAGTAGCAAAGGCAATGAAAACCATTAACCTTTAACAAGGAGGAAAGTCATGAGTAAGAAGTATATCAAGTCGGACAAGGGAGTTTTGATCCTCGCCACTCCGGAGCAGATCGCAGATGAGAGTGTCGAGAAATTTGAAGTGGAAGATCGTACCAACGTGAACCCCCCTGATCCCATTGCAGAGTTGGCAGGGATCGTTAGGGAGATGGCTACCAGTCTTAATACGATCAAGGAGAAGGCCGATCAGCAAGGAGATGCGTTGGAGGCTTATAAGAAGGCAGTGGAACGGGGAATTCTCCCCCCGAATCCGCATGAAGGTCCTTCGGCATCCTCGGCTTCCCCGGAACTGAAGGATATCATGGGGCATTACGAACTTGCCTTCCAGGGCAAGGAACTTATGTCCAAAACGGTCCATCCGAATCATACCATCGATGATAAGACTCGGGTGGAAATGGCGAAATTCTTCGCTCTCTTCCTTCGCCATACGTTGTTTCAGGACTGGCGTGCCAAGGACCAGTTTTGGAAGATCTTTGGTCCCCAAATCAAGACGGCCATCGGAGATTCCGGGAACGCTTTCCCTCTCCCGGATATCGTGGATTCGGAAATCCTTGCCTTCGCCCGCGAGGTTTCTGTAGTCCTTCAGTACGCCCGGATTTGGCCTATGTCTTCTGACAAGCAGTCCTTCCCGTCTGAGACTGCGGCTGCTTCGGTTGTCTGGGGAAATACCACCAGTCAGTCGGAGCCGGGAGTCACGGAAGTCGAACTGGAAGCTAACGAGCTTTCAGCGTACAGTGTTGTGAAGAATGCCACCCTGATGGACGCCCGTTCTGATATCGTTTCTTGGTTGACGGCGGCTCTCGCGGAAGCGGCGGGGCAGGAGTTGGATAATCAGGCGTTCAATGGTTCCGGCTCTCCGTTTTTCGGAATCCTTGATGCTACGGGGGCTGGTTATTCAGTTGCCCTTGGTGGATCTTCGTTCTCCGATATGACCTTTACTGATCTGTCGGAGATGATCGGTAAGCTGGACGGTCTGCGGAAGCAGGGTGCTCGGTTCTGGATGCAGGGACAGATCCTTCATCTGATCCGTTCTCTGAAGGATAGCAACAACCGTCCGATCTTCTATGATACCATCGGTCAGCCCACTTCCGGGACGATATTGGGCTATCCGTACTCGGAGGTTATCAAGATGCCGTCTACCACGGGGGCGGATACTGCCTTCCTGGCTTTCGGTAATCTGCGGTATCTTGGGGTTGGTCGTAGGCTGGAAGTTTCTACCCTTTCGGCAGATCCCTACGGCCTGTGGACCACCAACCGGATGCGGTATAAGCTGTATCAGCGTTGGGGCATGAAGATTGGTCTGCAGAATGGCTTCGTTCGGGCACTGACCTCTTCGTAAGTTGTCTTGAGGGAAGGGGGGCAAAACCCCCTTCCCTTTTGGTTGGAGGGCGTTTCAAGCGGGGGAAAAGCGTCTGGGTCCCTCCGTTCCTAGACGTGGGGATGATTCAAGGTTGATTCGGGTGCCCTCCGCGAATCAGGTCATCCCTCCCCCACCCACGGGGGAAATCATAGGAGGGCATATGATCCAAAATTATTCTTCTAAAGTTGTCCGATACATTTGTGGAAAATGCAGTACCATTTTTTCTCCTTATGGGGGGAAAATTCCTGAGAAATGTCCTAAATGTGGATGCCCCGAATTTGAAGAAATGGTAAAAACTAAAACGGAGGTAATTCAAAAATGAAAGCCTCTTTTAAGTGTGAAAATTGTTTGAAGGAAACTAATATATCTGGAGAGGGAAATCGTCATTTAGGTTGCCAATCTTGCGGATGCGGGGATATCAAATTTAATGAAGATGTTTTATTGTCTCCTATTTCTTTCAAAGATCCCGGAGACGTTTTTCCTTCTGTTCTTGTAAAGAAGGGAGAAAGTTTTTCTGGAAATCATCCTTTGGGTAGATCTTGGAAATTATCATTCCCTGTTCCAGAGCCTGAAACTACTCCAGTATTAAAGGTAGCTATTAAATCAAGGTTGAAATTGACTAAGTGAACTTGGATAGAAAGATAAGGGGGTATTTTTATAATAAAGTTTGATATTTGATTTGGAAGGTATAATTATTAATGGATCATTTTACTATAGCTTGTAGTAAATGTGGAAAACAAAAAACTCTCAAGTTTCCTACCAGAGCAACTTTATCCTGCCAATCTTGTGGAAATAAATTATCTAAAATAGCCCTTCCACCAGATGAGGAAAATAATACAATTATTTTTAAATGTTCTAAATGTGAAAAACAATTTCCTATTAAATCTGGAATTTCTACTTATCTACAATGCCCTTCTCCTAATTGCGGATGGGTAATTTTAGAAACGGTGGAAGCGGTTTGTTTATCTAAAATAAAAAATTGTCCTGAAAAAGAAGAATCCAAATATATTTCAGTTCCTATTTCTGTTTCTCCTTTGATAAAAAGAAGAAAAGTTTCTTTTGAATCTTCTGACACTTCTATAAAAGTAGCTATCCCCTATTATAATGGAGGAGATAGAATTCAAAGGGCTATAAATAGTTGGATTTATCCAGAGGTTGTTTTTATTTTAACTGATGAGGCAGTTATCCCTCCGGGATCTGGGGTCTGTAGTCAATTATTTACTAATAAAAATTCTAATTCAGAAGGATTAAATAATAAAACTCAACCATATTTGATAGACATTTTATCTAAAATGGTAGAATTATTTCCAAATGAAAAATATTATGGATATTTTAATTCCGATATCATTCTCCCTTCAGGAACTTCTATTACCAGTCTTTTACCAGATGTTGGGAAAAAGATTGCTTTTCACCATCGAAGGGAATATGAAGGATCTACAAAGGAATCTCCTAGAAATTTAAATAAAAAATATCAAGTATTTTGTGGTAAAGATGGATTTGTAGCAGAAGCATCTGTAGTGAAAGATATCATAAAAAATGTAAAAGATATGGTTATAGGAGGATCATCTTGGGATGATGGATTAGCTATTTGGTGTTTTAAAAAGTATGGTAAGGATAAAGTAGATCTTCGATATGGTGAAATAAACCACGCTTTACATCAACAAGTTTGGACGGCGGATGATAAAGAATCTAGATTTAATAGAAAACAATTAATAGAATCTGGAGTAGATGAGACCACTCGTCATTCTTTTAATTGGTTTAAAGAGGCAGATGGTGCAACCATTAAAGAAAGACAAAAATTACTAGGGTTGATTCAACCAGGAAGAATTGGCGATATAATTATCGTTCTTCCTATAGCTAAATGGTGCCATGATTTGGGATATAGAGTGGTTTGGCCCGTTGCTTCTGAATATGTTTCTTTATTTGATTATATAAATTATGTAGAAGTAGTTGATATAGAATCTGGTTTATCTGGTTCTTATAAAAAATCTAAATTTATTTTGAAAAATAGAGAAATTACCAATATAGTGGATTTAGGCATAGGTTTTGGTAGGGATGAATCTGAGTGGGAATCATCAGGATTGTCTTTTGATGAATGGAAATATAAAGAAGCTAAAGTTCCTTTTGAGGAAAGATTTAATCTTATCATAAATAGAAATTTTCAAAAGGAATTAGATCTGCAAAAGAAATTGGATTTGTTATACAAGGAAAATTATGTAATTACCCATTCTATTGGTTCTAAAGGTAAAGTAGATTTTGATGAACACGACTCCGTAGAAATCAATCCTGTTTCTGGATTTACGGTATTTGATTGGATCGGAATAATTGAAAGAGCTTCTAAAGTTCTTTGTACAGATAGTTGCATAGCTCATTTAGTGAATCAATTAGGGCTTGCTGTAGGTAGGAGAACTTTTCAACCTTTAGGTAATTATTTTGGAAGAACGTTAAAAATGGCTGTTCCGAAAATCAATTGGGAAGGTGAAAAGGAAGCCACTAAGATTAAAGCTCCTCGTGTTAAATCTAACAAATCAAACTGTACTCTACTTGTTTCATTACCGGGTTTACATACCGGAGACTGGCCCCTTTATCCTTTGGGGGTAGGCTATCTATCTTCTTCGTTGAAAAGAGATAGAAATGTATCATCTATACACTTTCAAAAAGAACGTCATGTAGATGATATTCTTCCTAAAATTTTGGCTAATTCTCGCCCCGACGTTGTAGGATTTACTTGCTCTACTTTTAATCGTGGAGCAGTTCGTAAAGCTATTCAATTGGTAAAAAGTATTCTTCCAGAATCTTCCGTAGTGCTTGGGGGAGTTCACGCTACGTATTTTCCTCAACAAATGATTAAAAATTATGGGGCAGATTATGTAGTTATGGGAGAAGGAGAAAATACCCTTCGATATTTATGTAATGCTTTAGAAGAAAAAATAGATTTGAAAAATATTCGTGGATTATCTTATTTAGATTTTCAAAACGAAGTTGCTATTAATCCTTCCGTTATTCCAATAGATAATTTAGATGATCTTCCTTTTCCTGATTATAGTTATGCAGAACAAATAATAAGAGATAGTAAGATGGGAAGTATCATAACTTCTAGAGGATGCCCCGCTCGTTGTAATTATTGCTCTACTAGTCATTATTGGGGACAAAAAATTAGAGTTCATTCCGTAGAAAGAGTTTTAGATGAAATTGAAAGACAAATAGATCTTTATGGAATTAAAAAGTTATTTTTTCATGACGATACTTTTAATTTATCAGAAATACGAGTTAAAGAAATTTGTCAAGGCATGATAGACAGAAAATTTAATTTAACTTGGGCCGCTCATGGAAGGGTTCACCCGGTTTCCTCCGAAATGTTAGATGCCATGGTGGAAGCTGGGTGTCGTCATATTTGTTGGGGAATAGAATCTGGATCTAAAGAAATTCTTCAATCTATGAATAAAAAAATAGACTTTCAGCAAATTGAAAGAACGTATAATTTATGCACTAAATATAAAGATGTAATGACTACTGGGGCTTTTACCATGGTAGGATACCCAGGGGAAACGGAACAAACTATAAAAGAGACTTGTAATTTTTTAAATAAAATTCCCTTGACGGATTCCCCCAGTTCCTCCGTTTTATACGTTCTTCCGGGGACTCAAGTTTATAAGCAACTAGAAGATCGAATTGGGGATTCATATTGGGAAGATACGGATGATGTATTTTATAATACTACTGAACACTCTTTGGAAACTCTTCATAAATGGGCAGGAATGGTAGGGGGCAGTGGAAATAGATTACCATTTGATATTAAAAAACATTTTTGGGATGGTGTTTTAATAGGAAAAATCCCTTCTCCTAAACCTCCTTCTTTAGATTTTAAAAAAAATTCTGATTGCCCCTTACATTTCTTTACTATAGTTTTGAATGGAATGCCTTTCATAAGATACCATATAAGAATGTTGCAATCCCTTCCGTTTGATTGGCATTGGCATATTGTAGAGGGAGTAGCAGATTTAAAGTATGATACCCAATGGTCAATAGCATTAGGTGGTAAGATAGTAGATAAAATTCATAATAATGGATTGAGTAATGACGGCACTACAGAATATTTAGATTTATTAAAACAATTATTCCCAAATAAGATTTCTGTATATAGGAAAGGAAATGGTAATTTTTGGGATGGTAAAGTGGATATGGTTAACGCCCCTATTTCATATTTACCAGATAATTGTATACTTTGGCAAGTAGATGTAGATGAATTTTGGGATTTAAAAAGCATAAATAGAATGATAAAAATGTTTAAAGATGATAAAGAAAAGATGGCTGCTTATGTATATTGTCATTATTTCGTAGGTCCAAAAAAATATGTAGCATCTATGAATACTTGGGCTACTTTACCGGAAGATTGGTTACGAGTATTTAGATTTTACAAAGGATTTCATTGGAAAAAACATGAGCCTCCGACGTTAGTGGATAAAGATGGAAAAGATTGGGGCAGAGAAAAATTTATATCTAGAGATGATACGTTAAGAAATGGAATCTCTTTTCAACATTTTGCCTATGTAGATTATAAACAAGTTGAATTTAAGGAAATTTATTATGGTTATTCAGGGGCTATAAACAATTGGAAAAAGATGCAAAATACTAATGGAGAAGAAATTAACCCTCGTAAATTTTTACCATGGGCAGGAGATGCTTTAGTGAAAAATTGGAGTGATTATAATGGAGAAAAATTACTTTACCCAGGCGAATGGATGTTATGAATAATATAGATATTTCTCAGAAAACTTGGCATGTTAATAAGTACAAAGAAATGTTAGAAAAAGGACCAGAGGCTTGGGATGGACTTATTAATCCCGATAGTATATGGTACTTCTTGCACACAGATTGCATAGATAAAATTAAGGAATTTTTTCAAAATATACCTCCATCTACTTTTCTTACTTTGGGAGATGGGTACTGCGGGAGAGAAGCTATTCATATAAAAAGATTTGGGTTTGGTCATAAAGTTCACGCTTCTGATTGGCAACCTTGTCTTATAGAATTGGCGCACAGTATGGGACTAGTAGATGAGTTTTCAAACCAAGATATGAATTCGTTAACTTTTGAAGATAATTCTTTTGACTTTGTTTTTATAAAAGAATCTCTTCATCATATGTCTAAACCATATCTTGGGCTTTATGAAATGTTTCGTGTGGCGAAAAAGGGAGTTATTTTGATAGAACCGAGTGGGGATAATGAACCCCGTTATCATTTCAATAATTTTGAACCAACGGGAAATTATATGTTTGGTTTTTCATCCCACGAATTAGTTAAAATAGGTCTAGCTTACGGATTTAAAAACTTTGTAGTAACGTATGCTTCCGTTCATTTTGGACGACATAATATTGATAATATTAATGCAGGGAAAGTAGATGAGGAGAAAAGGAGATTGATAAATTTAGATAATCAACTTCCCTTGAAAGATAGGCCATTATTAATATTTTTCTTTTTGAAAGAAGAAAAACTTTTAGATGCTTTTAAAGATGAAAATAGATTTAAGAAAGTGAGGATCTAAATTTGGTTCCCCATTATGCTGATTTTAAGGATAGAATATCTTCCGTAGAGGGCCTTTTATTTCCGGGGGAGGATGAATTTCTTTTTAATATGTCTGCCCAAATGCCTGAAGATGGCGTTATAGTTGAAATGGGTAGTTATTTGGGAAAGTCTTCAGTATCCTTGGGATTTCCTTGCTTAGGAACTAAACGAAAAGTTTACTGCATAGATCTTTGGGGAACAGAATCTTGGTTTACTAGTTGGAAGGAAACGATAAATAAATTTGGACTTTCTGAAAATGTAATTCCGTTGAGAGGATATGCTGGAGATATTTTACGAGATTGGGAAAAGTTGACCGGGGGAATAAAAATAAATATGGTATTTAATGATACTTCTCATTGTCTCCCAAGTGTTCTGAACGAGTTCGTTTTGGTTTATCCGTGGGTAAAAAATGAAGGGGTAATGGCTTTTCATGATTATACTCATGCATCTTACCCCGACGTAGCTAAAACTTGGGAAGTAGTGAAAACGATGTTATTGAATCATAAATCCATGGGATCAATTGTTTTAGGTAGAAAGGTTGAAATCAAATGAATTTAATGATGGTCGATGCTCTATCAACTTTTGGTAAGACTTTGCGAGGAGTTATTCAAGATGTTAAGCCTAAGAAAATTATAGAAACTGGGACGTATTTGGGCAAAGGTACTACCACCGTAATAGCATCGGCTTTGAGAGATTTTAATATTGACTCTACAAAATTTTACTCAATAGAAGTAAATCCTCAATATTTTCGATCTGCATATATCCATCTTAGAGATATGGGTTTATTAGATTACGTGATGTTGATAAACGGATTATCTATATTCAGAAAACAACTTCCAAATAAAGATGAAATTAAGAAGAATTTTTTGGATAAAGAATGGCCCAAAGAAGTCTATATCGACCATAGTAAAGAAACTAGAGTTGATCGTTACTTCGAAGAAACTAACTTTGATAATGTTCCAGAAGGAGTATTATTAACTTGTTTAGGAAAATTAAGTCAATCTCCTGATTTGGTACTTCTTGATAGTGGTGGTCATATAGGAGGGATCGAATTCGATACTTTGATTCCCGTTTTAAAGAAGGAATGTATTATTGCATTAGATGATGTTTTTCACGTAAAGCATTATACAAATTTGAAAAAAATAGAAAAAGATCCTAGATTCAAAATTTTATATTTATCTAAAGAAAAATTTGGGTACTGTATAACTCATTTTCGACCGGAGGTAACTTGAATCCATTAAAACTTTTCTGGGGAACGGTAACAACTGATAAAAACGTCGGAAACTTATTCGGCTACCGCACCCATAATACCATGCTTCGTAAATATACTGAAATGAGGGATGATGTAATAATAGTTGGTACTATAGATGAAGCAGATGCATGTTTATATATCACCACTCCAGAAGTATTCAATTCCCGTCCAGATAAACCCACCTTTCTTTTTACGATGTTCGAAGCGACCCGTCTTCATGAAATGTATGCAGAGAAAATTCAGAAAGCGGACTTCATTTTAGTTCCTAGTAATTTTGTAAAAGGTATTTTTTCACCCCATTTTCCAGAAGATAAAATTTGGGTAGTTCCGCATGGAGTAGAAGAAGATTTTGGATTTGTACTCCGAAAAAGGAACCCAAAAAAATTTCGTTACTTATGGATAGGTGCTCCGAATCCAAGGAAAGGATATCAAGAACTTATCTACGTTTGGGGGAAACTTGGTCTCGCTTCTAATCCAGAAATAGAGTTATATATAAAAACAACACGTGTTCCTAACGTGACGATTCAAAAAAAGGGAAACGTTATTTTAGACAGTAGAATCGCTACTAAGGAGGAAATGATAAAAATTTATCAAGATGCCCATTGCTTTGTTTGGCCAACTCGCGGTGAAGGATTCGGATTGCCGTTGGCAGAGGCCATGGCGACGGGACTTCCTTGCATAGCCACGGGATTTAGTGGGGTGCTAGATTTCTTTGATAAAAAAGTAGGATACCCTTTGAAATATAAATTAGGGTTGATGGACATGACCTCTCCGATATACGGGGATATGGGTAAGGTGGAAGCGGCTTTCCCTGATGTAGCTGATTTAGTAGAGAATATGGTTTTTGTTAAAAATAATTATAAGCATGCCTTGGAAAAAGGAAGATTAGCAAGTCATCGGATAAAAAGTAGATTTACGTGGGAAAATTCTGCTGAAACTTTAGTCAACTCTATCCGAGCAGGATTGGAGGAGAATAGAAATGCCTTATGCCACTAAAGTACAAGTTAAAGCATATTTGGAAATTAAGACTTCTGAAATTAGTAAGGATGATTTAATTGACGCTTTGATCGGTTTCTGCGATGAATTTATCAATGAATATTGTAATAGAACTTTTACTCAGGCAGCTGTAACAGAGTACCACGATGGTGGATCAAATAAAGTATTTCTTAATAGATTCCCTGTAGCATCTTCTCCGGCAGTTCAAGTTTGGGATAGTTGGGATAGGTCTTATGCCAGTACGGATTTAATCGACTCCGATGATTATTTTGTAGATACTGAAAATGGTATCCTTAAATTTGATTATGATATTGGAGGATCTCCGGGAGCGGTAAAAGTTACTTATACTGGTGGGTATTCTACCATTCCCGGTCCTATAACTCAGGCTTGTATTGAATTGGTAGCTAGAAAATTGAAAGAGGGTCCTAGTGGAGGGTTAGGGGTTCCTAGTAGATCCCTTCCTAATGGGGGTAGTGTAACATTTGAAATTGGTGCTCTTCTTTCTCAAACTAAGATAGCTCTAGATGCCTACAGTGTATTACCCTAAATGAAGCAACTTTCGTCGCTTCAACATAGGATTTCCGGTTTCACGAGCACTAGCAAGGACAGAGGACTTACGTCCTCTGCCTTGGCTGACGGTGCCTCCACCGGCAGTCACGGCGATCCCCGCCGCGATCATTCTTTGGGCTTCATTTCTAATATTCTTAGCGGCATTGACATCGCGGTCGTGCAAGGTCTTGCACCTATCGCATCGCCAAGAACGAATGTTAAGAGGCATCTCAGATTGAACATGAAGACAGACGGAGCAAGCTTTGCTAGAGGGGAAGAAACGATTCACTTTGATGAAACCTTTTCCTACCCTCTCAGTTTTATAACGGAGGAATTCAACCAAAGTTCCCCATCCTACATCGCTGATAGCCTTAGCAAGTTTATGATTCTTCATCATACCTTTAACATGCAAATCCTCGACGGCAATGACTTGGTTTTCGTCAACAAGCCGTCGAGAAATCTTATGGAGATAATCTTTCCTACAATTAACAACCTTTTCATGGGCCTTAGCTACCAAAATTCTGGCTTTGTTTCTAGATTTACTTCCTTTCATTTTTCTAGAAAGTTTTTTCTGTTTCCTTTTCAAATTCTTTTCAGCCTTCAAAAGATGGCGAGGATTATCAAATTTAGCCCCATCACTAGTAATAGCAAGATGATTCAAACCAACATCAATTCCAATAACTTTTCCTTCAAAAGAAGGAGAAGGAATGGGAACCCCATTATCCGTCAGAATAGAAGCAAAATATTTACCAGAAGGAACACGACTAATCGTAACAGTTTTGATTTTACCTATGATTTCTCTGTGAATGATGGCTTTTACCAAACCAATTTTAGGAAGGTAAATTTTATTTTCTACAATTTTAACGCTTTGTGGGTATTGAATAGATTGATTTCCTCTTTTAGATTTGAATTTAGGATACTTTGCTCGACGTTCAAAAAAGTTTATGAAAGCTCGGGACATATGAAGACAAACGGATGTCAACACCTGACTATGTGTTTCAGAAAGCCAAGGATACTCTTCTTTAAGTTTAGGAAGACGATAAGTCAATCCAAACTGACTAAAACCTTTCCCCGTTTCTTGATAAACTTTTTGGGTTTCTGCAAGGCTATTATTCCAAAGCCATCTAGCACAACCAAACGCTTTTGCAAGAGATTCTTCTTGCAAAGCGGACGGGTAGATGCGGATTTTGGTGGCTGTTAACATGATATTAGTATATACTAAATTCGTAGTAAGTAAAAGAAATATTTTCTTTTGGAAATGAAATTTGTTATTCTCTTGATCTAAATTGAAAGGCGCAGAAAATGGCAAACTCTTTCGAACTGAAATTCGTTCTCCCTCCGGGGACTAGTGCTATTTCTAGATTACCTCCTTTGATTCAATCTAACGTTATTAGAGCTTTAAAAGATGGAATGCTAATAGCAGAAAGAATATCAAAAACTCAATATTTATCTGGCCCTCGTCCAGAAAAATTAGCGGTAAAAACGGGGCTTTTGAGAAGTAGAGTTTTAGGAATTCTGGCTGGGACTGGGGGCGATCCAAAAGTATTTGCTTCAGGTGTTTTAGGCGTATCAGGAGTAATTTATGCTCGTATTCATGAATTAGGGGGTATTACTAAACCACATCCTATTGAAGCTAGAAATAAGCCTAGATTAGTTTTCTTTTGGAAAAAGAAAGGAATTTGGATGAGCATTCGAAAAGTAAGCCATCCGGGGTCTAGAATCCCTGCTCGTCCTTATCTAAGACCGGCTTTTGATCAAGCAAAACCTAGCATAGAAAATTTGATACAATTGGCTATAAATAAAGCATACAAGGATAGCTAATGTCAACACGAAACGATATTTTAGAGGATATTAAAACTTGTTTGAAAGATTATTCTAAAGCTACAGATGTAGTCAGGAAATTTGTTTTTTTTGATGAGGTTCCGGCATTTCCTTATTTAATGGTATTAGGGGGGGATGAACCTTTTGAAGATGAATTAGGGGATTCTACTTTAAGTCGTATGCGAGTTAGGGTAGTTGGTTATTCTAAGAGTGCAGAGGAACCTGAACAGGAGCAATGTGATTTAATAGAAGATGTTCTTAAATGTCTGGATGATGATACATTTAATCTAAGAAAGAAATATATGCGTCCATTGGGTGTTGAAACTGACGAAGGTATGTTACATTCAGCAGGAAATGGAGTTGCTATGTTTGTTCTGAATTTGGAACTTACGTATAAATTTTTAAGGAGCGCACCTTAATGGAAAGTAATAAATATTGGGATAGTTCTATAAAACTTGGTTGGGCTTGCCCTTTGTCATGGCCTTATTTGAATTCCACTACCCACATTTCTTTACTAGCTATGGATCGTCCTGATTTTATTCTTCTAGAAGCATCTAGAGGAGGAGATATTGCTGAAAAGAGAGAAGCTCAAGTAGATGAAGGATTACGATTGGGATGTACCCATATAGTATTACTAGATGCAGATATGGTTTATCCCCCAAGCACTTTACGAGATTTATTTTCAATAATGGAATCTCATAATGCTGATATGGTGGGAGGACTTTGTTACAGAGGGTACGAGCCATATGATCCTCTCATTTGGAATCCTACTGAGGAGGGTTTACTTAAACCCTTTGAAGATTACAAATTCGGAGATATAGTATCCGCAGGGGCTACGGGTGCCGCTTGTTTATTGGTCAAGCGGGGTGTTTTTGAAAAGCTACCTCGTCCATGGTTTCGTGTTCAGACGGAAGAGAAAACGGTGGATGGCAAGATCGTTGTAATTCGAAGGGGGGAAGATACTTATTTTACTAGGAATGCAACTAAAGCTGGATTTAAACTTTTGATTAATACTGATTATGATATTGGGCATCTTAGGGAGTTTGCTGTGGATCGTCATTTTTGGATTACTTACGGCATACTTAACCAGCTTGGAAACTGGGGTACGGCTTTTAAATTATTTAGAAAACTGAAGGATAAAGAGTGGTTGAAGAAAGAGTTCGGGGGAGATTAAAAAATTTAAGGGAGGCTCCGCAAGGAGTAATTATAATGATGGAAGTAGAGGGTTTTCCAACAACTAGACAATATGTAGGAAAGGAGAATTAGTATGGGCGACCCTTTGATGGGGAGGTATGCAAGTATTAAGAAAGGTTCCGTATTAGTCGAAAACTTGGGAAAATGGACCCTTGATATTAAGATGGATGAGATTGATACTTCCGTCTTTGGGTCTGTTTGGGGAAAGAAGATTCCTGGAATGCAGGCGTGGACCGGGACGGTGGAAGGATTTTATGACCCCGCTGATACAAATGGTCAGAAGGCCCTTCATGATGCGGCGTTGGCGGCAACCAAGTTGACAGATATTCGGTTCTTTATTGACTCCACCAGCTACTGGACTCCTGATGTCACTGCGGAGACTGCCGCCGGAGCGTACATTTCTTCTATCAACGTGGGACACGACAAGGCAGGTGTAGCATCGATCACTATGAATGTGATCGGATACGGTAAAATCGCACTCGTGTAATATATGTTGTATGATCGCGGCGGGGATCGTCGTGACTGCTAACTGAGGCACTATTAGACAAGACAAGGATTGAAAAATCTTTTGTACTTGCTGGTGCCCGTGAAGTTAGAAGCCCTTTTTTGGGGCAATCCACGGGGGCGTTACAATGGTATTAAAAGGGCGTTAAAAGGGGGGCGTTACAATGGCGTTAAAATTGAAGAGGTTTCAAGCAGGAAAGTGGTTTGATTATCCGGGAGCGGAAGGGGTCCGGTTTTTGATCCGGCCCCTCCCTCTTTCTGAAGGGCTTGCTATTCGTTCTAGAATTCGGGAACGGGTTCCTACAGAAATCGACATGACTCAAGGGAAGACAAAAGGGAAAATTACTACTCTTTTGGAAGATATTGATACCGGGAAATACACTTGGGAAATTTTTAATTTTATCCTTCAAGATGTAGAGGGGATTGATTTAGAAGATTCCCCCGAAGCTTCTTTGGAGGAAAAGAAAAAGGCTATTTTTGATGATATATCTCTCCGGGAATTTATTTCAGAACAGTCGGAGTTAGTTCGTCAAGATGGGGAACGAAAACTGGATTCTGAAATAAAAAACTGACCCTGCTCGCCGAATGGATTAAAGAAAAAAGGGAGACTAAATTCTGGTGCGAGACTTGTCGAGAGCACTATGAATTTAGGAGCAAGCGAGCAGGCAAGGAAATATCTCCTCCGTGTAATGATTGTTTTCCGGGGGTAGATTTTGAAAACTCGGAAGCTTGGGAGGTATTTCAATTAGCTAGTGCTGATCCTTGGGGGGTGAATCCTACGGGGGTAATTGAAGTTTGTAAGGTTTTAGAAGTGGAAGATATTCAAGAATGTTTATTTAAAGTTTTAAGATTAGCTCAAGTATTAGAAGCGGAATCCAAAAATAAACACTCCCCCAAGGAGGAAAATAAAATTGGCTGATAAGGATTTAACATATAGATTGGTAATTAGAGATGATGGAACTCCCATTCTTCGTAAAATTGCCATTGAAGCGGAGAAAACTGGTGCTAGTGTAACTGCTGCTACCGCCAAGGCTGTTTCCACTCCTAAAGTAGTTCCTTTTCAAATGGCTCCTCAAATGCAAGCTAATGCTGCTTTTTGGATGGATCCTGCAGTTAAAGCTCAAGAAGAAGGAATGAAAAAGGTAACTGGGGAAATAAAGACTCAGGTAGCAGAAGCAACAAATTTAGAAAGAATTATGGAACGTATACAAAGAACGATGGCAGCTTTCGTAGCTGTTTGGGCATTTCAAAAGGTTGTTCAGGGATTTTCCTCTATGATAAGTATAGGAATAGAATATAATGCTACTTTAGAACAATCTAGACTTGGAATGGCGGCTATTCTTACTGCTCAGGGGCAATTTACAGATTCTAGTGGTAGGGCTTTACAAGGTACTGAGGCATTAAATGCTGCTATGGAAATGTCTTCGGATATAACAAAAAAATTACAGATGGATAATCTTCAAACAGCAGCTACTTATCAACAATTAGTTAAGGCATATCAGCAAACGATAGCTCCTGGATTAGCTGTAGGATTTGATCCCAATCAAATTAGGCAATATACTCTAGCAATGGTCCAAGCTGCCAGTGCTATGGGCTTGAATTTGGATATGTTAGCAGAAGAAACTAGATCTATGTTGAGAGGGGCAATTACCCCTCGTAATACTTTGATTGCTACTGCTTTGGGTCTTAGAAATGAAGATATTCGTAAATATAAAAATGATGCAGAAGGATTATATAAATTTATTATGGGAAGACTTAGTGCTTTCGGAGTTGCTGGAGATATGGCTCAAAAAACTTGGGCAGGAGTTACATCTAATGTTAAAGATGCTATAAGTATGGTTTTAGGCGAATCTTTTAAACCTATGTTTAATTATTTAAAATCAGAAATGATTAATATTCAAAATAGTTTAGTTACTTGGACTGCAGAGGGTCCTAAATTAAATGAAGCCGTCGTTTCTGGATTTAGGGAAGTTAGTGATTTAATGGTAAATATGTTAAAATTATCTAAGGAGATTGCTAACACTCTAGCTTTGCCAACAACTTCTTTATCTGTACTTATTAAATCTATTAATTTTATGTTAGAAAAATGGACTCAAGTGTTAAGTTTTATTTCTAAGCCAGTAGCTGCATACAAAAATGTAGTGGAAGGATTATCTTCTGCTATTAAAAATAAAATGGATTTTAGTAAGAAAACCAAAGAACTTAGTGGATCAGAGGATATGCCCTTTGGAGATATAAGTTATGATGTAAAATATGTTGCTAATAGAATGGAACTTGATAAAATTGATAGAGAAATAGCAGAACAAGTAGCTAAAATTAATCTTCAAATCGCTACTCAAAATAAAAATTATAAAGAACAAATATATTTGGTAGATATTCTTACCAAAGCAGAAATTGAGAAAGCCCAAGCTGAGGGAAAATTTAATTTAGAATTAGAAAATGCTCTTAAAAATCAAGGGGAGCAAAGGAAGAAGCATTTATTAATTCAGCAAGAAATGGAGAGATTAGGATGGGGAGGAGAAACTTCCTCAATTAAAGCTCAAATGGCGGAGATGGTTGGAGATATTCAAGAACAAGTTAATTGGGAAAGACAATCTCTAAATATCACTATTGAAAGGAATAGAGCAGGATTAGGAGTTAGAGATAGTTTACAAAAACAATCAGAAGAAGCAAAAAAATTGAAATTTGAAATTGGTGCTGTTAGAAGAATAGAATTAGATCGTCTTAATTATGAATCTAAAATTACTACTCTTCAATCCTCCGTATCTCAAGTAACAGGGGATTATGAAGCTCAAGCTAATTTAGTAATGGAAATTTATCAAAAGAAAATGGATATATTAGCTGCAGAAGGAAAAATTAGTGTAATACGTTTAAATGAAATTAGTAAATTAGAAGCTGTTTTAGCTTTATATGCTAAAGAAGATATTTTAGCAAAAGGAATATTATCTCATTATACTACTAAATGGGAATTGGAATCTCGTTTGGCAATAGCAACTGATAATACTGCTAAATCTTTAGATATTCAACAAATGCAAGCTAGTTTAGTTACCCAAGAATTGGAAAGAATATTGGAAAGAGCTAGGAAAATTACTGAACCAAATGAAAAATATATAAAACAATTAGAAGATATTTTGGGGATTACTAAGCAAACTAATGCAGAAGAAGATAAAAGAAGAAGATTAGAATCATCTTTTTCTCAAACAGGGAGATCTCTTGGGTACCAATCTGATATAGCTAATATGTCTGGAAATTGGGAGGCTTCTAAGACTATAGAAAAAGAACTTCTTAAATTGGAATTAGATCGAGCATTGGCTATTGAGGGACTTTCTGCTAAGGGTAAAGAATATGCTAATATATCATACCAAATGAAAACGGCTGAAGCAGAAGCTCAAAGAACTTTGAATCAGTCTCAATTAGAAGAAATAGGAATGAAGCAATATGCTTTTAAATTGAATCAAGATTTAGTAAATCAATATTCAAATAAGATTCCTAACGCTATAGATCTTAGTGTAAATGCTTTTGGTACGTTCTTAGAAAGCATTGGTTCTGGTACTAAATCCATTGGAGACAATTTCCGTGCTTTATTTGCTGATATCGGGAAGGGGATTCTCAAACTTTTAATAGAAATTCAAATGGCAGAATTGAAATTAGCTATTATGAAATCGTTAGGATTTGTAGATAGTTCTATTATATCGGCTATCGTTAGTCCCGCTGCGGGGGCTGTTCCTTTGGCGGGAACAAGGGCCGGGGGGGGGCCTGTTTCTGCCGGATATTCGTACCTTGTAGGAGAGCGTGGGAAGCCGGAAATTTTCACTCCTAGCGTGTCGGGGAATATTTCTCCAGTAGGAGGAACTCAAAATATTAAGGTTCAAATTATAAATGAAAGTGGGGTTCCTGTTCAAGCGAAGAGTGCCAAGGTAGATGTTAGGCCTGATGAATATATCATATCTGTAGTGATAGATGCTGCAGCAAGGAATAGGATGGGATTTAGAGATATGATGGGAGGCGGGTAATGGCAGATTGGCCATCTATTTCTGCTCCTCGCACTATTGAGGAAGAGTATTATAAGCCTCAAATTAAAACTGAATTTGAAGCAAATTATACTCAATCCCGTGCGGCTAGTTCTAGGGCGATCCATCGTTGGAATTTAAATTTTGTTTTATCAGAAACAGATTTGGGAACACTTCATACTTTTTTTAATACCAATTTAGGCATTGCTTTTAATTGGACAAATCCTAGGAATTCTACTACTTATTCTTGTAGGTTTTCTGGAGATAGTATTAAGTCAAAAAGTATGGGTATGAGCGGTAGTGTTAATTATTGGTCAGTAGATATTACCATTGAGGAAATTTAATGAGGACCCTTAGCAGTACGGCTATAGAAGAAAAGAATAAATTAATTGGTAATTCTGTTTGGCTATTAGCATTAAAAATTACTATTCCGGGGTTGGGAACTCCCATTCGCTTGGTTAGAAATAATGAAGCTATAACTTGGGATGGAGAAACTTGGTCAGCTTTTCCATTTGAAATTGATGAAGTTGGTGATGTATCCTCTGGGGAAGTTCCTAGAGTAGATATTAGAGTTAGTAATATTAGTCGTGCAATGGAAGTTTACATTCAAGCGTATGATACTTATATTAAAACAAATGGATTTAGTCCTGTTTTGGTTAATATTTATGTTTTGAATTCTTTAAATTTAACTTCAGCCACTCCGGAGGTAGAACATTTATTTGAATTGAAACAACCTAAAACTAATTCTAAATGGGCTACTTTTACATTAGGGGCTGCAAATCCATTTAATAAAAGATTTCCCATTATGAGGATTTTGAAAAATCATTGTAGATTTATTTTCAAAGGAACACTATGTGGGTATGTTGGAGTAGGGGCAACTTGTGATAAAACTTTAACCACTTGTCGGTCTTATAGTAATTCTGATAGATTTGGGGGGTTTCCAGGAGCGGGGGCAAGGGGAGTACGACTTGCCTAATATATCTGATCTCATCGGAATTCCTTTCCTTAATCTAGGAAGGGACCCTAAAATTGGATTAGATTGTTATGGATTATTTATGGAAGTAAATAAACGATTTGGTCAAATAGTGACGAATAAAAATATTGCTTGTGAGGATATAGTAACAGCTAGTATAGAAGTACCAGAAGATATAGCAAACTATTGGTCTAAGGTAGAAATTCCAGAACCAGGAGATGCTGTAGCAATGTCTCTTAATCCTATTTTTCCTGGAGTAGTTCAGCATTTTGGGGTATACCTTGGGGATAGTCGTTATATCCATACTTTGAAAAAAGTAGGAGTAATTATATCAAAAATAAATGATCCTGCTTGGGAAAAAAGAATTCGTGGATTTTACAGGTGGAAAAAATGTTCACTATAACTTATGTTCGTAACCCCTTTGATCCTTTGAAGGATCGTATTATTGAGCAATTTCCTATTGGATTGAGAGTAAAAGATTATCTTCAAGGATTTGGAATAGGGGATGTAGAAAGAAATTCTTATGATATAGCAGTATCTATAAATGGTCAAATAGTTCCTAATCCAATGGATTTAGTAATACTTTCTCCCAATTGTCATCTTGCTTTTTGTCATGTTCCTAAAGATGGAGGGGATGGTAAAAATATATTAGCTATTATTGCTATGATAGCTGTTATAATAGTTGCTCCTTATCTTACAGAAATGGCGGCTTTTTATTCTGCAGGAGGAGGTGCAATAGAAGCAATGGCTATTGCTGGCGGTGGCGCTTATATGACCGCTGGTTTAACTTTAGTAGGTGGATTAATTGTTGGATCCGTATTTAGACCAAGTATTCCATCTTTTAATAATCAGTCTATTGATTCATCTTCTACGTATAGTTGGGATGCTAAACCAAATTCATTAATGGAGGGGGAAGTTCTTCCAGTTCTTTACGGTACTATGCGAATAGCTCCCCCCATTATAGGAAGATATTTAGAAACTGCAGGAGATAAGCAATATTTAAATATTCTTATGGCTGCAGCTTCCCACGCAATAACTAGTTTATCAAGTTCTAGAATAAATCAAACAGATGTTACTAACTTTTCGGGTATTACTGAAGAAACTAGGTTAGGAGCAACTACCCAAGGGGTTACTCAGGGATTTAATGATACTAGGGTAACAACGTCGGTGGCAACTAAACTTAATCCCACCGCTTCGGCATGGTCTGCTGCAACGACTTATGATTCTGGAGATTATTGTACTTTTGGGGGATTTTATTGGAAATCTCTTCAGGCAGGAAATACCAATAATTCTCCGGTTGAAGATGCTTGGTGGACTAAGGAAATTTGGACTACTAGAGTAACAAATGGAAATACCGTTCAAGGAATAACAGTTTGTTTATCTTTTCCAGCTGGTTTATTTAGTGCTAACAGTTCTGGAGGATTGGGTAGTACTGAAGTAGATGTATATATCGAGTATAAAAAGACTGGAGAAGTGGATTGGGTACGTTTACAATCTATGAATACTGTTCCGGTTATTATTTCTAGTAGTAGATGGTCAGCTGGTCATTGGCAAAATGAATGGGAAGGGCCATCTCCCTCTGTTTATTGGGTAGAAGTAGAAGTTGGATCTAGCACCCCCGGAGATCATGTGGAGGGAGATCCTTATACTTCGGGGGAATCTTGGTATGACTATGATACCATGGGTCTTCGTTATGCTCATTATTGGAGATGGGTAACTAGTGGAACACTTACTCAAATTGATACAGTTAATCTAGATTATGCCCAAATTGTAGCGGCTCAGTCTAAGCCACTTCGTAGAACATATTCTGCTGATCAACTACCAGCAGGAGAATATAGTATCAGATGCAGAATAGTAAATGCTCTTGCTTCAGGAAATACTTATATTAATGATTGTTATTGGGAATATTTTGAGGAAAGAATTTATGATGATTTTACTTATCCAGGAACAACTTTATGGGTAGTTCGTGCTTTAGCTACTGATCAATTATCTGGGGGTATTCCTAGATTTGATATTCTAGCAGTGCGTAGTACGGTCCCCGTTTGGACTGGGGCAACATATGAAAATAAAGCAGCTAATAATCCAGCTTGGGCTGCTTACGATTTATTACATAATAATACTTATGGGGCAGATATTCCTTATTCTCGGATAGATTATGATGCTTTCAATGCATGGGCTTCTTATTGTACTACTGAGGGATTTACTCTAAATATTTATTTTGATCAAGCTCAAACTGTTAGAAAATGTTTAGATATTGTGGGACAATCTGGTAGAGCCAACGTTGTTCAAATGGGTAGTAAATTCACCGTTATTGTTGACAAAGAAGATACTGCGGTACAAAAATTTCTATTTACTGTAGGAAATATCAAGAAAGATTCTTTTTCAGAAGAATTTTTACCGTTAGATGATCGTTGTAATGCTATAGAAATAACTTATTTTGATGCTACTTTGAATTATGAAAGACAAGTTCTTGAAGTATACTCTGATGATTTTGATACTACGGATAGAGATATTAATAAAAGATCTGTGATTTTATATGGTTGTACTGACAGAGATCAAGCCATTCAATATGCTAAATTTCTTTTAAAATGTAACCGTTACTTGACATTAACTGCTTCTTGGGAAACAGATGTAGATGCATTAGCTTGTATGCCTGGAGATGTAGTTGAAGTTTCTCATGATGTTCCTCAATGGGGATTTTCTGGTCGTATTATATCAGCTACTGCAAATACTGTTACATTAGATAGAAGTGTTACTATTGAGGCCGCAAAAACATATGCTATTACTATTAAACATCAAGATGATGATACTAGAGAAGAAAAAACAGTTTCTAATAGTCCCGGAACGTATACAGTTTTAACTATTTCTACTAATTGGGGGGTTACTCCTTCTCAATATGCTCAATATGCTTTTGGAGAAACCAATTTAGTAACTAAACAATTTAGAGTGATTAAAATATCTCGTGCTAAGGAAAACACTTTTAAAATAATTGGTATAGAATATGTAGTTGGAGTTTATGATGATTCTGGAACTGTTTCTGATCCCCAAGTTTGGACATATTTAGATGCCGTAGATAATTTAACAGCTTCTGAAAGATATACTGGAGGAGCGTCTACTAATGCTTTAATATCTTGGAATGGGGCAGTTCATCTTTGGTATATTTGGTATAAATCATCAGTTATGGCTACCCCCCTATATGTTGGGGAAAGCGGGGTTCCTTGGATAGTTATTTCTAATATAGATTATGGATTAACGTATACTTTCTATGTTAGTGGTACTCCTTCTATCATAGATGCCGTCACCGTTGATTTGGCGATAGCAGGCAGATTAACTCTCCCCGCAGTTCCTACTCCAGTATTTGTTGCTATAGCTGGAGGATTTCAGAGAGTAAGGATTGAATGGGAATCTATAGATAATGAAGAATATGATATGGTAGAAATATGGCGTAGCGCAACGAATGATAGAACTGTTGCAACAAAAGTGGGTGAAATTCATTCTAATGTTTTTATTGATACTAGCGGATTGACTGTTTTAACTACCTATTATTATTGGATTAGAACTAGATCGTTAATAGGTACTTGGTCTGCTTGGGAAAGTGCAGATAGTGCTGGGCATAGTGTTACTACTGGTGGAGTAATAACAGGGGATTTTATAGATGATGTATTAGAATTAGAATTAATGAAAATTAATTTTCAAAATATATCTTGGGCTCAGTTTGCTATTTTTGATTCTTTTGAAAATAGTACAAAAAGAGCCTCCCCAGATCCATCTACGTATGACGCTCGTATTTATTCTGGTTATTTGGATAATGGAGAGGATGGTACAGCCGATAGGGAATTTGGTTTTATTTCTAAAACATATACTAATATCACCACTGTTTTATCAAGTAATTCTACCAGTGTAGGATTAAATTATCTTGAAGATACTTTACAATCTTGGTTTACTGATGAATGTAAAAATTTAACCTTATATGATTCAACTGCTACTGCATTTACCATAATAAGTAATACTTCCAATCGACTAACTGTTTCAGGAAGTCCTGCAGCTGGAGCATATACTTTAGTTGATAGTAATCCGGGGTATGCCGTAGCGTTCGCTACTTTCTTAGACTCATCTAACGGTGGGGCAGGTTACGTTAAATTAGAGGTTAGTTTTGATGGAGGGGTCAATTACCAAACATTTCTTGATACGGAGGGAGGAGTAGATTTATTAGGAGGAACTGTAGCAATCGCTAATGCAGGAAATGATTATATTGCAAGAATTACTTTAAAAAATGATGGTTCTGGATTAGGCCCTATATTTTATAAATTTTTGGTATGTACTGATCCTAGTTGCTGGAGGTTTTAGATGTATATATTAGAAAAAGATATTATAATGGGGACTTTCACTAATAGAGAAACATACCTTCCTTCTTTATGTAAAAGTATTCGAGAAAATATTCCCCATATTCCTTTCATGTTACAATTAGATAATCTTCCCATTAATAAAAATTTTAATGCTCTTAGAGAAAAATTTCAGCAGACGGGTAAAAGATTTTGGTTATTCTTAGATGACGACATTCAATTTTTATTTCCAAATACTATTCAAATAGCATTAGAAACTATGATTAAAAATAAATATGCTATGGTAGGAATTTATTCTTCATTTGATCCTGAATTTTCTTGTGACCCCTCTACTTTAGTTGAAAAAGAAATGCATTGGATGCCGGGATATTTTCAATTAGTAGATAGTCATTTAATAGGTCATATCAAAGCAGATGAAAATCTACCAGATGGAAATACTTCTATTGATACCAGTTATTCCGTTATGATTAAGCAAGAAGGGTATAAAATTGGAATAGCTCCTACATATGTTTTACATGCCTATAAGCCAGGAAGTTGGATAAAGCAAGAAGTAATTGAACCTACTAATAATTATTTAATGGCTAAATATGGTAAACAATATTTTGAATGGTGCCATGGAATAGATAATGTAATTGGAGGTGCTCCTAATCCGGAGAATAGTTTGATGCGTAAAAATAGAAAAAAATTAATTCAATGGCAAAGTGAAAATTATATAGCAGAAGAAGGAAAACTTAAACTTCATCTTGGTTGTGGAGATCAAAAATATCCTGGGTTTATAAATTGTGATATAGAAGGAGATGTAGATCAAATTCATGATATTACTACTAGATCTACTATTTGGAAAGATAATTCCATCGATCATATTTCATGTCATCATGTATTAGAACATGTTCCTTACAGAAAGTTTAATTGGGTTTTAAAAGAATGGTATCGTTTGTTGAAAATAGGAGGAACGATTGATATAGGTATGCCTGATATAGAATTGGTATCTAAGGAATTTTTGGAAAGTAGTGAAGAACGTAGATGGGGAGCAACTATTCATATATTTTATGGGCAACAAGGGCCTACTACAAAACCACCATCTCAATTAACTGACGATGATCCTATAATTGAAGGACAATTTCATCGGGGAGGATTGACAAAAGATAGACTATGTTTACTTTTAAAAAATCTTGGATTTGAAATATTAGAAGCATATAATTATTGTGGGAATGGAAATCCATCTCTTTTCGTACTTGCAAAGAAGGTGCAATAATGAGAGCTATGAGTCCCACTATAGTTCGTAATGATAAAGTAACCCCTTTGATTTCCCTCGTTATGATAGTGAAAAATGAGGAAGAAATTCTAGAGAAATGTTTAGAGCAAATTAAAGATATAGTAGATGAATTTGTAATAGTTGATACAGGATCTACTGATGGGACTAAAGAAATAATTAAAAAATATGGACCACTTTATGAAGTCCCGTTCGAAGATTTTGTAACTACCAAAAATAAGGCATTAGAATTAGCTACTGGTGAATATGTACTTTGGATGGACGCAGATGAAATTTTATATGAAGGAAAAGATATTTTAAAGATTCATGCAGAAGAAGGTAATTATGATGCAGTAACTACTAGAATTACTGAAGGACCCCCAGATTATTCTATGGTTAGTATGCAATATGATCGTGCTAGAATGTGGCGTAGGGGAACTTTTAAATTTGTAGGTCCCGGAGTTCATGAGGTAGCTGTAGGAGAAGGCAAAACAATTAAAGATGCTAGGATTTTCGTTCGTCATGAGCATTTAAAAAAGGATAAAGCAAATACAGGTAGGGGAAGGTTTGAAAAATATGTTACATTGTTAAAAGATTCCATTTCTCGTGGAAATGATTTGTATAGGGCATGGTTTTATTTAGGACGAACGTATAAGGATTTAAATTCTCCGTTAGATGCAATTGATGCCTATATAGAATATTTGAATTTGCCTAGTCTTTCTTTTACGGATGAGGTTTGGCAAGCTCATTATGATATAGCTTGTTGTTATAAAATTAATGGAGAATACGATAAAGCTATTAAATGGTTAATGAAAGCTATTGATGTAGATGAGGATAGATCTGAAGCATATTGCTTATTAGGAGATTTATATTTTCAACGTCAGGAATATAATGAGGCAATAAGTTGGTATAAGAAAGCAATAAGAGATATTCCTCAAGATGTTACTTTATTTTTGTCTCCTATTTATTATTCTATATATCCAAAAGATCAATTAGTTTTATGTTATTATTTTAGTAATAATTTTGATAAAGCTGGAGAAGTTTGTAAGGATTTAATTAGCCAACTTAACGGTAGAGATGATAGAATTTTAAATAATTTATGGTGGATTACTAAAAAAAATCAATCTACTATATTTATGACTTTAGGTAACACCCCGGAACCAATTTATGGAGGCATGATAAATGATACGGGGGTAGGTGGAGTAGAAACTACTTATTTGGAACTCTCTGAAGAATTAACTAAATCAGGTAAAAATGTATTTTTATTTTGTAATACGAATGAGCCTCATATTTATAAAGGAGTGTATTATATACCCTTTACCCAAATAGATGATTATTGGAAATTAAATCCTGATATTATTATAACTTCTAGATGGTTTGATCCATTTTATGTAGAATCTTCTGCTAAGAAAATTATTTGGTTTCAAGATGCCTTTTTTGGATTACCCGAAGGTAAACCAGATTTATTTTCAAAAGCTGATTTAGTTATATGTTCTTCTTCTTGGCATAAAAATTATATTTGTGAACGTTTGGGACGATCAATAAAGCCAGAAAAATTAAAGGTAGTTCCGTTAGGAATCAGAAAAAGCTTGTTTGGTCAAATAGTTGATAGAAATCCAAATAAGGTTATTTATAGTAGCAACCCCGATAGAGGATTGGAACATCTTATTGATATGTGGGATGAAATTACTGAAAGAATTCCAAATATCCAATTAACTGTAACATATGGTTGGGAAGGATTGAAAACTTGGAGTGGTAATAGTGAATGGCATGATTCTATTAAAAGATTACAAAATAAATGTTTTGAAAAAAAAGATCAACATAAAAATATAATTTTCACTGGAAGAATTACTAAGTTAAAATTAGCTATGGAAATGTTATCCTCATCATTATTAGTTTATCCCAATAATTTTTGGGAAACTTTTTGTCTCACTGCGTTAGAATCTCAAGCTGCCGGAACTCCGATGATTACTACAAATATAGGTGCTTTGCAAACTGTTGTAAATAACGATTGGAATTACTTGATCGACGGATCTCCTAGATCTGAATCATACCAACGAACGTTTATTGATAAACTAGTAGAATTAATGAATGATAATCAGAAAAGAAAAATTTGGTCAGAAGAAAATAGAAAAAAGATTTATTCTTTAGACTGTGACTGGAAAGATATTAGTGGTAAATGGGTAGAATTAATGTATGGTTTATTAGGGGAGTAAATAGTTGCCCACTATTGAAACAGTAACAGCTGGAAATCTCCGCAAAGTTCGACTAGTTGCAGAGATTGCCGGTCCTACTGGTCCCGTTGGGCCAGAAGGGGCTGTAGGCCCTGCCGGAGTTACTGGTGCTCAAGGTATTACGGGTTCTCAAGGGCTACAAGGAAGTCAAGGGCAAACAGGGGTACAGGGTTCTCAGGGCATTACGGGATCTCAGGGTTTACAGGGATCTCAAGGACAAACCGGAGTACAAGGTAGTCAAGGTATTACTGGTAGTCAAGGAGTTCAAGGAAATCAGGGAAATACTGGAGTCCAAGGATCTACGGGTATTACTGGTCCTGCTGGTTCCCAAGGTCCTGCAGGGACTACAGGAGTACAAGGGCTTACTGGAATAACAGGAAGTCAAGGAGTTCAGGGAAACCAGGGAAATACAGGGGCTGTTGGTTCCCAAGGAATAACTGGAAGTCAAGGAGTTCAAGGAAATCAGGGTCAAACAGGAGTACAGGGGTCTACTGGAATAACAGGAAGTCAAGGAGTACAAGGAAATCAGGGTATAACTGGTGTAGTAGGATCTCAGGGAATTACAGGTTCTCAGGGAGTTCAAGGAAATCAAGGTAATACGGGGGTTCAAGGATCTACTGGAATTACTGGTAGCCAAGGAATTCAAGGCCCTGCCGGAGTTACTGGTGCTCAAGGTATAACGGGTATAACAGGTAGTCAAGGAATACAAGGACCCCAAGGGCAAACAGGCGCTCAAGGAAATCAGGGAATTACAGGTTCTCAGGGAGTTCAAGGAAATCAAGGTAATACGGGGGTTCAAGGATCTACTGGAATTACGGGCTCTCAGGGGGTTCAAGGAAATCAAGGAACCACTGGTTCTGTAGGTGTCCAAGGTATTACTGGCCAAACTGGTCCTCAAGGAAGTCAGGGTCCTGCAGGATCTACGGGGGTTCAAGGATCTACTGGAATTACGGGCTCTCAGGGGGTTCAAGGAAATCAGGGTATAACTGGAAGTCAAGGAGTTCAAGGTATAACAGGCAGTCAGGGCGTTCAGGGTTCTCAAGGTAATACTGGATTAGTAGGGTCTACTGGGGGAACTGGCCCAATAGGACCTCAAGGCATTACCGGAAGTCAGGGAATTCAAGGTATTACTGGCAATACTGGGGTTCAAGGTACCCAAGGAATTACAGGTAGTCAGGGAGTTCAGGGAAATCAAGGAAATACTGGGGTTCAAGGTACCCAAGGAATTACAGGTAGTCAGGGAGTTCAGGGAAATCAAGGAAATACTGGGGTTCAAGGAAGTCAAGGAGTTCAAGGAAATACAGGAGTACAAGGTAGTCAAGGTATTACTGGCAATACTGGGGTTCAAGGTACCCAAGGAATTACAGGTAGTCAGGGAGTTCAGGGAAATCAAGGAAATACTGGGGTTCAAGGAGTTCAGGGAAATACTGGGGTTCAAGGAAGTCAAGGTATAACAGGAAATATAGGAGTACAAGGAAATCAAGGAAATACTGGGGTTCAGGGAGTACAAGGAACTCAGGGAATAACTGGTAATCAAGGAGTTCAAGGAAATACCGGAGTTCAAGGTAGTCAAGGAACAACGGGGGTTCAAGGAGTACAAGGTAGTCAAGGAAATACTGGGATTCAAGGGGTACAGGGAAATCAAGGTAATACGGGGGTTCAAGGAAATCAAGGAATTACAGGTTCTCAGGGAATTCAAGGAAATCAAGGAATTACTGGTAGCCAAGGAAATCAAGGAATTACTGGTAGCCAAGGAAATCAAGGAATAACAGGTAATACCGGAGTACAAGGAGTTCAGGGGAATACGGGAGTTCAAGGAAATCAAGGAATTACTGGTAATACAGGAGTTCAGGGCAGTCAAGGAACAACGGGGGTTCAGGGAGTACAAGGAACTCAGGGAATAACTGGTAATCAAGGAAATCAAGGCATTACTGGTAGTCAAGGAGTTCAGGGACAGACGGGTGTTCAGGGAGTACAAGGAAATCAAGGTATTACGGGATCTCAAGGTATTCAAGGGACTCAGGGAATAACTGGTAGTCAGGGGAATCAAGGGATAACTGGTCCAACGGGGGCACAGGGAAATGTAGGTCCCCAAGGAAATACGGGGGCAGAAGGAGCGGCTGGAATTACAGGAGTCCAAGGAGGAACGGGTACCCAAGGACCTCAAGGGATAACAGGCATTGTAGGGGACACTCTTGCTCACGTAATTCAATTTATAACTGGTGGTTATGCATACGGAGGGTCTAAAAATACATTTGGGGCTACCGGAGCCGGTTGGTGGCTTGGAATGGATACAGATGGTATAGCTAAATTTCATATGGGGGATGTTAATAATTTTGTTAAATTTGATGGGCAAACTGGAATAATTCAACAAGGATATACAGCCCCTACTGATAATAATACTGCTGCTGGGGCTGGTATAAAAATTGTAGGTGGGAAAATAGAGGCATATGGAGGAGATCAGACGTTCGGTGGAACAATGATTTCCTCCGATGGTAATTATATGGTTACTATTGGAAAATATCTGACTGCTACTGGATTGACGAAGCGGTACCCGCTGAATAATGCTACAAACTTTACGGCAGATGGACAAGTTCATATTTACGCTTGGGATACTGTCCCAATCACTGATACTTGGGTTGAAGTAGTGGATTTAGGTAAAACTAGTGATGGCTCATTTGACTGGGGTATTTTGGTTAATGGGGACGTTCCTGGTAGGGGAATAAAAGTCGAGGGTGGCGTAGAAGGTATTAAGTCTGTGGGAGCATCGGGGGCAGGGATAACTTCTATAGTAAACACCGTTAATACAATAGCTATAGTAGCTCAGAATAGCTACGGGTCTGGCGTAGATTATGCTTATGGTCTTCAAGCTAGTTCTTCGTACGGGTATAGTATAGTTGCTGAATGTGAAAGTAATACTATTTCTCCTCTGCAAATCGATCCGAGTGGTAGTGCCTCAGTTCCTTCCCATACAGCGTTGAAAGGATCATTTTGGGTAGATTCTAACGGGAATATGTTTATGAATGTAACTGGGGGTGGTGGAGTAGGAGCTTGGAAGACTATAGGAATTTATTATGGGAATTTGATCACTTCTGCTGTGGCTAATGGCTCAATGTGTGCTTTTGATGATGGGGGGGTATACAGAGTATATGTAAAGATAGCCGCGGCATGGTACCAAATATTTAGCATTTAGAGTAAATTTTACTTGGGCAACCCTTTGGAATTCACCCTTAGATCTAAAAGGAGGAAATTATGGCTTGGACTGCTACTTTAACTTCGATTACAAAAGATTCGGCAGCTAAAAAAATTACTACCGTGGTCACTATAAATGGAGGAAGTGAACCTTATATAATGACTTTTATTCAAAATTTTTCCGATGTTAGATTAAACCAAACTCAAATGATTAGTGAAATTCGAGAATTTATTGCTAAAATGAAAGATATCGAGGCGATGTATGTTCAACTAAAGGCATTAGAAGGGAATAATATTCCTTTGAATTTATAAAAATTTATTTACAGTAACCCTAATGAATCTTCAGTATTCTTAGGGACTTCATTTTTCTTATCTATTAAAATACCGGCTTTTTCCAAACGAATGGTTAAAGACCTCTCCGTAACCCCCAAATCTTTAGCCATTTCTAAAATAGATTTTTTATTTTCTTTATAAAATGTAGCAGCTTCTTTCAAATTATTAAATCCTTTTTCATTTAAAAGTTTAATCCATTTTTCTTTAATATCTGTTTTAGTAAATCCATCTTCATCTTTTTGAGAAGGTCTTTTCATTTTTACTAAATTTTTTATTGGAAGATTTCTATCTCCATCCATTTTTATTTTAAGATATTCTATTGTTCTGGTAGTTACTCCTAACTCATTAGCCATCTCTGTGTTGGTATATTTCTTTTTATACGTTTCCATCATATCATCTATATTTTTAAATCCTTTTGCTTCTGCAATTATATTCCATTTATTCCAAAAAGAAGATGGTACATCATAAGGTATCGTTAGATAAGGTCTTAATTTGGAATAGGCAGTATAATAATTAATATTAATATTTTTCAAAGTTAACCATTGATGTATAGTTTTAAAGGAACCTCCTTTACTGATCCAGGAATCTACGAATGAATTTATACTGGAATACCCTTCTTCTTTAATTAGTTCTTCGAATTTTTCAAAAAAAGGTTTTTTTCCAGATTTATACATGTATGGTAGATTCTCCATTTTCTTTTATAATAGTTATTGAACAATCAAATTTATCTTTGAAAGATTCATCATGATCAGTGACTAGAACAACTTTTCCAGATTCTGCCAATTCTTCAAAAGTTTGAAAGTTTGTTTCCTTACCAAAATCATCTAAAGAATCATTTGGTTCATCAAATGCAATAATAGAAAAATCTACATTACACCCATCTTTTATAAATTGAGATAATGCTCTGGATATGGACAGTCTAATTTTTTGTCTTTCCCCCCCACTATACATTTCGTAGGAAACTTCATCTCCATTAGAATCTACTATAGCAATATGAAATTCATCTTTAATTGTTCCAGATCTAGTTTCCCTCTCCGTAGTCATAACTATGTTTAATTCAGAACTATATTCTGAAAGGTAATGCTGGGCTAATGATTCTAATTGGGATATCATAGAATCAAATAGCATCATTCTAATTTTCTTGAACCCGTCTATCCAGAAATCAAAATACTTCTTTTTGGTAAGTATATTATTTTTGTTTTCATTGATTTCTCGTATTTCTGCTCCTAATTCTTTTATTTGATTTTTCCTTTTTTCTTCCATTTCTATGTATGGATTGAATTCATTAGTTTTTAATTCAATATTATCTTCTAAATTTTGAATTTCTAATTCTAGTTTAGTTACAATAGAATTCCCCGATAGTTTAACCAATTGGATTTTTAAGCTAGAAATCAAATTTTTAATTCTTTCTAGTTCTTCTATTTTTTGATCCATTTCAATTAACGAGGCTCTGTCTTCTTTCATCAATTCCCTTACTTTTTTTTCTTGGGTAGCTAAATTATCTATTTTGACATTTTCTTCCATGATTTCTAAACCCAATTGATTTATTTTAGATTGTAGGTATTTTCCAGTTACCATTTGACTGCAGAATGGGCAAGGCCCTTCTCCGCTTCTAGTAAGTTTTTGAATCTCTGCATTTAGCTTATCAATAATTTTTTTATGAGAATCTCGTTGAAATAAAATAGTATTTATTTCTGCTTGACGATTAGCAAAAATATCGGCTAATTCTTTTCTATTTGTAGTACTATTGATTAAGGAATCTCTATGATCTTCCTTTTTATCTATTTCTTCTTGAATTTTATTTATTTCATTTGATATTTCTAGTCTTTTTTCTCCCAATGATTTCTTTTTATATGATAAATCTTGTTCCCAAGATATTAAACAAGCTGTTCTTTCGGATTCAAAATTATCTATAGGAATCCTATAGGAGGTAGATCGAATTCCGGTAAGTTTGCCTGTTTTATTCTCTAAAGAACGTTCCAATTCAAACACCAGGGACTGTAATGCTTTTGCCGATTCCCCGGCTTTCCGACTACCCTCCACAAATCTATCTAATCCCCTTATATCTGTCAGAATTTTTGCTCTATCAGCAGGACGGAGATCAGGAAACGACATAAAGTCTCTACCAAACATTACTGAGCATTGAAAGGAAATAAAATTCATTTGTATGATTTTTTCTAAATGAATCTGTTTAATTTGGTACGTTGAATTTTTTAATAATTCTTCTTCTTCTTTCCAAATTCTAAGATTAGGAGTTTTCTTACGTTCGATGCTTCTTTCTATTTTATAATTGATTTCGTTCGCTTTAAGTAAAACTTGGATTACGGCTAATTTTGATTTTTTATGTATGATTTCATCTTTATATCTATTCTTTCTACAAAGTTCCCCGAATAATCCATAAGTTAACGTCTCTAGTAGACTTGACTTTCCACTGCCATTTGACTTACTTTTTTCGTCATCTAAATTTTTTCCATCAATTTGAACGGCCATCCCTTCGTAATTAGAAATTGCAAATTCAAAAGGTTTCTTAAACGTCATAAACCCTTTTCCAGATATATTTATAATTTGTATTAACATTTTCTCTCCGGATTTTGGCTAGGAAGTAACGACCAAAGAAATTTTTGAGAATGTATTTTACAAGAAAATACCCTCATTTCTGATACCATTTTATCTCGTATTTCTGATTCGAATTCATCTATACGTTTGCTCATCATCACAATAGAAGTTATTTCCTTTCTAGGATTTTCTTCTTGATCCTCTTTTTTAAATGGTAAAGGTTGTACTTCAAAAATGATTTCCCTTTTTCTTTTTATTAAAAAAGGTCGTTTCATGATTTAAATATTTCAATCCCTGTCCTTATCAAATCATCAATATTTAAATCCGTTCCTTCGGAATTATTTTGAACATATAAATTTATAATGGAATCATCATCTTCAATTATATTTTCAGGAATCTGAGATTGACGTTGTTTTACTATTTGAACTTGGAAGGAAATTCCCCTAGCACCCGCACCTTGTAATTTAGATCGGATGTCATTTTTGATTTCTGTGTTCCATTGGGAGGCTGGAACGTCCCCGACCACTCTGATATAATTGCCTTCCAAGCTGGTTGCTTTATCCCACTGGTCAGGAAACGATTTAACATCCAATGATTTGAACTCTGGATATTTAAGTTTAATTGGGGCAAGTTTTTTGGTTTTAGAATTAAGCACCCAGATAAATCGGTTCTGTCCTTCGTCAGAAAAACGTATTTGATAAGGGCTTCCAACATATTGGACATTCCCACACATCTGGACTTTATGAATATGGCCCGAGATGTAGAGTGTTCCGGGGTTGAAAAAATATGAATCCATTCTTCCGGGTATTTCTCTTCCTGTTTCATAAGTTACTCCAGGGATTTCTTGATGAAAAAATACTATGTCGGGATTTTGAGAATTTATTCCTTTCAAATTTACTAAGAAATCTTCAAATTTTCTTTCATAAGGAATAAATCCAATTTTTACTCCGTCTATTCTAGTAATCATTTGAGTTAACGTTATCAAACAAAGATCAAATAATTTAGCAATAGGATATTTGGGCAAGTTGAAATCATGATTACCGAGCAACGCTGTATGCAGAACTTCTCCTTTTTCTATTTCCGATAACATTTTGTTGCATTCAATAAGTAAGTGGGAGGGAACTTTATCTTTAAGCTCAAATAAATCTCCGAGGGAATAAACCCATTTAATTTCAGGATGACTTCGTAAAATATCTATGATTTGTTGAAAAATATTTAATCCTTCTACTAAACGAGAATTTAGTCCTGTTTTTTCATCAACTTGTTCGAACTCTTTACGTTCATGAAGATGAAGATCAGAAAATATGAGTGAATCTGGAAGTATATCAAAGGGAGATGATGGTCGGAGTAGTTTCCTCATTTAATTCCCCATCGTGCTTTTATTATTCTCACTCGACATTCAGGATTGGCCCATTCTAAAATAGATGCTTCTTTTATTTTGGCTTTAACTTCTGGGGAACGTTTTTGTCCTTTTCTAAGGTCCTTCATCCTTTTTCTATATTCAGGATCTTTCCATTTTTCTTTAAGATATTCGGACCTTCCGTCTTTATAGTTAGGGTCCTTTCTTCTTATTTCATTAGATGATAGTATTTTAACCCTGTGTTCTGGATTTTTCCAAGTATTTTTTCGAATTTCTGATAACATAGATTTTGTTTCTGGATTGGATAGTCTATCTTTATGTATTTTAGACATTCTTTCTTTATATTTAGGATCTTTCCAAAGCTCTTTATTAATTTCTATCATTTTAGTTTTGTATTCAAGATTTTTCCATCTCTTTTTGCCATTTTCTATCATTTTTGCTATAGCTTCTTTAGTGTGTTTCATCCCTTTTCTAGAACCTGCATATCTACAAATATCGTATCCATAATTAGGATCATATGATTTATAAAAATCTTTCCAATATTGTTCTCTGGGAATTAATTGATTTAAATCATCAATTGATTCTTGTATCATTAATACAAAATTTTTCCTACCGTCCAAATTAAAAGCATATTGAAGGTGAGGAGAATGATGAATCCCTTTACGAAGGAGACCCAAATGGTCTTTCCATCTTTTTCTAAAGTTTTCAGCAGACCCTATATACATTTTTCCATTTACCATATTTACAATTTTATATATACCACCATAAGTGGGCATTATTAACTTTCTCAAATTATTTTCCTTTGACGCATTTGAGGATTCAAAAATTGAAACCCATACCTTGCTAAGACGTATGCATCGCATAAATTATCATCATCGAAGTCTACCCCAAATTTCTTATGCACTGATAAAAGCATAAGGTCTTTTTTTGAATTTCCTTTTCCAGTTACAAATTTTTTTAATACAGTTGGAGGAACGATGATAAAAGGATAATTCGCCATAAATAAATCTCGTTTTATTATTCCTGCAAGCTCTCCTAATTGAAATATACTGATTGTTTTGGTGATACCAAAAGCAGGACCTTCTATCATTATTAGATCAGGTTTAATCTTACCAACGGATAATCCAATACTAATTGCTATTTTTGTTAATCTTGGTGTATTTTCCTCTTTGGAAGAAGATGTTATGAGTCGTTGTTCTACAATTTTTTCTTGGGAATCTACAGCTACCAATCCAGTTGCACATAACGATAAATCTAGTCCCATCACTATACTCATGGATTTTTCATCCTCCTTGGTTCCCAAAGAATTCAACCAAAACAACTTCACCATCCAATGATTTAGCCGTTAATTCTTTTCCGGGGAAATATTTCAATTTAATTATAGACCAAAATAATCCCCGTATAGATTTCAAAGCCTCCGTCTTCCATCTTACTTCTTCTTCTCTTCTTTTTGATTCTACTACTGTATGACTAGTTATATCTAATTTCACTATATTAATTTGATCTACCATTATATCTGATATGGAAAACATCAGTTTTTTCCAACCAGATAATTGCAATAAAATTATTTCTTGAGGTTGAACGGGGGTTCCTTTATATTTCCAATTTGGTAATTGTAAAAGTATGGCCGATCCGAATAATTCTTTAGTCAAATGGGTTAAAAACAATTCCCATCGTTTTTCTTCAACGCTAGGACTTAAATTGACTACATTATTTTCATTCATATTAATTCCTACTTTTTGGGACACGTTCAGTTTGAAATTTTTCGTCTATTTCTGTCCACATATTTATAGTTGCATCTTTAAGTTGTCCTTGTAAATTGTTTTGTTCAATATGGGCAATAGCTTTATCCAAACTTTGGAAACTCTCTGTAACCGCCCAGTAGGTAGTCATAGCAGAATTTTCTTTGATATAGATTAAGTTAGCTCTAATATCGTCGATACCATAGTCGAAAATAATATAGATATCAGCTTCTCTATATGGAACATCAATAGAACTTTTAATAACTTTTACTTTAGAATGAACCCCTACGGCTCTTTTTAAATCTTTCCCTCCCAATTTTATTGTCTTTTCTACTTTTCCAATTTGGGTTACTGCTAATCTTAAAGATGCTAAAAATGGTATAGCGTATCCTCCAGCTGTTTTTGTTTTTGCTTGACCAGGCATAGGATCTTGAACATCTTGTACCTGATTTGTAAAAACTATCAATTTAGTAGGATCTGATATAACTGCTACTGCTTTTCTACAAAGTTGGTGAAGCTCTTTGGCTCGGGCACTCCCTCGTTTATCTCCCTTTTCCTCTTCCAATTCTGATAATAAAACTGCTACGCTGTCTATGGCTACCAAATTAATACAACCGTTCTCAGATTCTGGAGAACTCATTATTAATTCTTGAGCTTCTTTGATAAGTCTAGGACGATGTAAATTATCGTCGGTGATTTTTATTCCCATATTTTTTATAAATTCTGGTTGCATTCTTCTTTCTGCATCTCCTATATCAGCACGTCCTCCTTTGGATTGGGCATCGGCGCACATTTCTCCTATAATGGTAGTCTTACCCCCCATGGGGAGTCCTGCTAATTCCATCAATATTCCTCCAGGTATACCCCCTCCCCTTCGTATACGACCACTTATAGCGAGGTCTACTAGGGTAGACCCAGTAGAAATTACTTTAGACATATTTAGTTTTTCTTCTTCAGGTTCTTTAGTAGCTACCAATCCTTTAGCAATATCTTGAATCTTACGTTTAATCAATGGCATTCTGATCTCCTTTTAATAAAACTCTCCATTTGTTGTATAAATCCCTCTTTAAAAAACTAGAAAATCCATAATCCATGCATATTCCCTCAAATACATTGAAATCTAATTTATCTGGTACTAAATCTACGGGGGTTGATTTTTTATGGGGGAGTTTTACTAAGGAATAATTAAAAGTAGGGTCAAAAGCATGTATATCTTGATATTTTTTGGAAGAAACTCCTAATTCTGATTTTAGATATTTTATAGCAGTTTTTTCACCAACTCCCACCACTCCCTTCACGGAGTCAGATGAACACCCTGCGACCGATTTAACGTAGTACCACATATTGGGATCTATTCCTTTTTCTTCTATGAAATCATCTTTAGAGTAAATTTTCTTTTCTCTTGGATTATAAATAGACACTTTTGAATTTAGCAATTGATATAAATCTTCGTCCGAAGTTACGATATAGGTATGATCAAATTCCCAAGCATGGTCATTAGCTATATGAGCAATAATATCGTCTGCTTCTAATCCTGTTTGAATAAAATTATTTTGAAATCCTAATTTAGGAAGAACTTTGGTACGAATCTCTGTAAATTGGGGTTTACCAGAACGAATTATATCTTCCATCTCGGGATCTTCAACTTGAGGGCGTTTTTTATAATCGGGGTAAACGTCTCTACGATATGATTTTCTAGAATCCCAAGCAAATGTAAATCGAGGTTGTTCAAAATCTTCGGATAACTTTAAAATCTCTCTCATGAAACCAAATATAACTCCAGTGGAGTGTTCCTCATAAGAAAGTCCCATCATTGATAACATGGCTCTATATGCTATGAAATTAGAATCAATTATTAAAAGGTTGCTCAAATTTTTTCCTTAATTTTTACGTTTGGTTTCAATTTTATCTCTTTCCATTAGTATGGTGGTCGGGAGTGCCTTCACCCCAAGACATTTGCTTGGTCAGCACGTTTACCATCCGTGTCTCGCTATCGACGGGCGACAACAATCCCCGCTACTCAAGCAAGAACACTCCCAACCTACGTACCAGTTTCAGCAGCCGACTCACTGCTTAACGCTCCCTGGTACGATTAAAATGGGGAAGCGGCCCGACCGTTAGTTGTAGTTGTCGCGCTACCACCACAGACCCTAGCCACCTCCCCATCTCGTAGATGGCTATGGAAACTTTCTCTCCATATTTAATCCCCCTGAAAAGGACTAGGGAAAACCATCTTTAATCTTTTACTTCTCCAGTTACTATTACCCAATCATTTCCTATCATATCTCCTTCAGATACCAAGAGCCTTGATATACTTCCATCTTTCTTTTTAATGGATAAAAATCCGTTGTAAAGAAAGATGAATACATTAGGATTATCCCACTCCAGTTTGGAAACTCTCCCCCCAAGAATGATATTTTGAATAGCTTGAGAAAAGTTCATCGTTTTTCTCAAAGGTGTTTGTTTCATTACTTTATCCCCTGGGCCTTAGACCACGCCGAGGTCCTGTAGCAGGAGCCGGTGCCGGAGCCGCTGTTGCAGCCGGTCTAGGTGTAGGTCTAGGGGTTGCCGGGGCTGCTGGAGTAGGACGGGGAGTGGGTGCCGCAGGGGCTTCTGCCTTGGCTGCATCTAATTTATCTTTCTCAGCCGAGCAATCATCCCAAATGGGACAAGCAGCACATTCGTTATACTTTTCACAATCCTCCCCAAATACTCCCCCTACGGGACAAGTTTGGGCACCAGCCGTACCCGGAGCCGCCGTTGTTTGGACTCGCGGAGTTGCACGGGGGGTAGGAGTTGGATTAACAGCCGGGGCAGGTGTCGGAGGTTCCGCAGCAGGAGCAGCTACCCTGCTTCTCAATCGAGATTCTGCCGGAGGGACTACTACAGGCTGAGGAGGGGGTAATTCCTCTGTGGGTGCTATATCCCCTCCCCCTGTTCCTTGAAAAGCCTGGTTAATTTCATCATATGTAGCATAGTTAATGCATTCATCTAATACGAAAGCAGCGTCAAGAACTTCATCAGGAATGACATAATTCCTATCTACAAACTTATGGGCAAGAAACTCTGAATTCCGTTTGGTCCCCTTACGGGTAAATGAAATGGACTTTCCGGTATCTGGATCAGAGAAAGCTACGTACATATCGGTGGATTTTCCGGCCCCCCGAGTAGGAGTTTTAGCCAAAGGAGCAATATGCTTTTCCATAAACCAATGGGCGGCATCGAAGATTTGAACTCCCTTACCCTCTTCTTTTTCACTATCATAGCAAAGGATGTTATAAATACTTCGACGCTTGGGGGTAAGTTCTTTCACCAATTCTTCATCGTAATCTTCCTGTCTGCGAACTTCTTCACGATATTCGCAGATAGGGCATTGCTTGTTGTAGTTACGGGCCTGGCAAACATATGCATCTTGGTTAACCCCCACTCCGTAATGAACCCAAAGAATTAAAACGTAGTTGGGTTCCCCCGGTTTGGTATTAGGATCATGGTTTCCTGCGGGAAAGGGAATAATATCAATGATGTGTTCCCCTTCTCCACATTTCCAAAGTTTACTAGCAAATTCATCTTTGAAAATGTTCTTAAACTGACCAGAATCATCTCTTTTCTCATACGATTCTTGAGTCTTTCTTGCAAGGGCTTCCTTCATCGCTGCCCTTCGATCAAGATTTGCCATTTTTGCCCTCCTCCCCTTTCGGGGTGTTATCCTTGAACAAGTCAAGGAGTTTTTGGGTGTATTTAATCTTAGAGTCCCACCAACTGTTCAAACAAGCGGTTGATACCACTCTTGTAACAAGATAGATCATCATCATTGCTATTGGTATTCCTATTAAGAAACAAACTACTTGTAACCAAATTGGTATATTGGTCATTCGACTCTCTTTCTGATCCGAAGGAGAGACTTTTGATGTTCCGTAGCATCATCGGCTAATTTTCCTATGCCTTCATTATTTAATTTAACTTCGGAAAAGTAGCCTGAAATATATAATGCTACCAGTTTCTCCAACATGGATCTACGTTGGTCTAGTGCTTCTTTCGCCGCACTATAAATATTGACGGCGTATTGAGCATCTGAAACGGCCTTCTCTGCTTGATTTACCTCCTCATTGGATTCTAATGCAGCATTAATAGATCCTTCAGTAACTTTATCAATTCCGTATTCTCCAGGACGTGACCTGATGTCAATATTCGTATTAGCTTTAACGACTGAAGTTTTACGTTTGGCTTCATCTCTGACTCTGACAGCCTCAGCATATTCTACTGACCATTTCATAAAACGCCTTGGCTGGTCGAGGCAAGCGGTGGATAAATCATTTTTATCAATTTCTAAATCTTGTTCAATTTCGGTGATTTCTATATCAGCCATTTTTTCCTCCCAACATATTGGTAAAAATATTTTTATACAATTCTTTCATACTTTCGGCAGCTAAAGTACTTTGTAATAAAGAAGCCGTGGATTGAAGTACGGCTATCTTTTCTGCTATATCAAATTCATTCAAATCTTGAAGATTAATAAGGATTTTTGCCACTCCTTCATTTATTTTTATAATATTCATTAAATTAAAGTTGATAAATATACGGAGCTTATAAGTCCAGCTTTTCCGCAATCATAATAATTATTTGAGAATTCTGATATAAGCTGAGCTACTCTCTTACCGTTATCATGATTTCCATTTATAAGAACAGAAGAAAGATAACCTAAGATTGCACGTCTAACACTTTCTGGCTCCTGTTCGATATTTTTAAGCATAATTGATAATTCTTTCCAACGAGCCGGACCTGGCTCCTTAGCCATAATCTTACGACAAAGCTCTATGATGGTCGTTTCATCAGGAGTATTTTCATTAATAGCTTCAAGCTGTTTTTCTTCTTCTTTAATATCAATAATTTGGTCTAGAATAACTAGTGCTTTTCTAGCACATCCTTCTGCGGAAAATAAAATAGCATTTTTCACTTTTTCGGATAATTGAACCCCTTCGGATTCCAAAATCCAATTTACTAATGATATCATATCATGTTTACGAAGGGGGGATACGGTATATATGGTGGATCTAGTTTTTATTGTATTTAAAAGTTTTTCTGGCTCAGTTGTACAAAGAATAAAGTAAACCCCCTTTGGGGGTTCCTCTAAAATTTTTAGCATTGCATGTTGGAAATCTTTGGTTGCTGTATGACAATTATGGGCCAGAATTCCATTTGCAAAATAAGATGGATGCCCGTCTATTTCTAAATCGTAGAATTCGACATACCCTTGATTTCTTTCTTTATTAGAAATAATACCTCGGAAAGATTCGTCATTATTTCCTGATTGGTAAATCTCAATACTTTCCACCCCAATTCTTTTAGTTTCTCCTCCTTCTTTTTGTCTCTCAATATAGGATCTCTCCCATTGTGCCCAGGCCCGTCCACTTCTATCGCTATTTTCAATTTGGTATTTCCTATATCCACTTTGTAGTTTGGAGGATATCCCAAATTGAGCTCCTTTTTTGAAGAATGTCCTGTAAGGATCACTACTTCTGTTTCCCATCCTAGAGATATTGATAACAAAGTTTGGGGTTCTGTTATTTTTCCATTCCCTCCCCTTTTCCCCTTCCAAATATGAAGGGTTCCGTTCAATCGTTTGGTAGACATAATTTTTTCCATTATTATTGGGTTTTGAGAAGGGTTGTTTTCTAACATTCTCAAGGAAGATTCTAATCTCATTCGATCCTTCGTTATTTGAGGAATTTTTTTCCATCCCTCTTTCATCTTTCGTATTCTCTCTGGATCTGACTTCGCCTTTTTTATTTGGGGAAGAGACTCCCGGAATAGTGCCACACATCGACGAGAACAAAATCTCCTCGTCCTTTCGGAGAGGAATTTTATCAAAAAGGGAGCTTGGCACCATTCGCAAAGTTTCGTTTCTTCCATTTGGAAGACCCCCTTGTTTAAGGATGTTCCCCATTATACTACTATCGAGTCCGAAAGTAAAATATTTTTTAAGATTTTTGGCCGGAACCCACTCTCCAGAGGGGGTAAAAAATAAATGATCTTCGCTGCAAATAATATTACGGCCATCATTAAAATTTATTTTTACCACTCTATTTATAGGAACTGTATTTTTGAAGGTATTTTTTACTTTACAAAATCCCCCCATACCTTGTACTTTGTCTCCTATTTGAATATTTTCTATTGGTACTATTCCTTTATCGCTGCATATAGTGGTTCCTCTAGCGAAACATTCATCAAGAACTATAACTCTTACATCTCCATATAAAGGTTCAAACTGGCAACTTGCTATAATATCTCTAGCAGTATCAATCCCTCGCATATCAGAAATATTATGTTCGATATAATCCATATCGTTACAACCTAACATTTTAGCGATTATTCTTGCAAGTGTGGTCTTTCCGTTTCCAGAGGGTCCTGAAAATAAAATCGTTTTTGGTTTATCCTCTCTTGCTAAAATTGACTTTAAACTTTCTTTGATAGCTTCGTTACCAAAGAATTCCTCCAGTGAGGTGGGCCTGTACGATAGAGAAAGCGGCAAGGTATCTCCTCCTATCTATTCTACAAGAAATTAGGGTAAATCAGGTTTTACTCCTCTGAATAATCTTTTTTCGTATGCCATGGACCGTCTATCTCCGTTACACTTATCTCTGATATTAATGGAATACATATCCATGGATTATTTTTCAATATGTCCTCAGTCATAACTCTTTTGGTAGTATTTGCTATATATTTTAATTCATCTGGATGAATATCTCCTAAAATTTCGTCGTGAATTTCTCCTATCCATTTAGATTTCCATTCTTCTTTTATACGAAGATCATTGAGTCTATTACAAGATTCCAATAGGCAGTGAAACGCTGTTCCCTGAATAACAGTATTTATGATCTCATTCTTCTTCAAGAATCCCCTTCTGCGGAATCCATGCATCATTTCTACATAACCATTTCTTTTGTATGAATTAATTAATTCTTCTTGAAATTTCTTTACCCCTTTATACTTTTTCCAAAATTCTTGTTCTGCCTTTTGAACCCTCATCATAGGTAGATCATGGTATCCCCTACTAACTAAGTCAGCATGTATATTCTTGAAATATGATCCGTAAAATTCTGCAAATACAAAAGCATTTTTGGCATCAAATCTATGTGTTTTAGCGTCAAATCCAGATAGTTGTAAAAAATCTGACCACTCTTGGTGTATATCTGCTCCTTGTTCTCTCTCTTTCATTAAAACTTTATCTTTTGAATAGCATGCTATAATTCCTACTTCATGACCTCCGTAATCCGCAGCCAATATGATATTTCCAGGAGAAGGAATCATTCCCCCTCTTACCATAATCATAGCTTCTTTATCTCTTTTGGGAATGTTCTGAAGATTAGGCGAATCAGAGTTATGAACGCATATTTCGTTAGCTATAAAATTTGAAAATTCCTCTACTTGGATATCATAAACTTCCGAAAATAAATTAATATCTTCTATTTTGATTATAATATGATTTTTGGTAGTAAAAGAGCCAAATTGATTCCCCCATTTTCTTTGATAATATACCCCGTAAATTTTTGATAATCTTTGAGTTTTATAATAATTAAATCCTAATAATTCTATAGCTGCACTAGGTCCTTGTTTTAATATATTTATCAATTTATTTTTACTTATAAATTTCCCATTTCTATCCCACCTAGATTTTACCACAAATAAATCAATTTTTTCTAATTTAGAATGGTATTTAAAAGTACTAAAATCAAATTCTTTTCTACCCGTTACTACTCCTTTTCCTATGACCAGTAGTTTTAGTAATTGGTACCTACTTATTTTTTTATAATTATGATTTTCCTTTCCAATTTTATATGTTATTTTACCTTCTTTATGTAATTTTTTCATGGTAATAGTTCCACGCAAACGAAGGGTTTCCTTTGGTACTTTATTCATATGTAGTGCACAATGGGAATTTTTAGTGCGCTTTTCCAAGTTATTCGGAATATTGTTAAAATGATTTTCATCTTTATGATGAACAATATCTCCTAATTCTAACTTTTCTATTAATTGATCATATACTAGTACTTGATCTGCAATAGGAATATTTCCTGTAAAATAAACTCTATCGTCCCCTGTAGTTCTACCCATAGACAACACGCTAAATTTGGGAGATTTTTTAGATTGATTCGCTCCTCGTAAATCAAATTTTAATAAATTTTGGGCTTCTACATATTTTCCACTAACAGTTCTTACCAAATGCTCAGGGGTTAGATCTAAATACCCCCTTTTTTTCCATTTTTGACCCGATTGCCAATGAATTCTTATTACTTTTTTGACTCCAGTTTTCCCCGCCCAAAGAACTTTTCTTATGGCTGGTTTTAAATTATTATCATAACAATAGACAAAATCTCCTTCTTTGATATCTTCTATAGGAATTCCTTTAGAAAATTTTGATACATCCCGAACTACTTCAATTATTGTTCCTTTAGCTATGCAACTACTGCGGTAGGTCCTCACTAAATGTAAATTAAAATTAGAATGTAATTTTTTATCAACTTGTAATTCTAATATTCCGTCAATATATGTAGTTTTTAATTTATCTAATTGTCTCTTTTTAACCAAGTTTTTAGCAAAGGGAAGATCCAAACTTTCCAAAACATCCTTATCCACAGACTCATTATCTTTTTCAGTTCTTTTGACCGATTTAATTCCAAGGTAATCAAAAAATAATTTTTTCAAATCGTCTGGGGAACCTAAATTTATATCTCTCCCCATTTTTGATTTAAAGAGATTAGCCTCAGATGTACGAAGAAGTTGTTTTTCAAGAAAGGATAATCTCTTTTCCAATTTAACTTGAGTATCTTGGTAGTATTCCGTATTAACCGTAATTCCTGTCATTTCCATATCAGAGAAAGTTAAAATTCCTTTATGAAATAAATCGTAGGCTCTTGAAGCTGCTTCTGATTCTTTATTACCTTTATCTAAGAAATCCCATTGCTTCTCAGCCAATCTCATAGTGAAATAGGCGTCCAGTCCGTTATATTTCAATAGTTCATTTAACGGACATTTTTGCATAGAATTAAATTTAGTTCCGGGGGCAGCTTTTTTATATTTTGATACTTCTCCTCCGTATTCATATCCCCAATTTATAAATGTTTGAAAGTCTAGCCCGGTAAATTGAGGACGTTCGTCAACGATGTGGGAGAATACCATCGTATCCCAATACCATCCTTTTGGTTCTTCTCCGATTATTATTTTACTCCAAGGGTGCTCCATCTGAATATTTTGAGCTACTTTTAAAATATCGGGGTCCGAAAGTACCCTGCGCCACGCCGTATTTACCCTATCTAACTGTCCTGATTCCCACGCTCCGGGGTAGTTACCGGGGAAGGAATAGGCTAGATCCTCCCCGTAAATAGCGACAGCCGTAGACACAATAGAGTGTCCGGGGAAGTAGGGACGAATTCCCGTAGTTTCATAGTCAAAGGCTATCGTAGGTTTTTGATCTTTAATAGTTTTTAATAAATTTAAAACTTCATCTACGTTGGTCAAGCATTTTATTTTTTGGGAATAATCTATTTCTTCTATATCAGGAAGATTCGAGTTTATTTGTTCCATTGCCCATTTGAGATCTAGTTTAAAAATAGATTCTGCATCTGGATTTCTAATAACAAATGAAGGATGGTAAAGGGGAATAATCCAAGCCTTTATTTGAACGTCGGGAATACAAAGTTTTCTCCAACGTCCGATAGATAAATTGGTAGAAATTGGTTGAGTTCTATTCATGAAAAACGCTTCTACTGCTTTTGCCCCAAAAAGTATGATGTATTTTGGTTGGTATTTCTGAATAGCGGAACGCCACATAAATTCACACGCTTTTAATTCCCTAGTGGTTGGAGTTCGATTGGTTCCCTTATCCGTAGCAGTACGACAAGCAACAGCATTAGTTTTCCAGAAATCTCTATCTAAATCGTACCCCATAGTCCGAAAACATTTACGAAGAAAATGGCCAGTATCACCCACGAAAGCGTTATTTAACTTATCCTCTGTTTCACCAGGAGCCTCCCCTATTATTAAAGTTCTGAGTAACCCTTCCCCCGTGGGGGGAATCTTAGGGGATAAAACTTTTTTATGCAATCCGCACGCATCGCAGCCTATGGCACCTCGGATTGTTTTTGGTTGAACACTTTTAGATTGTGTAGGTAGGTCGAAGAATCCGTTCATTTATTTCCTCTTAGCTAAAAATGCTATTTGTCTGACAATATTTATTGGGGGCCACTCTAAAATCACCCCTGCTTTTTCCATAGTTTTGGTTACATCTATTCCCATGGCTTCTGGTATATAAATGGCTTCATATCCTTCATCTTTACGAGGAGGGAAACTTGAATATTCATCAGTATAATTTAGAAAATAGTTAACTTTCATTTTTAATTGTTTTCTAGCGGAATTTTGCCAATAAAGAAGGTTTCTACATTGTCTGTCTGTCCAAGTAGGATGAAGATATTTCATTTTCTCCGTATGGGATTTAAGATTGAATTCATTTATTACCGCATATATTCTATTTTGTAAATTAAATATTTTATTAAATAATGGGGCAATTGGGGGACAATCTATTCTATTAGAATCAAAATTAGGGCATCCTTTTGGATGATCGGGATAGGGTAGTTTACAAAATACTCTAGTTTTTAAATCTACAATTGGGATAATTACTATTAATTGAAATTTCCAATTATCATTAGCATTAGGATTTATATTGAAAAATCCTTGCATCCTATCTCCATTTTCTATTAGGTATTGTATACACTGTTTTCTTTTTCCAATCAAATCCGTATACGGAATCGTCATGACTAAGTGAATCAGGTTTTTGTTTTATAATTAATTTAGGGAGTTCTTTACTATAAGTTGGTTCTCCTGTTTTAGCATCAAATTTTAATATCGTCCTTTGTAAATATACTTTCCATTCTAAAGGGGTTCCATAATCAGGATGATAATTTGGTAATTGTTCTTTTATTCTTTTAATAAAACTTTTGTATCTTATATATTTTTTAATATTTGATAGTAAAGACATTATATTCTCTCCAAATCTACATTAACTTGTCCTATTGTAAATTTATTTTTGATATCCCCAAAAGTAGTGGTTTCTATCATATTTATAGTTATACTTTCAATTCTAACTCCTGTTACTAATGAAAATTCATCTATATGATGCATAACTGCTTGTTGAATATTTTCTTCCATACGGGATTTTCTTCTTCTAATTTCTTCTAAATCCATTATTAATCCTCCTTCCAAGCTATAGGATCGTGCCCTTTTTCTTTGTATATTTCATTTGCCAAATATTCGAATTGAGGAAATTTTTTTATGAAAGGTTTTACCATTTCAGAAGTGCAATGGCCACAATCTCCCCCATGGGCTAACCAGAATAAATTTATTATGAATTTAGCGGTTTCTTCATCCATTTTTATTTCCCTTGATAAGGATCTTCAGAATGAACTCCATGGCAAGTGGTCATGATAGTAAGAGGTTTTTTCCTTTTCCCTTCCAAAAATTCTGTATCTTTGAAATCCAAAATTGGAATTTTCCCAGCGTAGAAACTTTTACATCTTGGGCATAATTCCCCTTCCCCTCGTTCAAGGGAGGGGGGATTTGCAATTGTTCCGTCTCCCATTTTTCCAGCCATAATTCTTCCTCCGTTTTCATGATATATGGAATTTCTGTAATTACCCCTTTATCTGCCCAATACCATTGTTCATCGAATTCTACCCAATTTGGATGTTTCCAACTACCTATTATATTCATCATATAAACACATGTAGGAGAGTTACATCCACATGTAGTATTCGGAACGTAAATGCTAACCATGGCATGTTTTTCTATCCGACCGCATCCAGGACATTGATATAAAATGTACCCTGCTTGAATATCTGTCATATATACTCCCCATCCGTTGGGACCGGGGACTATTTCAATTATTCCAGGAAATCTCATATTTACTCTTGCTTGCTCATAGAAGCAACCATGATATGTTGAAACTTTTCAGAAGAAAATAAAAGGGACTTCTTAGTAGGAGATAAACGGAATTGACGAGTAATTCCAAGAATCTTTTTGAAAAAATCAGGTTGTACCTTAATTTGCATTCCTTCTTCGAAGAAATCCTTTTTCCATTCCACTCCATCAATAATCTCTCCAGCTTCCTTTCCTGCCCTAATTTCTAAATTCCCCTTTGAATAGGAAAGAAATACTCTGGACAAGGATTCCCAATTATCTCCTTCTCCACTAGCTAAAATTTTAGCTCTTTCCAACGGAGCTTCCATTCCTTTTGGAAACTCTAAAGGATCGGCTTTCATATCAAATTTCATAGATTCAAATAACCCCGTAATCTTCTTGAAGGGGTAATCCCCTGCTAAAATGCGAGAACTATATATAGGACCACCTTCATTTGAGAAATGAACCCAAGCTTTTGATAAAGCCATAATTTCAAATACTGGTTCTAATTTTAAAAGTCCCTCCACTGTCTTGATAGGAAGAGTAAATGCGCTATTCACCGCTTCTAACATAGTATATACAGATACACGGTAGTTATCAGTAGAAACAGCTTTATTTTCAAAGAAATGAACTCCTGCGAGAGGCCCTAAAGCTGGTCCTGTTCCAGCCCCGAAGGAGCACAATTCTAATCCCACTTGGAAATCTTTGGGGAGGTAAAACCATTCTAATCCGTCCGTTTGAACAGCCCAAGCCCTCTCAAGAGAACTAGTTATTTGTTCCTTTTGAAGAGGGTTCATTTTGAGAGTAGTTCTTCCCCCCTTAATTTGAAACTTTCCCTCTTCTGTCAATTTCATATCTATTTCTTCAGCGTCCATTTTGGATAAAACTTTGTATAATTCCTCTGCTCGTACTGCTGTTCGAATTTTTGTTTCTAATGGAAATGATACGCTGATATCTTCCTTGTACGAACGAACCCAATCTTCATCGAATAGGATAAAATCCGATCCAATTGCACTAGACTTGTCAATTCCCATCATTACGGATTTAATGGCTAGTAATAATTCAGACTTTTTCATTTTTTTGCCTCCATTGATTTAGATTCTTCATTTATAAGACGATTTAAATACCATTGGGCTTTCTTTAAATCCTCTAATTTTTTCCCTTTATGAGGAGCACGACATAAATATTTTACGACATTGCCTCCAAGAAAATCTAATTTTTGATCTAATATAAAATCAATAACTTCAATTTTCCCAGTAGTATAATGAGATGGATGATTAATTTGATCTTTCATTCTCCTTCTCCTCCTACAAAAATATCGTCAAAAACAATAAGAAACGTTTTCTTAAATCTTTCTAGCATAGGAATAGTAATCTCTCTCATTTGAGGATGAGCTTTCGAAGAAGTTCTCAAACGAAAGAAATGCCGCCATTCACGAATATTAAAGGTGATTACAATTTCCGTTTTCAAACTATTAGGAAGCACCGATCGAGCTTCTTGGGGATTAGCATTATGTTGAAGCAACTCCATATAAGAATTTTCAGCAGTTTGGCACGCTGTATACCAATGATAAAAACGAGTTCCTGAATTTAATGGTAAATTTTCTGCATGCATTTTTCCAATGGCAGCGTCCTTGGTATATCCTTTTAAAATAAGATCATTAAATGTTTCATAAGCTATTTGATACCAAATAGGCAGAATAACCGTTATTTCTTTACTATTTCCATAGTTACAATATCGGGTAGATTCTTGACTATAGCTTGCTATTCTATGACGAACTATTTCATGAGATACACCACGATCACAAATTACTCTAACTGTTATTTTTTCATGCTCAAGAACCGATTCGTGCCCGTTTTTTATAATCATTTGAACAAATTTAGCCGCAGAATCAATCGTTATTTTATCTTCTGATTTATAGCAAGTTCGTCCATACTTTTCTAATTTTGCGAGTAAATCATCTCCGTGATAATGATATTTTGTTTCATACCTTGGGCACTCTATTTCTTCATCTTCAAATTTCCACCAAGGAGAGATAATTTTCATTTCAATCTCCTATTTTAACATAAGAATAAATTTCTCTTTTTTCCACAGGACAAAGTTTATCTTTAAATATTCTCAAGCTTTCTATCCCCATAATTCCTCCATCATTAACTAATTTATTTTGATTCAAAATAACGGGGTCTGTATAAAATAAATATCTTTGGTATTCATTCAAAAATTTAATATTTCTAGAAAATGAAAATCGGAAGTTAATATAAAAATAATTGGAATCCCAAATATTGATTCCAAGAATATATCCATTTTTATCTACCAAAATTTTCCTATTATTTCCATTAAAAATATAATTAGTCATAACTTCATCATCATGAATTTCTTGATTTCCTTCTTTATTTTTTAACCATTCTATGAATAAATCTTTTAGTTGATTTTCATGATTATCATTCGCTTCAATATACTGCAAAGGGGAATTCCCATACCGTCCAGGAAATTTACGGATATTCTTTCGGAAAACTTGAAATTTGTTTCCAGTTAGATCTAGGAAATGACGAGGGTTATAAATATGTTCTAATTCCAAAAATTCTTTTTTATAATTAGAAGGCATAGACCAATTGGGAAAACTAGCCCATATATGAGTAGCCCAATTTTGGTAATCTCCGCTTATGCTATTTCCATTGGGGAGTAATTCCCCCGTATTCATATTTATTGGGGGGAATAAAATCCATTCGTTGTGTTTCCAATAAATAAAATCACCCGTAATTTCCTCTTTAATTTTAGCTCTTTGAAAATATTCTTCAGAGCAGGGAAAAGTAGGAATTATCTTATATTTTTTTAACAATTCCAAATATTGGTTTTTCAAATTCCCTCCATTTTTTCTGATCGAAGGATTTCTATATCAGTTCCTTCTTCAAGAATAAATACTTTTATTTTTCCTTTCATTTCAGCAGGTAAATTATCTTCCACCATCTTTTTGATTCTTTCTGATCGTTCCATGCTAATTTTTTGTTCAATTTTGATAACTATTAAATCATTTTCACGAACTTCTAATGTTTGGACACTTTTAACAAAATCAATTTCGTTCATTTTTTCCTCCATCATCTTTGTTGGTGAATTAGACCACCCACACCCAAACCAATGTTTACAGGGTCCATTTGTTTTACAGTAGGGGCAAGGACCATCTATATTATTCCAGGGTCGATTTATTTTTTTAATTATAGAATTCAGTTCCTCCGATTCGCAGATCCCGCATAGGGCAAATGGAGGTATTTCATGAATGCAATTAGAGAGTCTCATTTTTTTCCATAATTTTGATCGCGGCACGTAAGGAGCAATTGGTACATTCCAATGAGTCAAATGGTTCTTCTATATGTGAGTAAGAAATGATCTTCCATCCGTGCCCAACAAATGTGCATTTTATTCTTAAATAGAGCAACTTATACCACCACCATTGACGTTTCCACCAAATGCCCCCCACGTTGGATGGTACGGGATATACGAAACACCAAAGCCCCCTATCTTTACAAATAGTCCAACTCATCCTACTTTCCTTCTACCGCTTTCAACGCGGCTCTACAGATGGCGAGAGGAGCAGTATCGGCGTATCCCCAAAATTGCTCTCCGTGTCCCTTGTTATGGTCATCCAAACAACATTCCCATTCGCAATTTTCCCACATAATTGCTGGATGAAGATCTATGAGATGGTCCATGATATCCCATGCGGCGGCTAGATTGGTGGAGTATGACTTTATAAGCCCATCGCCCGATTGGGCGTTGTGCATACCAGCGCACTTGCAAAACCATACGGTCCCAGAAAATCCATCAATGTCACCACCGGAAAGTTTCCATGAATAGTCTTTCCTCACCAATGCAGAACACCCCATGACCTTCTCAGCCACCAGCGCGTCCATCTCCCGGCCAGCTTTCATCGTATCAATATTCATTATTTTCCTTCTTTATAAAAGTGAATTTACTTTAGCATCTATAAATTTAATAGCTTGTTCTACAGTAAAAATTTCTTCGGCCTCATTAATAAAAATATCTATTTGAAATTCTACTTCTGCTTTTGTTATTAAACCAATAATATCTAAAGAATCTAATTTTAAATCTTCGATAAAATGATCTTTTCTATCTATTTTATCTAATGGCATACCAGATTGATCGGATATAATTTTAAAAAGACGATCTTCAACAGAAATAGGTTCTATTTTCTTTCTTTTTTTCAAAATAGGATGGAGGTTTTCCTTAACTTTTTTATTTATGGGTAATAGTCCATCTCCTTTACATTTACTACAAACTTTTGAATTTCCCCCATATATAAGGGACATCCAAGTTTTTTCTTTATTAGGCATTTTTCCAGAACCCTTACAAACTTTACAAAAGTCATATTCCGCTACTGGCATATAAATTTGGAAATGTTCCATAGTCATAGTCATTTATATTGTTATTTCCCTCTTCTTTCTACTGCATCTCGAATATTGCCTACTGCTTGTTTTTGCCCTTCTGTCGCATGTTTTCTTTCTTCAACAGTTTCTGCTATGCCCAATAGAGTATCCTCTGCCCATTCGAAATCATCATCAGATATGCAATCATTTATTTCTTTTAACAAATCCTCCCATTCACATTCTTTACACATTACTTGTCTCCCTCGGCCTCTCTCTTTTTCCTTTCTTCATCTCCAGGGAAATCCTTCGTCCAATCTAACCCCCCTTTATTCATAAGTCCTGAGGAAGAGCCAGATTTAGAGGATTTTCCTCCTTTTGATGATTGGCTCTGTAACCGTTCGACTAATTTGCGACTTATAGAACCAGTTTTTCTACTCTTGCCCCCCATTTGATACCCCCTTTTTAAATTTTCTTCTCTCCCGGCCCTCTTTTACTTTAGCCCTAGATTTTGGATCAGACCAAAGTTGTTTCATAGTTTTAGATAATTTTGATTTTGATTCTTCACTATTTTGTTTTCCAGTATTAGACTCTATGTTTTTTCTTCTATATTCTGGATTATTCCATTTTTCTTTTATAGATTGAGATAAGGACTTTAACATATTTGATCTCATTTCTGGATCAGCCCATTGATTTGTAGCAGATTCTGATGCTTTTCTACTAAATTCAGGATCAGATGCTATAGTATTTGCTCTATTTAAAACTCTTTTTGATCGAATATCAGGGTCTTCCCATTCTTTTTTCCTCAGAATAGATCCAATTTGACGAGATTCTGGTGATCTCATAATTTCTAATATTTTGTCCTTAAATTTAGGGTTTTCCCACCTATCTTTAGTACTTTTAGACATTATAGCTTTTACTTCTGGGTTATCAAGTCCCTTTTTAATAGCATCTTTCATTCTATTTTTATATTCTGGATCTTCCCATAAATTTTTAACTGATTCAGATATTTGAGATATAATTTCAGGATTATCTTTGTATCTATTTTTAGTTAATTCAGATAGCTTTACTTTAGATTCCTCCGACCATTTTATCCCCCTATTGGATTCTGCTATTTCCCGAATATTATACCCATTTTCTTGTTTATATGATTCATAGTAATCTAACCAAATTTGTTCTCTAGGAACTAATTGAGTTAAATCATAAACTAATTCTATTACCATAAATACAAAAGATTCTTCCCCATATTTACAATAGGCAGATTGAATGTGTTGAGTATGTTCTCCTCTACGAAGTAACCATAAATGCCCCCTTTCCCATCTAATATATACATCTTCAGAAGATCCTATATACTTCTTCCCATTTATTCTATTAAGTATCATGTATACACCGGAAATTTTCATTTTATTCTTCTCTTTAAAATAGGGGGGATTATTTTTTCTTTCTGTAAATCCAAAATCCCCCCGCAGTCGTCGAAAATACACCCCGCCACAACTGCTTGCATATTATTATGCAGTCCATCTATCATAAAATATTTACATCCTTCTGGAAAATAGATATTAATTTTATCATTGAAATTAAATAATGCTAAGAAATCTCCTGTTCTTATTCCAAGAGGAGAAATAGAATCTGGAAGAACATCTTCTGGTTCTGTTAAGCCGAGGCCCTCCATTTCTATTTTTCTTTCGAGCAGTATCAGAGATCCGGCGTAGATATCTCGTTGAAGTATTTTTATTTCTCCCCCTCTAGTTACAAATTCAATATGCGATAAATTCTCGTCCAAAAGGTCTAACGAGGATTTATGAAAAGGGATCTTCCACTTCATTTTTTCTGTATCATAAAATTTATAAAATAACTCTTCTACTTCTTGAAAAGTTTGAGTAGGTATTCTACATTTTTTCTTACGGAGAAATTCTTCTCCTTTTTGAAGGAAAGTTATGCTATTTCCGTCTGCAGTAAAATTTGGGGAATCATAATCGCTTAGAAAAAAACGAATTGGTTCTGGAAATTCATTCTTAGTTGCCTCGAACCGAAGTATCATGGTTTTATCGCTGTTGAGAATATAAATAACATTTTCCCAACAGAATGCAGAGTTTTTTTGATTCCCTGATTGTTCCAAAGCAACTCCATATGAAAATATTCTTTCTACTTCTAATTCTCTCAAAATTGTCACCTTATTCTCCTTATCATTATGGGTTTTTCTTTTTTCTCAGCGTTTAATTTTCTATTTTTATGCCCCTCTATCATTTTAGCCCTAAATTTTGGATTTTCCCATTGATTTTTAGTTCTTTCTGATGCTTTTCTTTTATATTCAGGGTCATTTAATTTTTTTCTGATTGAATCTATCATTCTATTTCTTATCTCTGGATTATTCCACCTATTTTTAATAATCTCTGACATTCTTATTTTTCCTTCGGGGGATACTTTTCTTCCTGTTTGCCCCATTATCATATTGGAACGGGCTATGGGATCTTTCCCCGTTTTAATATTAATAATTTTGTAAATAGATGAAATCATTATAAATACTTTTCTTCTAATTCATTTCTGAGTCCCAAATTTACTCCCCTTTCCGCAATAAAGATGGCAATGAAATAATATCTTCCGTGGTTACTTTATTTGTCCATTCAAAAAATAATTCTTTTCCTTTGGTAAATACCGTTATCCAAATAGTAAAGAATAATATACCAATTTGAACAATACATTGCAAGAAAGATATAATAGTTAATATTACAGATTTAAATAACTTTCCACTCCTTTCATATAAATCTTTTCCTTCATCTTTAACCTTCATTTTATTTCCTCCATTAAATTGAAAATTCCGTTTGAATCTGACTGAAAATGCCCTCGCATAAAATGATTATCTTTTCGGAAAAATTCTAATCCCCGTCTCTTTACGGAGTTGGAGAAGGTATAAAAACATTCATCTGATTTTTTATGTTTATTTAATAGACCGATGAAACAAAATTTATTTATGCTATGATTCGCCGTCGTTCTATCGAATTTAAATTCAATTTCTGAATGATCCCTTCCAACTTCTCCACGTATAAATTCTACAATATCCGGTACTTTTATTTTGATTAATTTATTTTCAGAATATACTTTTGTAAAGTACTGCCACATGCACCAACTAAGACGGTCATCAGGGTTTATTCCGTGGTTTTCTACGTATTCCAAATCAACTAATCCTTCTCCTTCCATTATAGTTTTCTTATATGATTCTATACAATTTTTAGAATATGCGGTAGAGTCAGGGTATTTTGGTTTTCTTACTCTTTTCTTTTTTTCAACTACCATATCAAACTCTGTATGAACTAATTTGATAGTTGCTTCTACTATTCCCTTTTTGGCATAAGCTGTTATTACAAAAGATTGGACATTATCAATACTTTCTCCAGTTTCTGCATTTATTACTTTAGTCCCTGGTATGGTACCATCACTAATAATTTTCAGTTTCATTTGGTACCCTTCTTTTTCTTGATAATAACAATAGTAGATGGTTTATAATCATCTACCAAAGATTGTAAAGTTTCTTGAGGACAATTTCCACTATACTTACATTTACAAGTAGATGACCTTAAATAATTCTTGGCTGCGGTAACTAATTTCTCCGTGTAGTCCATTTATTCCTCCTCCGTAAATACTTTATTCCAAGGAATTATTTTAGTTCTTTCCAAATTACGAACTTCAAATTGTTCCGGAAATCGGATAGCAAATTCTAACTCCTCTGATTCTTTGACGAGTACAAATAAAATCATATCTGCTTCCGTTCCTCTATCGAAATGAAAACGTCCACGTCTTCTTGGGCCACTACTACCTTTTCCATTTTTTCCCTTAGACTTTATCCATTCTTCGCAAGATTTAATTTCAATTTTTGCATCTCCCACCGTAACATCATATCCTGCCTTATAATCCGGTTTAATCGGAGGATCTTTGAAAGTTTCCTCCAAAAATCGGAGAACTTGGGGTGAACCCTCCGTCCAGTGCCTAGAAAAGAATTTTTCATTTTTTCTCCCTTTATTGAAAAACTTCAAAATTGTTATTTACAATGCTTCAAAATTTAAGTTTCTTTTATTTCTAGCTTTTGCTTTTCCTTCAACGGATTTGGCAATATGTTCCGGACTAAGATGTCTTCCAATAAGGGAAGCAGATAAATTGGCTAAATATTTTGGGTTATTGCTTCTCCTTATAAACCCTTCCGCCATTTTAGCTCTAAATTTTGGATCTGCCCATTGTTTTTTAGCAACAACTGACTGATTTTTTCTAAAATTAGGATCTTTTCCCCTTTCTTGATTCATTTCTAATATTTTTATTTTATGTTCAGGACTTTTCTTTCTGCCTTTCAAAAGAGAAATTACTTTATTTCTATATTCTGGATCTAACCAATGATCTTTACTAGTTTGAGAAATTATTTTCTTAACTTCTTCTGAATGTTTATTTCCTAAACAAGAATTAGCATATCTACAAACATTATACCCATATCTATCGTCATATGATTGGTAGTAATCTAACCAAGTTTGCTCTCTGAAAGATAATTGAGACAAATCTTTTACTATTTCCATTATTATAAATTCAAAATTTTCTTCTCTATATTTATGATAAGCCCTTTGAAAATAAAGAGAATGGTGAGTTCCTTTACGAAGTTCGCATAAATGATTAGTCCACCTACTATATAAATTTACAGCAGATCCGACATATCTTTTTTCATTAATTTTATTAACTATCATATAAATACCTGATACTTTCATTCACCGTACCAAATTTTCCAACATTTCTAGACGGAAATCGGAACTTTCAATATATCTCCAAATTATGTTTTCCTCTCGATCTCTTCCATATGGTTCCATTCCTTGGGCCCAATCCGGAAAATAAGCCGGATTGCTCATTCTTAAATTCCACGAGTTCTTAACTTCTTTCATCAAAGTTTCTGATAACCACCCTCCACGTTCCTCTACGAAAGTGTTATATTCTCCCCACGTTACGGGTCGGGGGGCGTTGTTTCGAACAAACCTAGCTGCAATCATATTGTTTCCGTAGGAGAATCCTCCACCTAAAGGAAGATAGATGTCAGATATAGAACAGCAAATATCGTCGTCATTGATAGGAGAGTTGCCAAAATCAAAAGTGGATGAAGAGAATCCCTGATTTTTCATTAATTTCATAAATTCCCCTAAGACTAGGGAACCTAGCCACTGACTATCTGACATTATAAGAAACATTCGATGGAAATCTATCCCTAACATTTCCATTTGGCGCTTTACTCCGGGGGCGGAAGCGGAATAACTATATGTATCGAAAGTAATGTGCTTGATTCCAATTTCCTTTACTCTACTGATCCATTCTTCCACTGCATCTTTTTCATCGTTTACGAAAATCATTAAGGGTTCGATCCTAGCTACCACCCTAACCCCTGCATCTACAAGAGCTTTTGCAGCAAGTAAGCGTTGGGAGAAGGAAGGTGCCCCAGGCTCTAACTTTTTATTTAAAGCATCATCAGAAGATATCATAGTCATATGGACAGCAGAACCGGCCTTATTATCTGCCAAAGCTCTAACGTAGTCTTCTCTACCGATTAACGCTGATTTTGTGTTCACCATAATAGGATAAACTTGATCTGATAAATAACGCATGAAATTCAAACTAATTCCTTTTTGCGCTTCGATAGGAAGAAAATCTTCAAATCGAATTCCTAGACGGATGGGAATTTGAAGACTTATTGCTTTTGGTAATTCTGGTCCATCAATCTTTTGGCCTCGAAATTTCATTAATTTATCCATCTCCGTTCGGAAGTATTCCGGTCGGCAATGGCGTATTCCAATTTCTTTGGGATTATCAAAAAATGATGTATATAATGATGATCGGAATGAATCTGCAAAACAATTGTGAACTAAAATCCCCTCCGCGAAATAATTATTATTGGGCACGCATTCAAAATTATAAACTATTTTTTTATTGCTAGTTTTTGCTCTAGATATAGATTCAATTCGTCTCCATACCCATTTATTAGAATTATTG